>Ga0126334_10000420_pt1 | contig 12382 bp, 14 predicted proteins | sample InaspJWI49metaG_FD_94491 | JGI IMG/M metagenome (GOLD analysis project Ga0126334, IMG submission 94491) | Marine gutless worms symbiont microbial communities from Oahu, Hawaii - Inanidrilus sp. 2 OAHU.JWI-49 metaG | ecosystem: Host-associated > Annelida > Digestive system > Unclassified...
AACCAGGATGAGCCAGTACCAGACAAGTAAAATCATTCTTGATTTTAATGCAGCAAGAAATGACGGAGTTTTGAGATGGTAGTGGCATTGGCCAGACAATCCTCACCTCACTCCAGACAAAAAACCATGCCTATACCTCAGTTTCAGTTCTTTTACTTAAAATATGCTGCTGTTGGTTCCATGCAGCAAACTAAAGCTGGTATCTGTCAGCTTTTCAGCACAAAATTAAACATACCTATCGCACAGTATCATATGATGTTATCTTTTATTCCGACAATCTTATGTGGAACAAAGTTAACCATAAGTACAAAATAGTTCTCAAATCAATGCTGTCATTAAAGTATACTGTCACAAGAACTTTACAAAGCGTGCTCAACGTGGAAATGTAAGCTTATTCATTTAAAATTCTCCACCGTTCTACCAAGTTTCACATACTCTCCGAATTATGCTGTCATTAAAATATACTGTCACAAGAACTTTACAAAGCATGCTCAACATGGAAATGTCAACACATTTGTTCAAAATTCTTCACCATGCTACCAAGTTTAACATCCTCTCCAAATTATTTACACTAACAAAGTAGGACGTCACTGCAAACACTTTTTTTTAAAACTCCAAACGTTTTATTACACTAACTGCTACCCATAGATCCACGTGACCCCCGCGCCTGCGATTCGTCATCCTTATGACCGACACATGGTGCGTTAAACGCAGCATAATAATAATAATAATAAGTATACGGCCATAGTACAGACGCTAAACGACACATTCAACAGTGACAGATACCTTGATGGCGGTGTTTCTGACGTGCAGCTGAGACTCCAGCGCCAGAACGAAGCTCGTCATATGATGACCAACAAACTCCTCGGCAGTCAGACTGTTAAGTCGCACGACCACCGCACTCTCCGTCGCGTCCTCGCTCACACCTTCCACCGACAGCCGCGCGACGGCGTAGCGCACGGACTGTCCGTCGGTGACGCTGATGTTGACGGTGTAGTCGCCGACGTCGAGGCCTTGCACGGCACGCAGCGTCCCATCCACCGAGTCAATGTCAAACAGACGACGATCGGCGTCGTTGACAATTGCAAAGACCAGCCGATCGGCCGAGTCGTCGTCCGACGCGCTCATGCGACCGACAATGCCACCCGGGAAGACGTCGTCGCCACTAACGGTGACGGTCGTCGACAGCGGCGTGATGATCGGAGGTGAACTACTGCGCTCCACGACGCGCACCGTCACCGCCACGTCCGAGTACAGTACCGGAGTACCATTGTCGAACACTCGCACCGTGAGATGGTGCTCGCCGCGGCCATGTCGCCCCGCCGCCGAACGGATCACCCCCTCACCGTCGATGTAGAACTCGTTGCTGTTGGGACCCTCGATGTTGTAGTTGAACGGCGGCCCGTTGGGATCCAGGTCGGCATCGGTAACGCTCAGAGTGAAGATGCTTCGACCAAGACCAGCGTCCGTCTAACAACACAACCAAACATACAAACAATTACAACACAGAACTGGAAAAATTCAATGGCAAGCCAGTCGGAGAATGCCTCCACTGGCAAGCCTGTAAGCATGTATGCACATATGAAGGCACATATTAATGCAAAGATGGACAGACAGGTTAAAAACGCAATTCCTCCGGCAGCCCACAGGATGGGCAGCAGAGGCATAAGAATAAAACACAAACTACAACAACAGTACAAACTATCGACTTAGCCCCTAGACTCATCTAGAAGCCAATCATGCTGTGTGCTCTCCTCTGTACAGATCTTGTGTTATGTGTCTGGTGGTGCTGTAACATTGGTAGTGTACCTTTCGGTCAAAGTATGCACTGCTGCTTAAATGATGTGCCACTGTTTTATTGTGATTTCTCGTAAATACAAATCTGATCATTGTGATGACGATGCACATGTTGTGCCAATGATGAATTGCAACAAACAGCTGCAAAGATATCAGCAGAAACCAGCAAATGAGAAACATAAGCAGAGTAGTCATAGTACAGATAAGCATTTGCATTAAAATGAATTAGGACAACAAAGTTATGCACCACTGGATATACCACTAACCAATAAAATTTTAAAACTGGTGTCAAACTTTCACTTTAAAATCAACAACAGTCTTCTTATAAGACTCTTACAATAATTTGGACGAGTGCTTTGTCTCCAAAATAAAATGCTGAGAAGAATATAAACACTGCTCATTAACTTAATCAAAATGCTAGCGACTATAATCTTCTGATAGTCTGTGTTACAGTCATAACAGTGAAGATGACAATGCTACAAAGAAAAGCTCATGGCTCATTAGCTGAACATCAGAACATGAAAACTGTTTAAGCTGCTCATCAGACAGTATTGATATACACGTGTGCATGCTGATGAAATAGTGGAATGCTATACAAAGCGAGATGTTGTTGTTTTCAAAGTTCTCAAATGCTATGGAAAAATCACTAACAACTGAATGAAAACCAATTCTGCATCACAGTCTCTGTGTGCAATGCATGCAAAAATCTAGAAACTGTACGCAAATCTGAGTCACTGCAAAACCGGCAGAACAGTGACACAAATTTTGAATTCTAGGGACTCCTATACCCACAGGCCTTCACTGAACAGGAAGAAATTTAGCATGCAAGACAGAATCCATAACATGCTAAACTTCGACTCCATCAGCAGAAGCTGTTACAACTAAATAGCCAGGGGTTTCAGATTTGGCAATTTCGAAATTCTAGGGTCTCAGCATTTCATAACAAGTTTATCAACTATTACTACTTCTACTACTACTACTACACCCGTTTAACGGCTGCTTTTCCAGGTCTACCTGGGTAAAAGCCGGTACCAGAAAGGTAAAACCAGTCAGGATTTAAACGAAGCGAGATGACGGGGTTTCGGATGCAGTGGCATCAGCTGGACCATATGCAAACAATCTGCACCTCGCTCCAGACAGATAACCACACCAACACCCATCACTCAATTTTTACAGGCCAGATGCTCTTCATGATGCCCAACCATGTCAAACCCAGAAAATTGCAACAATCACACAAGGGTTCCCAAAACTGACTCATACTCCCACCTGCAGCAATGAGGGTGAAATATGGCATGGAGGAGAGACCATCAAGTCTTCCATACCAAATTTCACCTTCACTGGTGCAATGTGCAGCCCTAGGGGCAAAAAGCCTCACAACAGACCCGCAGTAATCTACATACAGGCACTCAGACAATCCTGTTGGTAAAATGCATCAGTACTAATTGTTGATAAAACAATAACTGAAACTGTTAAACTCAAACAAAACAGAACAATGATTAACTTATGCTAGGTAAGTCACTAAGTGAACAAAAAACATGTATATCATAACAACGCTGCAGCAACAGTAGTAACGGAACAAAAAGGAACACTACAACTTTAACAACCGAGTGACACTCAAACACACAAACAACACTTTATAAGCTATTTCCGACATAAACTCAGATTAGTCAGATGCCCGTTAATTTTCTTCTTCCACTTTTCTTCCAACGCTCTTGGTCTGTTAAATCAGCATATATCGAAACTTTTAATATTCTCGGAAGCACCATTCTTCCCATTCTTCCATGTCTTCCAATCTGTCTAATAACTCCTTTTACTCTCTACATCAATATTTATAACTCTACTAAAATGTGCAGAAAAGCTGCAACACACACACACACACCCGTTTAACGGCCCTTTTACTGGGACTACCCAGGTGGGCCGGTACCAGAAAGGTAAAACCAATCTGGATTTAACTGAAGCAAGAGACAGTGAGTGGCAGTGGCATCAGCTGGGCAATGTGCAAGTCTGCACCTGGTTCCAGACAGATGACCATGCCAGCACCTCACCACTGAGTTTTTTTACAGGCTGGATGCCCTTCCTGCCGTCCAACCAACAGTGTCATAGCACTGAAGGCAAAGCAGAAAAGCTGCAAATTAATGAATAAAAAAGATTTCCATGCAAAATAAAAGTTACATTTAATACTTCAAAGAAAGTGTTTTTCACAGTACCAAATGCAAATACCTAAATAAAAGAAAGGAATCCATCCCCAAACCAAATGACATGTTAAACTACTACTACTACTATGCCTGTTTAACGGCCTTTTTTCCAAGACAACCTGGGTAAGCCGGTAAGAGAAAGGTGTCAACAGTGTCAAAGCACTATATGACATGTGAAACTAACAGAGTAGTTTCTTCTGCAGTTCAACTCATGTGGGGACAAGATACAACTTACTCTAATCTGCAAAGTATTTCACGAAATTATTTTTTTAAAACTTTGTAAAAAAACAAGAAACTGATTTGAAATGTCAAAATTACGTAAGTACAGATGTTAAAGGATGGCTCACTACAAGCCAAGAAAATATCCACTTTAAACAACAGTTTGACACTCACTTGAAACTCGCTGCAAAGATTTTGTTAATACAAAACACAACATGCAAAAACAGACTTCATGTTGTCGTGTGTCAACAGAATCATAATGAGTGGTGCAACGAAGACAAAACACGATGTCAATGACGGTGAGGAGAGATTGTGAAAGCAACCATGCAGCAGTGTCTGAATGTGAACACTACAATGCATCAACTTACTACTGGCGACGTTGCATCCACAATGCCGCTACCATCCACCTTAGTCACCGCCACAAAGTCACAAATTCCAGTATGCACTCTACTGCCACTCTACTATGTTTAGTATAACAGCCATGTGTCATGCTACCCGTACATTTACATGCACAAAGGGCAGCATTTTGAGTTACACTCCAATTAACAGAGTAGTACAACTACAGAAGAACGAGTTTCAACGCTGAGGTTTTTCAGAAATTAGTCTAGTGACACACAGAGATAATAACAGTAATAGCAGCAGTAGCACCCACCCGTTTTATGGCCGTTATACAGGTCAACCTGTGTTAGCCAACACCTCGAGTTAAGACCTGGAGGATTGTGTCAGAGCAAAATTTTATTGCCCTCATGCCCTTGCTGACGGCACCCAACCAGCTCATTCGGATTAGCGAGAAGATGCTGGAGTTCTCCTCAACAGTGTTGTCTGCACTGTCTCCGTACCGTGTCTCCATACCGTAAGTAGTAGCAGCAGTAGTAAGAGCAATAAAATATAATGATGATAATGTGGTTACACCCATTTACTTTAAAATCGAATAATAAAAATTTGCATCGACGGTCAACAAAATTCATCCCAGCTAGAGTGTCTTCAAGAAACACGCACATTAGTCTGCTAACAAAAAACATGGCATTATTTCTGTCAGGCAGAAATAACAATGCTACTAAGAAAACGATGCAGCCGACTTGAGGCCTGTATCAAATGTCAAACCCAAACAACAAAAACAACACTGCTACACAAAACACAGGCACAATCGGTGAGTTGACTGCATGTACAAGCTGCACTCTAGTCATGCCTCGGCCAACCACACAGCCGACTAGTGGCAGTTAGTGCATCATTCCGCAGAACATCCCAAAGGCATGCGTAGTGTAAACTGACCATGACAGTGGCGGTGAAGTTGTCGTTGGTGAACTGTGGTGGAGAATCATTCACATCCAGCAGCTCCACCGTCACCTCGGCCGTACTCGTCAACGCCGGCACTCCAGCGTCGACGGCGACAATCTTCAGATTGTACACTGCCAACTGAAACAGTTGCCAACACAACGACTGCATGAATCACACAGACACACACAGCATCACTGCAGCATCAACTCAACCTTGCAGCCTTCCAGGGTCACTGAATCGAGTACAAGCTCTGGCTGGGGTAAAGGCGGGAATATCACCTCTGCCGGGTGGTACTGAACACTGTGTGATTCCACATGCCATATGTGAGTTCCTGTAGCAGTGAGGCTCGATGCAAACTGCTGTACTCTGTTTACTTTACTAACTTTACTTATTTGTCTGCAAAATATCTCAACAAAGCACAAATAACCATCTAGAACTATCTACGTAGCTTACAAAAACCACTATAAAAGGTATAGACAGAAGTTATCCAAGCTCTATTCCAGCTGTAATTTTATTTTAAAAAATCATAGTATAACAATATTTCTGATGAAATTATAACCTTTGTTGGTTCTCCCAAGAAAAAATATTGACATAATGCAGTGTTATTTTCACGTTCAGAAATAAAACTAGATTAACCAAGTGCATTAAGACACATCGACAAGGTATCAGACCATCATGAGTGTTAGAGTAGGCCTATATTCTATGAGGAAACATATCATAATGTTAACCTTTAACTAACATCTGCAGGCGTTTGCTCAACAGCAGAGCAAAACAGAAAACAGTCAAATGCATCATCCATTGTTACCTGTTCACGGTCGAGCGCTGAAGCCACACGTAATGTGCCGAGCTCTGAGTCCAGCGTGAAGTGACCGTGGTCGTCTCCACTGACAAGATGGTATTCCACGTGACCGTTCAACCCTTCATCCATGTCAATCGCTTCCACCTACCACACAGCCACACACACACAAAACACTTCTGAATGTTTGCAGGAAAAACTACCACTACTTTCAGGTTTTGACTGACTGGCTCTCTTATGGCCGGGACGAATGCAGCAGACTTTTACAGACCTAATGCCGTTCCTGTCACCCAACAAACGAAGTAAGAGCACCAGTTGTGTCTCACACCCAGACGCATGGAAAACTAAGAAACACATACCAGGGTAACACAGACATAGCAAGCCGTTACAGTAACGGCAGCAAGAGGCCGCATGGCTGCTGCCCCTTGCAAATAACGTCGAGCATATATCCACCACAGGCAAGTTAGGTCATTCATAACTATGCCCCCAAAATACCCCTTCCCGTGGGGAAATCTGGGACCATATTTAATACATAGTTGGTTGGGCGGCTGGAAGGGCATCTGGCCTGTAAAAAACTGAGTGGTGGGGTGCTGGCATGGTTATCAGTCTGGAGCGAGGTGCAGACTTGCATATGGCCTAGCTGATGCCACTGCCACTCACTGTCTCTTGCTTCAGTGAAATCCAGATTGGTTTTACCTTTCTGGCACCGGCTCACCCGGGTAGTCCCAGAAAAAAGGCCATTAAACGGGTGTGTGTGTTTGTGTGTGTGTGTGTGTTGTATGAGCCCACCCGAGTCCACATCCAAACAGCACCTCGATCGGTTCATCGGTTTTTGTAGAGCTCACCAATATGTCCAACACACACAGACCACAGAACATTGGTGACAATAAGTCTCTTTTCCAGGACAACCTGGCTAAGCTGGTGCCACAAATATACAACCACTCTGGATTTTAATGAGGCAAGAGACGATGGGGTTGTGGGATGGCAGTAGAATTGACGGACCACGTGTAAGCAATCTAACAATAGGCCACATCTTATGTCACTTGCAGAGACGTCGCAGAGATGCAGCTTAATAATGTGCAGCATATGACAAGCAACAGACCTGCAAAAGGCTGGTGTTGACAGCCACATCCTCTCTGACGACAGCCGTGTAATTCGGCTGTGTAAACGTCGGCCGATTGTCATTGGCGTCCACAATGAGGATCTTGACCACACACGTGCTGCTGAGTGACGGAGTTCCGCCATCACGTGCCTCAACTGCTATGATGTACTCTTTCACTGTCTCGTAGTCCAGGGCCCGCGTTACCACCAACGAACCTAGTCACACCACATGCGCACGTCATCACTTTGCTACACACATACACTTGTCGTATTAAACATAGTTTGGTTCTGATAAATAACGAGACAAACTGCACTGGACTGAAGATCAAGGTCAGAATGACCATGTCACTATCCTTGCTAACCCTAACTCTAATGCTAGTCCTGCATCTTGCACATTAATTTTCAATCTCCATCGAGCTATGGTCATCACCCATACATATGCAAACTAAAAGCTGACGGCAAGCTGGATAACGAATGCCTCCGCAGGGGCACACACGTATGTATGTATGCACACATGCATAGATGAACGAAGTGACGGGTGACCATTTTAGGATGCAGACAGAGACCACAGAAAGTCAAGACATGTGCAGGCAAACTAAAAACACAAGATTCCTACTATTTTCAACATTATTCTGCCAAGGTCTGTATTGACTGATTGATAGAGTTGTGGTTTTATGTCCCAATCGACACAAAATACGTCATTTTGGAGACGTTTCCCTAAGACAATCTCTTGGCTTGGTATGGAAAAACCCAACCAACACAACAAAAGCACGCATTTACCAATCAAAAGAAATGTACCACAACACAAAATAACCACAAAAACAACTATAGCCAGGTTTAGTCGCCTTTTTATGACATCTGGCCTGGAAAAGGAGCAGGTCTAGTCTCAAAGGAAAAGATAAGTAAGGGAGCAAGTAAAGTAAGGAAAAAGTGAAGAAAAAAATAAGTGGGGAAGGATACGATATAAACAAGCAAACAATATATATAGCGCCGAAATCAAAAATCGAATTAAGGGTGCATTGTGCCCTGGAGCCCGCACGGGGCATTGTTAAGACACAGACAGAAACCACAGAATGTCAAGACATGCACATGCCGCATGCAAACTAAAAACACAAGATTCCCACTATTTTCAACATTACTCTGCTAAGGTCTATTGCCTTCAGTGCTTTGACACTGTTGGTTGGGCAGCAGAAAGGGCATCCAGTCTGTAAAAAACTTTGAGTGGTGGGGTACTGGCATGGTTATCTGTCTGGAGCGAGATGCAGACTTGCATATGGCCGAGCTGATGCCAGTGCCACTCACTATCTCTTGCTTCAGTAAAATCCAGATTGGTTTTACCTTTCTGGTACCGGCTCACCTGGGTAGCCCTGGACAAAGGGCCGTTAAACGGGTGTGTGTGTGTATTCTGTTAAGGTCTGCATCATTTGAAAAGCAGAATTACCAGTGTTTGAGTTAACATCGAAGTCGGACGTGACAGCGTCGACGACAGCGTACGAGATGTCGGCGTTAACGCCGACGTCGCGGCTGGTGGCGAACACTCTGCCGACACCAGTGCCGACAGGTGTCGCTTCACTCACCGACAGAGAGTACGTCGTCCGCTCAAACTCTGGTGGATTATCATTAACGTCCACCACCGAGATTGTCACGGTCGCAACCGACGTCAGCGACGGCGAGCCCTAACAGCAAACATGCTGCTGAAGTACTATCACTACTACACTACACCAGCTTAATGGCCTCTTTTCCAGGACAACCTGGGTAAGCTGGTACCAGAAAGGTAAAACCAGTCTGGATTTAAATGAGGCAAGAGATGATGGGATCTGGGAATGGCAGTGGCATCAGCTGGACCATATGCAAACAATCTGCACCTTGCTACAGACAGATAACCACACCAGCACCTCATCACTCAATTTTTACAGGCGCAAATGCTCTAGTGGTGGCAGCAAATACGAAACTATTATCAGCTGTCGCTAAGAAATCTGTGCAATGAAATAGTGCTGTAGACAGAGCTTGACAATCACTGTGATAAACTGCAGCAATCGAGTGTTGGAGCTCAGAGGCATTATCAACTTCGTTGACCAACGACGGTCCAGTTTATCACACTCTGAGCATCTGCCTTTCTCCAGCTACATTGATATCACGTTTCAATGATCGATATGCCGTGGCGAAATTTTCTAAGTCTGGAGTTTAGGAAAAAGTTCAAGAGAAAAGTACCCTAATTTTGTAGTTACTTGAATTTCCTTACAACACAGTGTAGGACTGGTCGAAACAAGGCTCCATACCAAAAACAACCTCGATCCGTACACCCGCTTAGACAAAACACCGACTTGTGACAGCCAGACACAGGGCCACAGCTAATACTCGTGCTAGCATAGCATTGCGTGGGTAACTAGACGAAAAGATGTATGATAATTAGTCTTTTTTGTTTTCAGGTTGGATAGACAAACTTCTAGCAACAAGCACATTCCATCAGCAGAAAACAGCATCCAAGCTGTATAATATATGAGCAAGCTTTACATATGCTCTTACTTTCTTGTTTACTTACTTGCTGTAGTTCAACATATTCGAGCATGCTTTGCGAAGTCCAGAGCCTCACCTGATCCACAGCCGACACCCTGAGGTTGTACGAGGCCTGCCGTTCCCGGTCCAGTAACTGAAGCAGCGTGATGACGCCTGACACCGGGTCGACAGCAAACACGACGCCGTGTGGCGGCTCCATGAAATACCGAACCTGCCGGCTGAGTCCGAGGTCAGAATCAACGGCAGCGACTCTCAGGATCGGAGTGCCGATGGACGCGTCCTCCTTCACAGAGCCAGTGTATTGTGGGCGTGGAACGAATTGAGGCGCATTGTCGTTGACATCTGTCAGTATGATGTGGACTGCCGAGCGACAATGCAGTCCGCCACCGTCCTGTGCCACGACAGTCACGCGGTGTTCTGACGTCGTCTCACGGTCCAACGACCGCCGAGTCACCAGCACTCCTGCACCACACACGACACCAGCAATGCTCGTGTCATGGAAATAGACAAGTTGAGCAACAGCCCACATCGCTGCCACTGCAAAGACCACTCCACCATATTCGCCAGGTGGTGCCCATGTGCATCCCATATAACACATCGTTCCCTGGGCCCACAAGAGTCTGCCAACCAAACGGCATCTCGATCGGTTCAGCCACTTGCAGGGCTCTACAGTGTGCCCAACAGATAAATAGACCCAGAAACAGACAGTGCTACGTCACAACATCTGTCGCAATAGTCCACATTCCACGTGTGCATTCAATGTGGCTAAAATGTAACTTTCCCTCATTTCAAACAAAACTCACTGACTGTTTGATGCATTTCTCGTGACCTCCTTAATTCTCCGACTTTCTCTTCGAGTTGACTTTTGTGCTAAAGAAAAACCTCTTAGGACATCTTGTACTATAAACCCAATATGTCGAAACATGAACATGGGGATAAGTAATGTAGTTAATGTAAACAACTGACTGTGCAGAGTCTGGCATTCCAATCAACTAACAATGGAAATGAGTCATTCCAGACAGCCAAGGAGACAGGTATCTTTAAAAATACTTAAAATAACAAAAAAACGATTTGTAGAGTAAACTCCAGATATCCAGGTAAACGAACACCTGTTAAAAGTTATGATGTTGACAATTTCTGACATAAATAAACTTTCAGTCAAAACAAACTGACAATAACCCTTTTACTGTTAAACAGTGCTAACTATGAACTAAGCAAAAGTGAAACTGCACTATCAGTTCTCCAAAATAACACAAAACAGGTGATAAACACGACAACGTGTCCAGTCAAAGTATATAGTTACCAGTGCGTCGATGAATGCTGAACATGTCACTACTGTCAGATGACTCCAGCAAATACTCAATACGTGAGTTGCGAGTTGATGGTTCATCAGCATCACTGGCAATGACGCGCTGTACTGCTGTTCCTACTGCCACGTCCTCAGCCACCGCCACATCATAGACCTCCTGTAGCACAATAGAAACATCATGTAAAAACAATAAACCCTCGCCAAGCTGTACGTCGACTGGCGGAATACCGGCGCGTTGTCGTTCTCATCACTTACCATCACGATCACTTGGGTGGTCGACGACAGACGAGGCACGCCGCGGTCCACCGCGACAACACTCAGACGGTACTCAGAGACAGACTCACGATCCAGCTCACCAGTCAGGGATATTGACCCAGTCGACGAGTCACAGACGAACACACCCGAGACCGACTCGTTGGATATCATGTAGTAGAACTGGCCGTTCAGACCGAGGTCTGCATCCTCGCCAAGCCACATGGGCCCATAGGGCAACAATGATCTCTATTTCTGTAGCCCTTAGCCAAACAACAGCTTACACTGCGAGACCACGGATATGGGGCTGGTGCATCATGTGGTGTGCCTGTTTATGCCCCAGCTTTAGCTAGTATTAAATTATACTGCTTGGCGATGGGCATATAGGTGCTAACAACTTATGTAGCTGTGCCGTAACTGGAAATCAAACTCGCGACCTCGTGACTAAGTCCGACACCCTACCATGGTGAGCAGCACTTGAATCACCTGCTGTCTCAACCACATGAATCTGTAGTTCTGCATTTCATAAGACTGAGAGTTGCAGAGAACAGTCAACTTCTCCATTCACCCATAAAATGTAGCACATACACTGCAGCTATGTTCGTTTTCCACGTAAACCTGGGTAGGCCACTATACCCGTTAAGACTCATAAGTGGAACAAAAAATATATAAATAATGACGTAGCAGCAATATCATAACGGCCTACAACTGACACAATATACCATAGTACACACACACACACACACCCGTTTAACGGCCCTTTTTCCGGGACTACCCGGGTGAGCCAGTACCAGAAAGGTAAAAACCAATCTGGATTTTACTGAAGCAAGGGACAGTGAGTGGCAGTGATATCAGCTGGGCCACATGCAAGTACACACACACACACACACACACACACACACACACACACACACACAC
>Ga0126334_10000424_pt1 | contig 12358 bp, 10 predicted proteins | sample InaspJWI49metaG_FD_94491 | JGI IMG/M metagenome (GOLD analysis project Ga0126334, IMG submission 94491) | Marine gutless worms symbiont microbial communities from Oahu, Hawaii - Inanidrilus sp. 2 OAHU.JWI-49 metaG | ecosystem: Host-associated > Annelida > Digestive system > Unclassified...
GTTGAAGCAGACACCGGCAACCTGAACGCAGATCTCATCGATGCAGCCATAACCCCGCGGACAAAGGCAATCCTACCGGTTCACCTCTACGGGCAAATGTGCGATATGAAAAAGATAGCCGCGATTGCCGAAAAACATGATCTAAAAATTATCGAAGATTGTGCCCACTGTATCGAAGGTACCCGGGATGGCGTCAGGATCGGTGAACTTGCCGACATCAGTTGCTTCAGCTTTTATGCGACTAAAAATATCACCTGCGGTGAGGGGGGGGCGTTGTCCTGCCACCACTTGGACGCACGTACATGGCTGATGAAAGCCCGGCAACATGGTATGAGCGCCTCTGCTTCTGAGAGATACTCTAAGCATTATAAACATTATGATATGGAATTTCTCGGCCACAAATGCAATATGAGTAACATCCAGGCGGCTATGCTGATCCACCAAATTGATCGGATTGAGACGCTGCTTCTTGAGCGGCAGCGGATTGCGACGGCGTATGAAAAGGCTTTTTGTGAGGAACCGGGGGTAAATTATCCCAAAGCATTACCCAATAGCAAACATTCAAGGCACCTTTTCACCATATGGGTAAACTCTGAAAAAAGAGATGAATGCATGCACCGTCTACAGGATGCCGGTATCGGGGTTGCCGTCAATTACCGCCCGATTCACTTGATGACCTATTACCGTGATAAATATGGATATTGCGAGGGTGACTTCCCCGTATGTGAAAAGATCGGTGATGCGACTTTGACAATTCCATTGTATCCCGGAATGACGACTGCAGAGATACAGTTCATTATTGATACGGTTACTCAAATTACTGCCGAACTTGTTGTTGCTGGACACTATTAGTCAGAGTCCAGCTCAGATGTTCTTGTTTACCTTATCGGGCAGCGGTTACCGGTGGTTATATTTTTTTACTATAACTCGACCTGGTTTCAAAATGGAATAGTTTCCAGTGTAGGTGGTATTTAGGAATGTGCGGAATCTTTGGTTACTTTAATTATAAGGATAATGAGGGGGAATTGCTTCGGCGTATGGCGGATCAGCAAGTTCACCGTGGTCCCGATTCTGATGGATTTTATCAACATGAGGCATTTGGTTTTGGAATTCGCAGACTAAGTGTTCTAGACCTTGAGACAGGAAATCAACCGATAACGAACGAAGATAAAAGTGTGTTAATAGTATGTAATGGGGAAATATATAATTATATTGAACTTCGTGCAGAATTAGAAGCAAAAGGGCACTTTTTCAGTACTGCAAGTGATGTAGAATGTATAGCGCATCTCTATGAAGAAGCGGGAATCGATGGAATAAAACATTTGAATGGTATGTACGGATTTGCCCTGTATGATTCGAAACTGAAAAAACTTTTTCTAGTACGCGATAGGCTTGGTGTGAAGCCTCTTTATTTCTCCTATGTGAACGGTGTTTTCCTTTTCAGTTCCGAATTGAGGTCAATCTTGGCCACTGGGCTTGTCGACGTTTCCTTAGACTGGAACGCTATAAGCTTTTATTTGGATCAGCTATACATCCCCACACCTTTCTCTCCATTTTCATCTATCAAAAAACTGAAACCTGGCCATCTTATGGTGATATCTGGCGAGAATAGCTGTCATATAAATGAGAGGTCATACTGGGATATCAACAATGTCTTCGATAATACCCGGCCTATTAATGAAGAAAAAGCTATCGAAAAATTGATATGTCTTTTGAAAGATTCTAGCAGAATCCAATTGCGCGCCGATGTTCCGATTTGCGTATTTTTAAGTGGAGGCGTTGATTCCAGTGCCGTTGCTGCTTTTGCCGCTATGCAGGTAAGCAAACCGCTGAAAACTTTTCATGTGCATTTCGATGGCGCGACACACAAGCTTGATGAACAGGAACAGGCCCGCATGGTCGCTAGACGATACGGCACAGACCACAGCGAAGTGAACGTAGACAGGAATGATTTTAGAAGGCTCCTACCAAGAATTATATGGCACACGGAGGAACCCTTCGGTGACCTTGCGACAGTCCCGACATATATAATATCTGAGATGGCTAAGAAAGTCGCCACGGTCTGTTTGAACGGAAGCGGTGGAGACGAACTTTTTGCCGGGTATAGCCACCATAATTATCCTTTTCACGTAAAGAAATTTATTGTCGGTGCGATGGAAAAAGTGGGCATATCAAACTATCTGAAATCCGCATTGGGCAAAGAAGTACATACGAAAAAATGGTCGCGTTTATTCCCTGAGTATTGCGATATGCGTTCAAGACAGATACCCGAAGATAAAGGTAAATCTTTTACAGGAGACCTTAGAAACAAGATCATGGCACGCGACATTGACGGATACCTTCAATCTAACGTTCTTTTCCTCCTCGATAAGATTGCCATGGCTGTGTCGCTCGAAGGACGAGTACCGCTTCTTGATCATCGGTTAGTGGAGTTCGCCGCACATCTTCCTTCTCGCTTAAAGATAAAAAACGGAACGAGAAAATATATCTTTAAGAAGGCGCTCGAACCCTACCTTCCCCGCGAAGTCCTATACAAGAAAAAGGAAGGATTCGGGGCTCCCCTTCGAGACTGGCTCGATAATGATACGAAGGCAATTTTACGAAAGATCGTAAAAAATAGCAGGCTTAAAAAGGAACATATGCTTATTCTACCTGAAAAAGACATCGATTTACTCGATGGCTGGTTCCTCTGGAAGATTGCCTGCTTAGATCTTTGGTTCGGGATTGTAGTGATGCGCTGTGACAATCCCCGTCAAAACACTCTTTCGGATTACATGTGATCTGTCTAAATGATGGAACATAAAGTTAGTGAAAAAAAAAATCTGCTTCATTTTTTGCTGTTACATCCCTTTCTTTTTGTGCGGTTTGTTATAAGATCACCATCACTTCTCTTCATGTATTTGATTCACCAAAAGATGAGGTTGAACAGGTTAAAAGTCAAGGAAAAGAACTTTCAGCCTGCCGAAGAGAATAGAAAAAGGTTTAATTTTGAACGATTTCCCATTGTTGACAGGATAGAGGCCTCAGATATAGATGATTATGAAGAAATTGAACTTGCTAGTCGTACCGTTTCATCAAGGCAACAACCTGACTGGTCCTTCATCTATGAGGATATCGAGGACACTTTTTCGCTTAATCGGTTCGGCTGGCTCCTCACTGCAATTTACACTCGCCCTTCAATGAAGCTATCGTGCCGTGCCCTGGAATGGATCAACAACTGGATAGATTACATGGGAGAAAATTTCCGTCATCCAGCTTGGGAGAGCTATTCAGTGTCGGAAAGACTCGCGAACTGGCCTTTTATTCTCAGGATGCTTGGACAGTTTCAACCTCTTGAGAGGTATACGGAAAAAAAAATAGTTTCTGCTATCATAACTCACATTGATTTTCTGCTCCAAAACCTTGAATTGAAATATGGTTTAACGAATAACCACATTCTCAACAACGCCCGGGGGCTCTATATCGGGGGATTGGCAGTGGATCATAGATTTGCCGTTGAAACAGGGAAAGAGATTTTCTTTGAATGGACACCAAAACTTTTTCATAGCGACGGTATGTTGAAAGAGGGTTCATCTCACTATCAGTTTTTGCTTTGCCAGCGGTTCGAACAGATTTGCCTATTATCGCACCTTCCCGGAGATGATAATTTTCATACCTTTATGAAGAAGTGGACGTACGCGATCCGAAGGGCAAGAGACCTATTCAACATTCATAGCGGTGATGGCAAATGGACAATGCCTCTTATAGGAGATATATCACCGGATTTCGAACCAAAGTGGTTTTCTCCATCGTCTATTAACGGATGGGAGGTTATCAGGAACAGTTACGCATGTAAAGCTATTTTTACACCCTGCAATAATACCAATTATGGAGGCTTAAGAAAGACACACGAGGGATTTTTTCGTTATGACCGGGATGATTTGACTGTCTTCTGGCATATTTCGGATGGGCCGGTTGCGTTGGGAAGTCACGGCCATTTCGATGTTGGAAGTTTCGTCCTTTTTTTGAGAGGCACGGAGATCTTCACTGATTCCGGTCGGCGATCATACCATACTGAAGGATCAGCAGGAGTGTCTGCTGAAGCGCATAACTGCCTACTCATCGACGGGTTAGGTCCTTTCTGTGAGGACCCCCGGCTCAATCTAGTTGATGCCTATCCGTACCAAATGTCCCGAACTATGGTAACAACAGATAAAGAGAATCATCCGGTAATCTCTTTGAAGGTGGACGGTTTTCGAAGGCTATCGGATCCTGTGCTCTGGGAAAGGTCTTTTTCTTTCAAAGAGAGATCAATGACAATCCGCGACGATATTGAGGCAAGGGGCAACCATAATATTGTGACAAGATTTATCATTGCAAAAGGCTTATCAGCAGAAAAAATAGTTGAAGGTCTTTGTATAAAATCGAAAGACTGGCAGGTTACCCTGAAAGTGGTCAACCTCCATGGTGAGAAAAGTCAGCCTTTTTTCATAGAGAAGGCAGAAATAAGTAAAAAATACGGAAATTCAGAAACGACTTTAGCTTTCTTGGTTACAAACTCTACGCAGGGTAATCACACTAACATATATGAGATAAAATGGTAGGCGTAAATAAAACTAATCCCCTTATCTCATGCATTATTCCTACTAAAAATAGACCCTCACTAGTTAAGCAGGCCGTGCAGAGCGTGCTTGACCAAAGCTATCAGAATATTGAGATTATAGTCATCGATGATTCGACAGATAATGAAACGCAAAAATCACTTACATCTGGCGGACGGATTCGATATATCAGGAACGAAAAAAGCAGAGGTGCATCATATTCACGAAACGTTGGTCTCAATGAAGCCCGGGGGGATGTCATAGCTTTTCTCGATGATGACGATATATGGCTGCCCAAAAAAATGGAAATGCAGATCGAACTTATAAAACTGTTCCCGATTGTGAGCTGTAATTATATTAGAAGGATTAGGGGGGGGCGGCAATTTGTAAAGCGGCCTCGAACTGTCAGTTATGAAAATATGCTTTATTATAATTATCTCGGATCATGCAGTTTTTTGATTTTTGATAAAGATGTAATTAGAGAGTGCTTTTTTGATGAGGATTTGAGGATTGGTCAAGACTGGGATCTCGTGATATCGGTCATGAAAAAACATAGGATAAAAGAGGTGGGTGTAGCGGATGGCTACCTTGTTGATTTCAACAGTGGATCACATTCGAGGATTAGCAATAGGGCTGAATCCATTTCAGCGGTACTCCCCATATTTGAGAAATATCGAATGGAACACAATGATTTCACAACTCATATGTTCTTTCTTTACAACATGGTGCCTTCAAATGGGTCATCGCTCCTGTGGCTGTATAGAGAGTTATTAAAAGCAAGGATGCAAAAAAAAGGATATATTTTTGTTATCAAAACAATAATCAAACGATTCGTTGGAAGAATAGAAGTTTATTAAAAAAAACAGTATTACCAAAATCATGATAACAGGTAAATTACATTATAGGTAAGATCTATTTGCACTAAGTGCAATTGGCAATTTATTTGTATGTGCAATTTGCTATAATCCTCTATTACAATCAATTTAGAAATCAATATATTGATATATTCACCGTAATTTTAGTATACACATTTGCCACACAAAATATCTTAATACTTGTATACGAGTAAAAAAGCGATCCACCCATTTTATTTCTAATGATAATTAATGAGGGAAGTAAATGTTGAACGATAAACGTATAGAAAATTTCAGAAATGCTGTCATCTGATAAAAATATCAAGTGTATTTTTGGCTACTCTGAAAGAGTAGGAAGTATTGAATAAGGCAAGACAAATTGCATGTGTGACCGGAGCTTCCGGAATGATTGGCAGTAAAATTGTCAAGCGCTTGGTTTCGTATGGGTATCGTGTCAGAATATTAAGTCGCAGTGAAAATAATTTCGATCAAAATGTTGAATTGTATCGAGGTGGATTGGAGGATGAAGAAACTCTTAAATCATTTCTGAACCATGCTCACCTTCTTTTTCATTGTGCTGCTGAACTGCATAATCCGGCTAAAATGTGGGTTATTAATGTAGTAGGTACACAAAGAATACTGGACTTAATTCAAAATTCGGATATTACCTATATGTGTTATCTCAGCAGTGCTGGTGTCATCGGGTCTACTGATAGTAAACTTGTTGACGAAGAAAGCGAGTGCGACCCCATAAATTTTTATGAGAAATCGAAATGGGCTGCAGAGAAAATAGTGTCCAAGGGAACTGATCGATGTACTACTGTCATACTCGGACCCACGGATGTGATCGATGAAAAGAGACCGGGTGCATTAGCTCTACCGGTAAATGGTCGCTGGATTGACCAGCTTGTCGTTTTTTTAAAAGGCGGTGAATGTGCTCACATTGTTCACGCTGATGACGTTGCTGATGCAGCGATGTTTTTTATTAATACCCGCTTCGACAGGCCGGAACGCTTTTTCGTTTCTTGCGATCATGAGCAATTCAACACCTTCGGCGGTCTATGGTCGCTTTATCATGCGATTGATCAAGAACAACCCATAGACAATATTAAGCCTTTGCCTCATTTACCCATTATCGTTCCGTATCTAATGCGAAGGCTTTGGAGAGGTTCGTGTAGTTATGGTAATGTCCGGTATTCTTCAGAACGGTTGTTATCAAAAGGTTTTCACTACCGTCTTGGAATTGAAGGGGCCGTTCGTCGTATCGTCAATGCCCAACATCTAAATTGTTGAATCCTGAAAATGCCGATATTCTTATTGCCCTCAAACAATTTGAAATCTGACATCAGATGATTCCTTCTCAATAGCAAATTTGGATGCCGGGTAATCGATCAGCTGGCATCTAGTAACTGAATGAATAATTCCGAAAAACCAGTTGTTCTTACTTTCATCGGCCACTATCTTCCAGGCTATAAATCGGGCGGTATTTTACGCGTTACTATCAATACCGTCGACCATATGTGTGATGAGTTTGTGTTTAAGATTGTGACTAGAGATCGTGATTTAGGAGACGATAAGCCATATGCTAATATTCAAACGATTCATTGGCAACAGATTGGAAATGCCATGGTTTATTATGTACCACCTCAGTCAATGACTGTTAAAAACTTATATGATTTGATAACAGAGACACCCCATCACGTGTTGTTCTTGAACAGTTTTTTCGATCCATTAACGATTAAAGTGTTATTGAATAAAAAGATTCGCAGACAGGTACCTTTTCAGCCTGTCATCGTCGCACCTTGGGGTGAGTTTGCATGGGCTTCATTAAAGCAAAAATACGCCAAAAAATTTGTTTTTATTCAGTTGGCCAGGCTCTTTGGGTTGTACAATAATGTCACCTGGCGTGCATCCAGCGAATTCGAAAAGCGGGACATTATGAAGGTTATGAATATAAATCCTGATTCGATTCATATCACTGGCGATTTTCCGATTAAAAACATTCCAGACACATTTCCGGAGAATAATTTCAAGCCGCCACCTGATGACAAGGGTTTAAAGATCATTTTTTTATCAAGAATCTCTCGCGAGAAAAATTTGGATTACGCCTTGAAAATATTACGGAAGGTAAATGCGAGGGTGCTCTTTGACATTTATGGTCCCGCAGAAAATGAAACTTATTGGAAAGAATGCCAGGATTTAATCAGGCAGCTGCCGCCCAACGTGACAGTGAATTATCTGGGTCGTGTTGAAGCCAGTCAGGTCGTACATGTCTTCAGCCATTATGATCTGTTTTTATTCCCAACAGGCGGTGAGGCTTATGGTCACGTAATCGCCGAGGCTTTAACCGCGGGTACAACCGTACTGCTTAGTACGGAAACACCTTGGCGCAGTCTGGAGACTGATGGAATAGGTTGGGATATAGATTTAGTGCAAATGGACTCTTTTGTTGAAACGATTGAGAATCTCGCCTTAATGAGTCAGGATGATCAATTAAAAAGGCGGGCTTTTATTAAATCCAGGATTATGAATCGTTTGCTTGATCCTGCTGTGTTGGAGGCAAACCGGAAACTTTTCTTAAGGATCGACTGAAGCGTTGCGAGCATCCTGGTCAGCGTATTTTTAGGTTGAAAATTAATTTGGAGATACCAATATGAGTCAATCAATATATCAAATATGTTCCAACTGCATTATGGATACCACCGATCCCGATATCACTTTCGATGAAAGTGGTTGGTGCGACTATTGCCGGAATTACTATGAAAACATTCTGCCGAACTGGCATACAGACGATCACGGAGAGAAAGAATTAGCGAAAATTGTTGAAGATATCAAGAAAGATGGCAGAGGCCGGGATCATGATTGTTTAATTGGTATCAGCGGAGGTGTCGATAGTTCTTCCGTTGCTTATATGGCAAAAGACAAATTGGGTTTAAACCCACTTTTATTCCATGTCGACGCCGGTTGGAATTCACAGGAGTCTGTAAATAATATTCAAAGGTTGGTTGAAGGACTTGGACTGGATCTCTATACAGAAGTTATCGATTGGTCAGAAATGAAGGACCTGCAACTGGCTTTTTTTAAAGCGCAGGTGGCAAACATCGATATTCCCCAAGATTTGTCTTTTTTTTCAGCACTTTATAATTTCGCAGTAAAGAACGGATTCAAATACATCTTAACCGGGGCAAACTATTCGACAGAGTGTGTCCGGGAACCAAATGAATGGGGTGCATATTACCCAACCGATATGCGTTTTGTGAAAGATATTCATCGTCGCTTTAGCCAACATCCGTTAAAATCATTTCCGACGGCAGATATCTTCAAGTATAAATTATATTATTTTTATATTAAAGGAATAAGGGTAGTAAAACCGCTAAATTATGTACCCTATATTAAAGAAAAAGCGATAAAGGAATTAACTGATCGCTTTGGCTGGCAGCGCTATGCTCAAAAGCATCATGAGTCACGTTTTACGAGGTTTGTTGAATGCTTCTGGCTGCCACGAAAGTTCGGCTATGAACGAAGAAAAGCTCATCTCTCAAGTCTGATCTTGACCAAGCAGATGACCCGAGAAGAGGCCCTTGAGCGGGTAGCGACACCCGAACTGGATGAACAGACCATGAAGCAGGATTTTGAATACGTCGCAAAAAAACTGGATTTAACTGTGTCAGAGTTCCAGGAGCTTTTTGAAGGAGAGAATAAGACTTACCGTGATTACAAAAACAATATGTTCTTTATAGAACTGGGAACCAAAGTAATGCGAATGTTGGGTTTGGAAAAAAGAGTCATAAGATGATAGCGATAATTGATTGCGGAATGGGCAACGTAAAAGCATTTGCTCATGTTTATAAAACTCTGAATATTCCGGCCGTTATTGTCCAGCAGGGCGAAGGTTTAAAAAATATCAGTAAAGTGATATTGCCAGGCGTTGGTGCATTTGATCATGCAATGCAACGGCTTGAAAAATCAGGTATGCGGCAGGTCCTTGATGAGATGGTTCTTGAGCGACATGTTCCGGTTCTAGGTATTTGTGTCGGGATGCAAATGCTTGGTCAATCTAGCGAAGAAGGACAACTACAAGGCCTTGGGTGGATAGATGGCCAGGTTAAAAAATTCGCTTCTCCTTCAAATAGTCTTATACGCTTGCCTCACATGGGCTGGAACAACCTTGAACCGTTAAAATCAAATGGTTTACTAGAGGGACTTGGTCTTGATGCACGATTCTATTTTCTACACTCCTACTTCTTTGAAAGTCTTAGAAAAGAGGATATTATTGCTTTAACTGATTTTAATGGGAAGTTTGCCTGCGCCGTAAATTCTGAGAATATTTTTGGAGTTCAATTCCACCCAGAGAAAAGTCATCAATGGGGAATTAGACTTCTGGAAAATTTTGCAAAAGTATAGTTATGTTATATCCACGAATAATTCCGTGTTTGCTGCTCAAAAATAAAGGGCTCGTTAAGACGATCAACTTTAAGAAACCGAAATATGTCGGCGACCCTATTAATGCGGTCAGAATATTTAACGAAAAAGAAGTCGATGAGTTGATTGTACTGGATATTGATGCAACGGTGGAAAATACAGGACCTGATTATAAAACGATTGAACACCTGGCCGCCGAATGTCGAATGCCATTCTGCTATGGTGGTGGCATTAAAACGGTTGAACAGGCAGAAAACATTATCGGATTGGGTGTAGAAAAAGTGGCAATAAGTTCTGGTGCTATAGAAAATCCTAAGCTTATCACTTTAATTGCCGAGCGCATTGGCAATCAGAGCATAGTTGTTGTTTTAGATATTAAGAAAAACCGGTCCGGTGACAAGTACGAGGTCCGGACACACAATGGATCAAAAAATACCGGTAAAGATCCATCAGAGCTGGCATTCCAGATGCAAAAACTTGGTGCCGGTGAGATTGTTATCAACTCCATTGATAATGACGGCAAGATGAAAGGATATGACCTTGCTATAATTGATAAAATTCGAAAATCAACAAGTGTACAGTTAACGATACTGGGCGGTGCCGGATCGCTTCATGATATTGGCCAGGTTATTGATAATTATGGTGTAATCGGTGCTGCCGCGGGGAGTCTATTCGTATTCAAAGGTATATACAGAGCAGTCCTCATCAATTATCCGAACAGGGCAGAAAAAGACGCACTTATCGAAGAGAACTTTCACGTAAATTAATAAAGCAAGAGGAGATTCTCAATGCCCTACGGAGTCCGATTAGGATCTGGGAGGCCAGGGGCTATGATTGGCTTAATTCATGATATATTTTACTTCTCCGATATCTGGGTGGTTAATTTAGTAAGAAAGGCCTGCATGCAGTGAAATTGTTAGTTATTACCCAATATTTCTGGCCTGAAAGCTTTCGGATAAACGATCTTGTATCGGGCTTAAAAGAAAGAGGGCATGAAGTTCGTGTTCTCACAGGAGTGCCGAACTACCCGGGCGGAAAAATCTTCACAGACTACAGTTTATTTAAACCTTCTAAAGAAATCTATAAAGACAATATTCCGGTTTTCAGGGTTCCCCTTATTCCCAGAGGTAAAGGATCAAAGTTAAGTCTCATATTCAACTATATTTCATTTGTGATATCTGCCTGTTTGTTTGGTCCTTTTCGCCGGTTGGGCTCCGTTGATTTGATATTTATTTATGAACCTTCTCCGATTACGGTATGTCTGCCTGCACTTTTGTTAAAAAAGCTGAAATCCGCGCCGATTATGTTCTGGATGCAGGATCTGTGGCCGGAAAGCCTATCAGCCACCGGTGCAATCCGTTCAGAAAAAATTCTGAAAATGGTGGGCATCCTGGTCAGACTTATATATAGGGGATGTGATCGGATTCTAATACAATCACGAGCATTTATTGAACCAGTTATGCGTCAGGGTGGTGAGCAAAACCGAATTTTTTATTTTCCAAACAGCGCAGAAGAACTTTATGAACCGGTAAAATTAGAATCGAACGCTTCTGAACGTGCAATAATGCCTGATGGATTCTGTGTAACTTTTGCCGGTAATATCGGAGCGGCCCAAAGTTTTGAAACCATACTAGACGCGGCAGAGCTGTTAAAAGAACAACAAAATGTTCATTGGGTAGTTATCGGAGACGGTCGCATGTATCCGTGGGTTGCCGATCAGGTAAAGCGGAGGAAGCTGAGTCGAACGGTACATCTCCTTGGCAGACATCCGGCAGAAATGATGCCGCGGTACTTTGCACTATCGGATGCCCTGCTGGTAACTCTTAAAAAACAACCGATCTTTGCGCTTACTATTCCATCGAAAATTCAATCCTATCTTGCTTGCGGTCGTCCAATAATAGCTGCTTTGGATGGAGAAGGTGCTAGAATCGTAGAAGAAGCAAATGCCGGTGTCAGTTGCCCGGCGGAGGAACCATCAAAGCTTGCAGATGCTGTTATGTCTCTTTTCAGAATGGATAGAACCGCAAGGGATGCAATGGGACAAAGAGGACGCGACTACTTTAATCATAATTTTGAGCGAAATATGCTTTTGGATCGACTGGAGGGATGGATGCGTGAGCTACGGGGGGAGATAGAACCATGCGCATTCTGATTATCGGTGGAAACGGCATGCTGGGGCACCAGCTTTTTCAATATCTTTCAAAATACCACGATGTGAAGACAACAATACGACAGGAACTAAGCTTGTTTAAAAAGTTCAAGTTTATTAAACCTTCAAACACTTATCCAAATATTGATGTTCGGAAACTGGAAAAGTTGAAACCAATACTGGAACACTTCAAACCAGATGCTGTTGTAAACGCGGTTGGCATTGTAAAACAACTCAAGGAGGCCAATCAACATATACCCTGTATTGAAATCAATGCGCTCTTTCCTCATCGGCTGGCAAATATGTGCAAAAACATTGATGCCAGACTTTTGCATCTGAGCACCGATTGTGTA
>Ga0126334_10000429_pt1 | contig 12308 bp, 7 predicted proteins | sample InaspJWI49metaG_FD_94491 | JGI IMG/M metagenome (GOLD analysis project Ga0126334, IMG submission 94491) | Marine gutless worms symbiont microbial communities from Oahu, Hawaii - Inanidrilus sp. 2 OAHU.JWI-49 metaG | ecosystem: Host-associated > Annelida > Digestive system > Unclassified | place...
CCATATGCAAGTCTGCACCTCGCTCCAGACAGATAACCACGCCAACACCTCACCGCTCAGTTTTTTACAGGCCGGATGCCCTTCCTGCCGCCCAACCAACAGCGTCAAAGCACTGAAGGCAGTCTAGGAATAGCCATGAGACAAAAACATAAAGTAGCTGGAGAAACAAGCTGGCGGGTGTTTTGTTGTATGCAGGGCAGACAGCAGCAAGGCTGATGGCAAGCGAAGGACGCCAAATAGCCGAGGGTTTGCCGCCGGCCAAGAGAGCCGAAATGCTGCAACTTTGTGACGAAGTTGATATGCTGACTGACCAGCTGGGCAGCCTCTGCAAGAAAGGACTGGTAGGCTGTTGTATCACGATCACTGTCTTTGTTTTATTGAACGAGCATGATAACTCCTTCATTCTTTCACTCCCGACTCAAAACCTACTTTTCACAAATCCTCCCCACTGGAGACTGTTCCTCCCCTATTTTCACAGACTCTATACAGTTACCAGTTGTTATGAGCATATTGGCTTGTGTTTTTAACCTTCTTTGTTTATTTCTGGTTCCTCACAATATTCCAGGTATCTTCGACCATCGGCAGTGGTTTTCAAAGAAATTTGAAACCGCTCGTGGTGCAGCCTGTGATGTTCCTCTCTGCTGCAAAGTGCAAAGTGTAGACTGAACAGATAAACAACAATATTCAACAGCGTGCATGGATCACCCCCAATAGACCACGACTATACCATGAGGTATATTAAGCTGGCTTATGCCAGCTTTCAACTGCATGTTAAACTAGCCTGTTGTATACTGTCATATCACTGATTATTATGTGCAAGACTGAATAACACACAAAAACATCCGTTTAACGGCCATTTTTCCGGGACTACCCGGTAAGCCGGTACCAGAAGCAAAACCAATCTGAATTTAAATGAAGCAAGAGACAGCGAGTTGCAGTGGCATCAGCTGGGCCATATGCAAGTTTGCACCTCGCTCCAGACAGATAACCATGCCAGCACCCCACCACTCAGTTTTTTACAGGCCAGATGCCCTTCCTGCCGCCCAACCAACAGCCTCAAAGCACTGAAGGCAAATAAGTTTGAATAATGACTTTGAATTAGTAGATAGGTATTAATCATCAGCATGCATGTGACTGTATGTGTGGGCTGTATTTTAGGGCAACAGTCCTCAGGCAAGATCTATTGCAGGTGCATTGTCTCAGAAGTTGCAGCAGCTGAAGAATGGCATGCAGGATGCCTTGGTGAACCAGGTCAGTACAGTACATGTAGCAGATTACTTCCATTGACATGGCACCAACAGGGCCAACAGAATGACTCTGAGTCTTTGTTGTTAAGCATAGACATCCACCCTTCCAGTTAGTAATGATTCGCTGTTTGCATTTTACAGCTTACTAATATATAGTGCTTGAAATTGACTTTAAAATGGATGCCATAGCAATATACAGTATACATTATGAGATTACGTTAGTGTAATTAAAGGCTAAATAATTGGCTGATCAGTATGTACAGTAATGAAAAAAAATAGTTAATGTAATGCTGCACAGGTTGCTGATGATTTCATGGACATCACGTCACCACTGAAAGCTCTCTCAGATGCAGCTAATGCACCTTTTGGTAAACTTGGACTTTGCACTTGTCTGTTTTATTAAACTTTCATTATTACTTCCTGTCTTTGTTTGAACTGTGTGCATTGTGAGTTGAGTATTATTTTAATCGCTTTCTCAAACATGTCTGCTATTGTAATCCTGTTGATGAAAATGTTGTACTTGCATAGCATGTTATTGTCTTATGTTAGTGCACTGTTTAGTTTTTATGCATCCACCCATCTAATACATGGGGCTGGAAGTAAAAGCTCCTCTGTATATACCCCCACGACATTCTTTTTCTTTCTCTTAAGACCTAAGTTTGCTATAGAACACTAATGGGAAGTCATACCCTGCCAGTTACACACAACTGTTGGCATGCTGCTCGAAATTGCTTTTGGCACTTACTGACTTCCACACTTGATATGATAATATGGCATTCGGGTCTTGTAGTTTTTCCATTTTTGTGAAATGTTTGAAAATTCAATGTTGTTGCCGACAACAGGAATGCCACGGAGAGAAGAGAATTTTGAAGACCGAGCACATAATTTTGCGGCACATGCGGACAAGTTGGCATCGACGTCTCGGACCATTGCTCAGTCGGGAGGATGTAACGATCGTCGCACTGTTGAAGGCATCCACTCAGCGGCTCAGCAGGTTGATAGAACATTATTGTGATGACTATGTGATGCATTGTTAACTGGTAGTGTTGATTGAAATATCTTGTTAAGTAACATATATTTTTGTTTCAGTTATGTGAATGGTCATTTCATCTCTATTAGCTTGCATAAAAGAAAGGGCTGTTTGTTGTAGATTGTTACTTTTTAATACATAGTCGCAAGAAGTTAAGCACTGTAGGATTATGCATTTTAATTTAGTCATTGGATTACAGTGCATGTGCACCACCTGTAGGCTGCAGATTTGGTTCCACACGTGGTGAAGGCAGCTCGCATTGTCCTGATGAACCCCAGCAATCAGGAGTCGGCAGAACATTTTGAGCTGCTGAAGAAACAGTGGCTGGAGAATGCTGAGAAACTTCGCAGTCTCGTTGATGAAGCCATTGATACGGCAGCCTTCATTCGTGCTAATGGTGAGTTACTACAGCAGACAGTATTAATGGCATTGTTATTGCACACCTGCACAGCATTGCATGCTAGTTCAGTATATGTTCTCATGACCCTTGTGTCTGTTTGACTTCTGTCACACTGCGATACTCACCATCAAGCTACATTTCAGCCATGGAACTCTAGTTTTCTCATGACAAAGATTTTGCAAAATTTCTGATGTGCTCACTCTCAACAGGGATGAAAGATACACATGCAGTAGGAAAAATTTGCAATGTTCCGCATTTATTATATCTTGGAAATGGTACAAGATAGGACTATACTTTCTATGGAATGCTAATAGGGAGTCATAGTAATGGTGTCAGTGTTGAGTTTCTTTTGAATAAAATTTTTGTTGCTGTATAACATCTAGGCCATTATCCCAAAAATGCAAAATGTGTCACATGAAATACAAAGTTAATTGCAGTGATTGGAAGTTGTGTGTGAGCTGCTAATTCTACTATTGTATTCTGAAAGGACTTTCCAAAGTTGTTAGTGGTCAGCTCTGTCTGATAAAAAATGGTAATACTTTTGCATTGGTACAAGCATTGAAAGGAATTTAGAGCATTAATACCAGCCTGAAAAATCGTCAACTGGACCACCACTGACTACTTACAGAAGTGATGCTGCACCCTTTATGTGCTTTCCCACATGCACAGTTACCTGCACAAACAAGTCTGTGTCGACTGCCGTACCTTGGACTACAATGGATAATGATTGCTGCATGCTGCCATCTGGCAGGTCATTTTGAGTATAGGCTGCATAAATTGACTGACCACATAAACATTGGGAACAGGCATGTGAACAGACTCTCTTTGAGATCTGTCATGTGTTTGTCTGTTCATCCGTATATTGCATCTACACAGTACGCTTGTCGCTACATGTGGCTAGCATAATTTACATTTCATAAGTGAATTGCTGATGTTGCAGGAGCTAATAATGTCATTAATGAGCTTCTGTATACCTGACCTCTTTTGCAGTTACTTCTTAATAGACATGATACTACTTCTACTACTACACCCGTTTAACGGCCTCTTTTCCAGGACAACCTGATGTGATGTATTGAGCTGTGGGTTTGGTGCAGAGGAAGGAATCCTGCGTGACACCGATCGGACTGAGCAGGCGATTGCAAACGTTGATCCGGCAGGCGTCGTCAGCAACACATCGAACATCGCACGTCGAGCGCATCGTATCCTGCAAGTGGCTCAGTCGGAAGCTGACAACAGTGAAGACCCACAGTTTGTTGATCATGTCAACAGCGCTGTCGACCGACTTCGTGGCAGTGCGTTGTTCACAGTGTTAATCTCTCTTACTGGCAGTGTCGCCTCGAAAAACAAAAAGTGAAATATATGCTGTCGAATACTTTGAAGGCTACAGCAAAGTGGTGTGAACTGTGAAGTGATATAATTTTGACGATAACTTTTATGCCATGCTGCCCATTATGTTCTTGACCTGTCTTTTTATTTCTGTATGCATGCATTGTGTATGCAGAGGTGTTCTCCGACTGGCTAGCCATCGACTTTTGTTGATGTTTGTTATTTTGGACCTGTGCACTAGTTTTGAAGCAGATAAGTATTTTATTACAGTCCATTATAACGAAATCTTTGTTATGAAGGTTAATGTCAGTTGCGGAAGTTAAATGGAAGAGCTGAATTGCATAATAATGCTGCCAGATTGCGTGTTAGCAGTGTTTCTTGTGCATAAAACTGAAATCAGCACTTAGAATTGTGATTGTGCCTCTTTTTACTTCCTGGAATGTATGAAGCATACAGCATTGCCTGTGCTTGGGTCTGTTTGGTGGCAGAGTGTTGTTTTACATAAATGCTGTGTGCTGCCTTGTAGACCCAAGCCACATGTTGCTGTACTGCTAGATTGCAGAGATGGTGGCCCTGGTGATCAGAGCATGATAGAGATGCAGAACTGCTAGTTTGAGAGCCTGTTTATGTTTGCCATCTATTTTTCAGTTTCATGTATATGCCTTTATCCATGCCAAGTTCAGAATTTGCAGCATGTTTGTTTCAGCCATTGCACCAATGGTACAGTGTGCGAAAGGTCTGGCACAAAATCCAAGAGACCCAACTGCAGTCAGTCAGTGGAGAGGTGCTAACCACCAGGTAATTCCCAGTCTGTACTTTGGTCACACTCTTGGCTTTCTCAGTGTCCACCTCAATGACAAAACTTTATTCTTTTCCAAGTCTTACTCATATTTCTGAACTTTGTTTCTTCTGCCTGTACTTTGATTCCAAAACAGCCAGTACTGTCCATTGTTTACTCTAGCTTGACTTGTTTTAAGGAGGCTTTTAGAATCAGTCAATCAATTTATTAGGCAACAAAGGGCCATAGGCCACTTACAAGTCGCAAGAGCTTGTTTGCTGGGGAATTGTGCATTTGTTTTGCTTGACATCAGGTAATTGATGAAATTGACAATGCAGATGATGGACCAGTCTGTCAGATATGCTGGTAGTCAAAATGCTGCCATTCTGGAAAACATGGAAAAGTCAGGGAATTTGATGCAGAATTAACATTGGCACCTTGTAAGTAAGCAGTTTCGTGTGCCAGCTTGGAACAGTCTGATATGCCATCATCACTGCGTGATCTCACTCACACGAAGACTTTCAAACGTCAACTAAAAACCTTTCTTTTCCAACAGGCATACCCACAGATGTCACACATGTCAGTTGTGCTTAGACCTACATTTTACTCGTGCGTTCTATTATGTTGTATGGTTTTACGGGGTTTTAGCACTGAACTTTTTCCTGTTAGGTCTGCACTGTTTTTCCTTTAAACCGCTGGTCAGTGTTATTGTAAGCAGTATGAAGTGATTCTGTGAACTGTGAGCTATTACTATGTCTGCAGTTGCTGATGTTGTGTTGCAGTTGATAGACTCAGTCGGCGGAGTGAGGAAAGCTGTCAGTGTGCACTCCAGAGGCGACTATCTCCCGGACTTGTCCGCTCCATTTGACAGTCTCAATCTCTCTGGTATGTTAGCTTTTGTTAGTCGTAAACCAAAATCTGAGCAGTTATTGTAACCATAGATAGAGCCAGTAGTGTAGTGATGCTTATTATCATTGTAGCTGGCAGCTGGCTTAACGTTTTGATAGATGCCTTAACTCTTTTGTTTGGCCTATCGTGTTCGTTATTCCCGTGTTTTTTTTCTTTTTATGCTGAAAATATTTATGTCCTGGATTGTATTATACCATCAGCTTAGTCTTTCATCATTTTCCTATTATTCTTTTGTTTTTAAATCCCATATTTGATGTGAAATTGTTTAGCCATATCTTTTTTTATTTTTATGCTTTTTATAAGTTTCTAAAGTTGGTCATTGCTAACAATGCTGCTAATTTGTACATTATTTTTTGTACTTGTTCTAGCAACAGTAGTAATAATGTGCGATGATTTGCTAATTTTTTTTTTGCCATTTAGTTTAGAATCAATTTTGTTTGAATGTAGCTTAATTAGTTTAATTATTGTATAGAGAGTGCTGCATTTTGCTGTTGAGTGTTTTTTTTGTAGTGCTATAGTATGTCTGTGTGAATTTCCATGTTACTGATCATAATTAATGTGTGGTTAGTGAGTGAAGATAAACATAAGGTTATTTTCAGACTGCAGGGTGAAGATAAGTTTTGTTCTACACAGTTGAATGATAGTTACTTTTTGCTGCATCAGTAAATATTTGGGTAATAATGAAACAAATGTGGGTTGCTTATTTGCAGATTTTTTGCTCTTTATTGGTTAGATAAGAGTCGTTTATTTTGCAACTGGGTTAAACCTGCACTGCCACCTGTTTAGTGACGATTATACAATATTAAAAGATGTCTTTCTTAAATGGCAGTTGCTTATTGTGCATCCTACTGATATTGCCTAAATGCCACTTGAGACAGAGTGGCTAGGTATAACTGGCAGCATTATATTATAGACTTCTTTCACTGAAGCCACTAAATACTGATCGTTGGAAGCATTGCTCTGGTGTAGAGCATCCTAAACAGTCAATGCCTGCCAGAATATCTCCATCCAGCGTTGGCCGATCAAGGCCAGTGTCAGACTTTGAGAACGCATTGGCTGAAGCTGATAGGGACCTTGATACAGCACTATCTGGGCTGCAGTCTCCACGCGATACACATCCCCGCTATACACAGACAGGTAGAACGTCGTTCGGTTGATGCAGAAGATGTTGCTTCGGAGCTTTGCCACCGATTGCCATATTGTCCCACGTTTTGCACAGTTTGCTGTTTGGTTTTTGATGTTGATCTGTTTGTTAATTTTTTGCGCTTGTTTGCTAAGTTATTGGCTGACGTTATGAAACCTATCATGCATATCTTTGACAGCCTTCACCTCTTTGCATTATAGTCAACCAGTTCACTTTTGCTTGAAATAGAGTATTGTAATGGCTACTGTAGTAGTCCTGTACAGTGACCTCCATCTTACTTGCTAGCACAGCATTACCTTCAAGCACCTGAAGATCACCAATCAATCAGTAGCATGCACTGTTGCAGTTCTGTGTTGCAATGATGATCACTATTAGCAACTCAGCTGATGATGTTGACAGAGTTTACAATACAGTGGATATTTCTTTTTCTTCATCTTTTCCCCTATTCTTCTCATTCTTCTGTTTTGACTTTTTGGCATTGTACTCCAATAGCAGAATAACTTTCCATCACTTTGGTGCATGACCTATTATAGTTTTATATTTTACTGCTGGCTACAGTATTTGCAGTGATTAGTCAGTAGTGTTTATTTTTCAAGTAGCAGGTTATATTAGGCATGACTGGTGGGCAGTGTCAGCTGAATTTGGAAAGGTTTATGAATTATGTTGACATATAGCTTGATGTAGTGGATGTTTGTACTATTCATGGCATTACACGTAGCTCTCTTAGTATAGTTATTGTCAGTGTAGTCATAAAATAGTCAATGACAGTTTTTTCTATTGTCCTTCAGCCCAATTGATGTCACTGCTGCATGACTTTGTATGCTTCAAAGTAGATCTGTTTTGTTTTTTACCAAACATTTTGATTTGTCGTATGACCAACTATGAGCTGCTTCACTGATTGGTCGAAACGCCATCACGTGACATTCACCATTATCGAATGCTGAATGTGTCGGTAGTTGACGGTGCGATATTGCAAATATCACACCATAATGTGACCATGTAAGTTAGCCTAACTGATGACTGTTAACATGTGGCGTATTACAACAGTACTTATAATCATAAAGGCCACTGTGTCAAAGTCACATAATGTGAAAGACAGTTCAAATGCAAATAAATATCTAAGAAAAATTAAAATAAATCTCGAAACTAAGGTTGAAATTTTCATTTCAACTTATTTGAATGCAGACATCATATGCTACAGTGCCACCTGGTGAACAGAGTTGAATGAAAGCAACTCCGCCTAATTGTTGACAGAAGTTAAAAATTAACTAAAAATCATATTTTAAGCTAGTGGTTGGTCATACGACAAAACCTGTGCCCTCGTGTGACATTTTCAACCTCGGGTTCATTGTATTTCAATGTCACACTCACTATCTGTATAATATAAGGGATTTTTGTATTGTAGCAGGTAAGTTTTGTTGGAAGAAATGTTTGTAATGGTTGTATGTTTTGCTTTGTCATCTGTCTCGCTGTAAATGCAGATCAGACTATGTAAAGTAAAGTAAAGCATAGCAGTTTGCAGTTACGTGCCATACCACTATTGGAACTCGCATGCCATATGGGATCACATGGGTATGCAAGGCTGAGTTGATCTAGTTGGCTGGTAACATACCGAGATTGTATACTCGCCCGAAGGCAGTCACCTAAGCCACTACTAACTTAACTAGCCCCAGCACGGGATGAATTCGTTTGTGCACTGCTGCATCATGCCGCCCACCATGTGTAGCTAATACACACTTTAGTGAATAATGCTGTACAATTATTTCAGGAGTGTGAGCTACATATGGCTTCCGTTGACACAGTTATAGTGATTATTCATTGTTTCAAATAAATGTAGTGAGTTTATTAACAGTATGCAAACAGCCTAGTGTCAAATTATTATTATTATATAACTCGTACACTTGGTACAACAACAGACAAGATAGACAGATGAACAGACAGACACACAGAAAATAAACACAAAACTGCACACTATCGATAAAACCTAATAAAACCTAACCTGAACTACATACATAAGAAATAATGCATTGGACATCGGCTACAGTATAAAAATTAGGCAGGATTACATTTAGCTCATAAAAGGACATATTTTAGTCAGTTGTGTGATTAGTTGTCACGTAAACATTAAAGAATTAATGATACTACTTTGACTTTTCAGTTAACTGACCCATTCTATCTATAGTTGTGAGAACCTTTGGAGATAATTGCAGTAGCTTTTAAAGGCCACTTGACCTTCTGTCACTCATTCAATGGTGTCAAAGTTCTGAAAGTGAAGAACTGTGTGTGAATTATAACAAGTAATGAACAGTACAGAGTGTGGCATACTTGCCACTGTTGAGTTAGTTTATTTTGTACATTTATGTAGTGGGACGTATATATTGCTTACTGCATGTTCGAGCAATTTACATGTATGGCTTGTTTTCATGGAATTCTTGCAAATGTTAGCAATCATTGTCAGCTAATTACCGGTACTTGACGTCAGTATCGTTGCTGGCTGCTCACATTGTTTGCAAATATTGTCTGTTTTAGTTGATCAAGCCAATCGCGATTATGGGCCTCCACCCCCAATACCTCCGCCCCCAGCACTGGATGCTTATAGCTCATATAGAGGTCTAGATACAACGTATGCAGTCTATTGCATGTGAAACTTTTTTGTTTGGTTTACGTATTTGCTTTTCTGAATTTGCTTTTTATCCCATCGCCAGGCCGCCACTGTGAGAAGGTTACTTTTTGTTTGTGACAGTGTTTGCTCTACATGTGGCTCTTCAGTTTGTAGCAGAGCATTATTTTAACTGCTGCTTGTTTCATCAGTTTCTTCCTGCATGTCACTCATGTTCAGTACTGAGTTTTACTGATTGGTTTATACTTTTATAGCATGTTATAGTACTGTTTGGTTTGAATATTTACATCTTATCAGAGGGCTCTCCATCCATGATGCCCTGTTTCCGCTTGCCCTTTGTGTCTATCTGCCTGTCATCTAAGGTATTATATCTGTCTGTGGCATGTGTGCCTCTCAGTGGAAAGTTTGAATCCATAGTACAGCTTGGGCTCAGCAGACTGCGCAATTTTGAGGTCAGTAGGTCAAAGGTACGGTCACAAGGTCACCATGTTGCATTCACGATATCAGTATAGTTGACCACACAGTGTGAAAGTAATTACCATAATTAGTGATGATGCTGTAACTGTATGAATGTGTTTCTTTTTTGAAGAATGCCGTCACTACCAGCACTAGAACAACAGTCATTAAAACTAAGTCAAAGTGATTGCATTGCTGCCACACACAGATCTTTAAGTCATATTTTTCTGGTGGTGTCAAATGTGCATACCCATCTAATAATATTGCAACACATATTATGTGGTTTCTTGGCCCCCCAAATGAATCTGCCCCCAAACAGTATCTCGATTGGCTCAGCCATTTTTGCAGGCTTACCAGTGTGTCTAACTCACAGAGGGCACAGAACATGCGATGACTGTAGCAGTATGCCACATCTATTTCATGCATGCAGTGCAGCCTAATGCTGTGCTACTGTAATATGTAATCTATGGTTCTGTGTGTCTCTGTCTGTCAGAATCCAGTGTTCTGTCAAAGCGGCTGAACTTTGCACGCAGTCAACATGATACCTTATAGACTGTAGTCTTTTTGTGTCAAAGACACGGGTAAAGTTCCATCGGAGTCATCCGCATTGGAGGTAACAGATGCACACTGATGGGTAAAATTTGCAACTTTTGACAGATGACTTGTCATATCTCGAAAAAGATACAAGACGGACTTTAAAAGTAAAACCAAGGCTATGGAGATAATATAAAGTTGAAATAACAGTGATATGGTTGGTTACAGCAAATAGGTTACATTTTTTCAATAAACATCTATAATAGTACGATGGTCAACTCTTTTAAACAACTCCATAACAGAACAGGCAATGAAAAAAATTTCACGGATATTCCACAAATTGATACATTCCACTGAATATGCTGTAACTGTAGTTTTATGGTTAAAGTTCAACAGTTGGCAGTTTTTTGTTGTATTGCCTGAAAGCCGACTGGAGTTTTAAAATGAACCAACATTGTCATGTAACCAGTGAATCTGTGTTATCTTTCCACTGTCGGGAGAGCCCCATGGCATTCAGCCATTATGACTGCACCATCTTGTTTTCTAGAAGCATGCATTGCAACTTTTTTTCTAAAATAAGTTATGCAAAGGTATCAGATTTGTTTTATGTTGGCAATATTCATTTTTTGTTTGTGTGCTAATTTTTCGTTTGTCTGTTCATTTATTTGTTTCTTTATTTCTTGCATTTTGTTTTATATTTTGTCAGTGTTGTTAGTGTTAAACACGGTTGTTATTACTAACAGTAGCATACGACACTCTCAATGGTTGTAACAGATTAGGAATGATTTAGTGACGATGGATAATTTATTAGATGCTGGATTGACTGGTATTGCGTAGCTTATCTCTGAATTTATGTTCTTGCCATACTGAAAACACTTGTGAATGGCATACTTGTAGATAAAAATATTTCTAGATGATATTATGGCAATGTGACAAAAGTGTAACCCATGTATTTGTCGTCACAGGCTAACATTAGCATCATAGTATTGGACATTAACATAAATTTTTTGTTAGTGTCTTGCTTTGTGTATTTTGTGCATGCAATTTAGTACTAGTCCAAGTTTGTAGATCAGCATGAAACTGCTGCAGCTGAGTCAGTAAGTAAAGCCAGTGATGATGCTGATGATGTTGGTATTGTGTAAATGTACAGACCATGCGCCGCCAAGACCACCACTGCCACGAGACTCTGCTCCGCCACGACCGCCACCACCTGAAACCGACGACGAAGATGAGACCAGCTTCCCTGTGCCGCAGACCAACCAGCCAATCATGGTATCTGCAGTCAGATTACATTATGTTACACAGAAACCATTTTGCATAGTGATGGGGCTGTGAAAGCCAGATGGATCTGGCAATAGAATATCCACTGTTTGCTGAATCATTGCAGTTTTATAGCAGTAACAGTAACATTATATAACACAATGTAATGTATAATAAATGCAGTTAAATTTAGTGTTAGTATTACCACTTGTTGCTACTATAGTGGTAGTAGTTGTGATATATTGGTAAGTGGCATTACTTTTTAGTTTGTTCAGTATGGACAGTTTGCTTGTTCTTTCCTTACTGGCAGACTGTTTGTGACTGCATTGCAGGTTGTTTTTATGCTGAGATTCGTCCGTTTGTCTGTCCCATGCCCCTGTCTCAAAAACAGTGCATTTTAGGGCTGTGTCACGGGGTGAGTTTGGGGCGGTTTTAGAATATAGTAATTTCCGCCTTCGTTTAAGTCTTTTGATATTTTTGTGTCCACCTGTAGCGCGTTACGGGGAGACCGCTATTGTTTGGCCGCGCGCCACGTGTTTGTAGTGGACTTTACACCGAGAGCTTGCCGCTGTTAAGTGAGGCGGTCGGCCTCATTGTTGTTTTC
>Ga0126334_10000430_pt1 | contig 12301 bp, 11 predicted proteins | sample InaspJWI49metaG_FD_94491 | JGI IMG/M metagenome (GOLD analysis project Ga0126334, IMG submission 94491) | Marine gutless worms symbiont microbial communities from Oahu, Hawaii - Inanidrilus sp. 2 OAHU.JWI-49 metaG | ecosystem: Host-associated > Annelida > Digestive system > Unclassified...
ACTCAGTACAATTGCCAATGCGATTCCGGTCATGGATATCCTATCTGTATCAGGTTCTGGCTAGGTGGCACCTAATCCCCAATATTTGAACCAGGACAAGCGTCATGATTTCATTTTTGAGACTGGCCGTTACACGTGCCCTGTTGCGCGATGGTCTCAGGGATTCAGATGGCCCGACGATCTTTTTTCCCGGATAAACCAAACGGCCACCAATCCCGTGCAGGCGACAAAACTCAGCGTCAGGAAAACGGGTCGGAACGAATAAAAAAGATCCACCAGTAAGCCAGCGCAGAAAACCGCGCTTGTGCTGCCTATATGCCCCAGTGCATTCATCGTACTTGCCCCAGTTGCGGTAACCTCCTCCGGCAAAATATCCAGCAAAAAGGCAAAGAACAGAGTGACGACGAGCTGGTCGAATATCCCTACGATGACGATCAAAACGATTACCCACCGCAAATCAGTTATTGCAGCAAGGCCAAGCGTTGACAATAACATGCTCCAAAACCCGATTAACATCAACGGCTTCCGCAGTCCGCCGAACGTTACGTCAGAAAGATGGCCGCCCAAGGGACGGGCGAGAATTCCTATGGCCGGATAGAGCCCGGCAAGCAGGCCAGCTTTGTATAGGCTCAGACTGTAACTTTCATGGAGAAAGGTCGGAATCCACACCAAGTTGGTGTAACTGATAAAGGTTAAGCCGGCGAAGGCTGTGCATGCCAAGCAGTAATTTTTATTCGAGAAAATAGTTGCAAATCGATTCCTGATGGGAAAACGGACCGCATTCGATTTGGTATAGCCAGACGGATATTTCTTTCTGTTTGCTGCCGAAGGATAATCTCGGACAAATATCCAGTAGATCAGCAGGACAATTCCCAGGACTGCCGGCAATATACGGAAAACAGCCCGCCAGCCGAAGGCATTGCCGATGTAAGCAGCCAGGCCGTATGCAAACAGGGTAAAGATTGAAACAGAGGTGGCATATATTCCCAGCACCCGGCCTTTTTCGGACCTGCTGAACCAGTTATTTAAAAGTTGAACGCTTGCCCCCCAGCCCGCACCCTGACCAAAACCGTTCAGACTCTGGGCTCCGGCCAGATGGAACAGGCCGGAGCCTGCGCTAAAAAAACAGTTGGCCAGAGCCGACAGTCCTCCGCCAATTGTAACGATCCTGCGCGGTCCGTAGACATCACTTAAATACCCCCACAGAAATTGTGAACACGAATAGAAGGCAAAAAAAAAGCGCTTATAAATCCGATTCGCGCATGTGAAATATTCAGATCATTAATTATCAGCGGGATAACAGGCGCCAGATTGAGTTTGTTCAGATAAAAACAACCGTAAACCAGCCACATTAGAATCAGAACAGTATAGCGGGGCTGCCACCGTTTCGTTGATTTAATCGCCGGTATGGGCATGACTGATTTAATCCGAAATTTTTGTGGTTAATTTTGAAGCAGCATGTATCACCCTTGCTGATAATTCGGGCTAATATAATCCACCCCGCTCCACCTCGCCAATGGCTTCATCGAGGATATCCAGCGCGTGGTCCATCTCTTCGGTTGTAATAACCAGCGCCGGTCGCAGGGTTAGGATGTTGCCCTCAATGGTTTTAAAAGCCAGGCCTTTTTCCATGCATTTGTACATGACCACCTCAGCTTCATCCACAGCCCGTGCCCTGGTCTTGCGGTCTTTGACCAGATCGATTCCCAGGTGCAGCCCGACACCGGCGATGTTGCCGATAAGTGGATGACGGGATTTAAGATCATTCAAGCGCTCGATGGTATAGGTTCCCAGCATGGCAGCATGCTCAACGAGATCGTTCTTTTCGATATACGCTATCTCTGCAAGGGCTGCCGCCGCACATAGCGCGTTTTTCTCGTGAGTGTAGTGGCCGATAGATCGGTCGGGGCACATGTCATACCGCTGGCTGGTGACGATCCCGGCAAACGGGACCAGCCCGCCCCCCATGGACTTGCCCAGTACAAGAACGTCGGGAGTCACAAAATGCTCACTGGCGAACATTTTACCGGTTCGCCCGAATCCTTCGATGATTTCGTCGAAAATCAGCAAAGCGCCGTATTTTTCACAGAGCTGCTTAACGCCTTCCCAGTAGTTTCGGCTGGGCACCACCGGTGTGGCGGAGATCGGTTCACCGATGACAGCGGCAACCCCCGGCTCTCTTTCCAGCACCAGTTCGATCTGCCGTAGACATTCAGCATCCACATCTTCCTGGGTTTCAAAACCCCACGGATTGCGATAGTAATTGGGAAATTCAACATGCAGCGCCCCTGGCATCATCGGCCCCATGCCCCCCTTGAAGTGCTCTTCACCGCCGATACTTGCAGCGGCAAATCCGGCTCCATGAAAAGAATCCCAAAAGGATATAGTCTTGAAATGCCCGGTAACCTGCCGGGCCAAAGTGATCGCCATTTCAATAGCCTCGGAACCACCGGGGCAATACAGCGATTTGCAAAGCTCGCCGGGGGCGATTTCCGCCAGCTTCTGGGCAAGGTTCACCGCCGCTTCATTGGTGTAGCGTCGCGGACAGAAAGACATTTGTTCATCCAGCTGTTTTTTCACCGCTTTGATAATTTCAGGATTGTTAAAACCGGCATTGTGTACACCGTTGCCGTGCATATCGATGTAACGGTTTCCATCCACATCTTCAATATGGGCACCGTAAGCACGAGAGATCACATTGAGCACCGGCGTAGACAGGGCCTGGTGTAAAAAGTATTTATTGTCCCGATCAAAAATTTCGCGGGCCACGTCGGAAAGATTTTTTTCCCAGTATTTTTTCCGGTTGGCGGTGGTATTTATGTCTCCCTGTTCCCTTTGCATGCGCTTTTGCCTGTCATTCGTATCGTTGGGCATCCGTATCCCTCCCGGTTGATAAGTTAAGAATCCGGATCCAGAGGACCAGGATTTCTAAGTTTGATTGAAACACATATTCGTGTGTAATCCAAATTGCGGATAAAAACTACCTGTAATGAGAGCCGTCTAACAAATCAAGGGATAAAATGTTATCCGTACTATAACTACAGTTTAACTTTTACATGAGAATTATTACTTTGACTTATTGATTCAAGTTGCGCATATGATACTCACCCCATTGGGAACGAAACCGGAGTAATTTCGGGACTCAATATTTCATTTCGTGTTTTTTGTTGTATTATTTTCACCACAAGGGCGAGAAGGACAAAAAGATGTTGTCATTATTTCTTTTTTTCCTTTGTGTTCTTTGTGGTCTTTGTGGTTCAATTAAACCGGTTACTAATCTTAAATATCCGGATCAGGTTACAGAATTTATATGCTCGGTAATAATTACTTCCCCGGCACCAATTATTAAGGAGACCACAGGCGATGGACAAACTTCACCGCTCAGAAGGCGACATCAACATTTCTCCCCGACGCACCGAATGGCAAAAAAAGCATCTCAACGCCGAAAGCCGGGCGATTTTGGAAGAAGATAACCGATTTTTTCTAAAGCAGTCCCTGTCAACGCCTTGCCTGAATGCATTGAGCAAATGTGAAGGCATCTATATCGAAGACCTCCAGGGACGGCGGTATATGGATTTTCACGGCAACAATGTGCATCAGGTCGGATTCGGCAATCCGGATGTTATCGCAGCTATAAAGCGCCAACTAGATGACCTGCCTTTCTGCACCCGCCGCTACACCAACCGCGTGGCTGTTGATCTGGCCAGAAAGTTGACCGAAATCGCTCCCGGTGACCTGAACAAAGTGCTCTTTTGCCCAGGCGGAGCCGAGGCAGTGGGTATTGCCGTCAAGCTGGCCCGGTTGGCCACCGGCCGGCATAAAACGATATCCATGTGGGATGCGTTTCACGGGGCAACGCTGGACACCATCTCCATCGGCGGAGAAGCAATTTTTCGCCAGAACATGGGACCTTTGCTGCCGGGGACCGAACATGCCCCACCCCCGGACGAATACCGCTGCGTTTTCGGATGCCACAGCCGCGGCGGCTGCGACCTGACATGCGCAAATTACGTCGAATACATTCTCGAGAAAGAAGGCGATATCGCAGCGGTGATTGCCGAACCCGTTCGCAGCACGCCTTATATTCCCAAACCCGAATACTGGCAGTCTATTCGCCGGGCCTGCGATCGTCACGGTGCCCTGCTGATCTTTGATGAGATTCCCCATGCTCTGGGGCGCACCGGTGAAATGTTTACCTTTGAAAACTTTGGTGTGCTGCCGGACATGGTGGTCATCGGCAAAGGGCTGGGTGGGGGTATTTTCCCACTGGCAGCCTTAATTGCCCGGGAATCGCTGGATGTTGCCGAAGAACGAGCTCTGGGCCATTATACGCACGAGAAGAGTCCGGTGGCATGCGCTGCCGCCCTGGCCACCATTGACTATGTGGAAAAACACCGGTTAGCAGACAATGCTCGTACGGTTGGAGACTTTGCTTTAAAGCGCCTGGAAAAGATGATGGACCGCCATCCGCTGATCGGCGACGTGCGCGGCATCGGTCTTTTTCTGGGAATTGAACTGGTCAAAGATCACGCCACCCGGGAGCGGGCAATAGAAGAAGCCGAAGCGGTCATGTATGCCGCCCTTTCCAGGGGACTGAGCTTTAAACTGACCATGGGCAATATCCTGAACCTGACGCCGGCGCTGACGATCACCCGGGATGAAATGAACACCGCCCTGGATATCATCGAAGAATCGATTATGGAAGTTGAAAAAGCGCCGTGAAACTCTCAACAATACATGCGCTTGACCCGTCTTGAAACCCCGCAGGTTAACTCGTAGGGAATAGTTCCGATTTTCTCCGCGACCTCCATGGCTTGAATGGCGCCCCGGGATGATCCGCCCCAGATAATGACTTCGTCTCCGGGTTGGATCGGATCGTTTCCAACGTCTACCATAACATGGTCCATAGTGACGGTACCCACCAGCGGATAACGTTTACCCTTAATCAGCACTTCACCGCAGTTGGTCAGGTGGCGGCGAATACCGTCGGCATAGCCGAGGGGCAATACGGCAAGCCGGGTCGAATTCCGGGTGGTCCAGCGCCTGCCGTAACTGACCGGATGGCCGGCAGGCAGTTTGCGGATGTGAGCCACAAAGGATTTAAGCGTCATGACCTGCCTCAGTGGGATAGATCGGGATGTCTCGGTTGACGGGTAGTGGCCGTATAATATGATCCCGGGGCGACAGGCATCAAAATAGCTGTCCGGTAGGTCGAGTATGGCACCGCTGTTGGCCATGTTCACCAGCGACGGTCTCTGGCCCTTTTTCTCCAGTTGCGCAAGGATTGATTTAAACCGGGTCAATTGAGTCCGGGCATAGGTTTGGTCTTTTTCATCGGAAGTGGAAAAGTGACTGTACAATCCTTCCCAGGCACATGCCTTGGATCCAATCAGGCGGTCGAAAAAATCCGGCTCACGATCAAGAATCACGCCGAGCCGTCCCATCCCGGTTTCCACATTCACATGCACACGGGCCGGCAGATCCTGACCGGCTTTTTCAATCCAATTGATATCTTCTATACCGAACAGAGTTATCCTGAAGTCGGATCTGATGGCCTGTGGAATTTCATCGGGAAAGATCCTTCCGAAAATTAAAATCGGTTGATCGATTCCGCTCTCACGCAGTTCCATAGCCTCCTGAAACTGCGCCACCGCAAAAAGTTTTACACCTTCATCGATCAAGCGTCTCGTCACCGGCACGACCCCGTGGCCGTATGCATCCGCTTTTACTACTGCAATCACTTGAGCCGGATGAGTCTTTTGTTGAATCCCGCGAAGGTTATAAACCAGATTATCCAGATTGATTTCAGCACAGGTGTTGTGTTCCATTCATCTCCCGCTATCATTCAGGTTTTGCTAGTTACTTGAAGGTTCCGTCCTGCTTTTTTGGAAATGTTATAATAAACGCTTCCGTAAAAAGTCCGAATTCGTCATGCCGATCCCGGATCCGTCATCCCGGACTTGATCCGGGACCAGGATGATGGATCCGGCATCCAGAAAATTCTTGAATAACTGGATTCTGGCTTTCGCCAGAATGACGCTTTTGAAATAGTCAGACTTTTTACGCTACCACCATAAATTACTCAGCATGTTTAGCATAGCTTTTCACACACAGTAAATAACCGCAAAAGTTGATTACATCTGTAGAATTAGAAATGGTAACATGCTGAATCGCGTCTGTAAAGCCGGGGTGAAATAGCGTGAATGAATTACAGGATGAAAGAAAGCTTGATCTCTACGAACGTACCCGCTCTTTATGCGGATCCACCAAGGGAATCTCTGCCACTATGGCTTTGATGCACTCACCCATCACCTCGACTTCTACTTCGTTACCCGGCTGGGCCAAGTCCACTGGTAGATAAATCAAGGCGATATCCTTTCCGATGCTATGTCCGTAAGCTGCGCTGCGGATGCGGTCGATCAACCGTCCGTCTGCATAGACCGATTCTCCCCCAAAAAGACCAAAACCCGCATCCAGTGTGAGTGCACACAACCTGGGCGACACTCCCGCCGCCTTAATTTTCAGCAGGGCTTCCCTTCCGATGAAATCGCCCTTGTCAAGATCCACGCAAAATCCCAGGCCGGCCGCATACGGATTGTCGTCCGGGGTAATATCGCCGCTCCAGTACAAAAATCCCTTCTCGATTCGCAGGCTGTCCAATGCCTTATAGCCGATGGTCTGAATCCCAAAGTTCTGACTGGCGCGCATCACCGCATCCCATACCTTCAAGCAATCATCGACGCCGACATAGAGCTCCCAGCCCAGCTCGCCTGTGTAACTAATCCGCTGGGCCCAGATCGTGACGCCGTCTATCTCAATGTATCGGGCAGTCATATAGGCAAACGCCTTATTGGAGACATCATCATCGGTGATGGATTCAAGCACTTGTCGGGCATCGGGGCCGCATAGAGCAAGGCATCCGAATTCTTCGGTGACATCAGACACCTGAATCGACCCGTCCCCGGGCAGATGCATGGTGATCCACCCCAGGTCGTTGGACACAAAAAGAAGTGCCGGAGATAATCCTGAACCGGTCCTGGCCCATACGCGTAACCGTCACGTCACTTTCAATTCCGCCCTGTGCATTTAGAAACTGGGTATAGGTGATGCTGCCGACCGGCTTTTCAAGATTGCTGGCGGCCAGTTTTTGCAGAAGCGCCAGGGCGCCGGGTCCGCTGACTTCAATTTTTCCAAAGGAGGTCATATCGATGACCGCGACTTTCTCCCGTGCCGCTTTTACTTCCCGGGCCACATGATCAAAAAAATCGGGGCGGTTCCAGCCCCAGTTTTTTTGATCGGCACCGGCCTGTCGCCATGGATGATCCGGATTCAGGTAATTGACGCGTTCCCAACCGTTTTTCTCGCCAAAAACCGCACCCAGCTCCTGCAGGCGAGGATAAAAAGGGCTGGTACGCAAGGGACGTCCCCATTCGTTTTCATCGTTGGGATAACGCATGCGGTAATAATACCGATACACTTCCCGGCAATGTTCGGTCAGATAGTCAAGATTTTTCAAATGGGGACCGAAGCGTCTGACATTCATCTCATGGGTGTCGATGGAAGGCGCTCCTGACAGTATCCATTCGGCGATAACCTTACCCACACCCCCAGCTCCGGCAATACCATTGATGGAGCCGCCGGCCGCAACAAAAAAACCGCGAAGTCCTGGTACAGGGCCCAGGACATAATGACCGTCCGGGGTAAAGGCATCCGGACCATTGACCAGTTCCACCGCTTCGGCTTCGGCCAGGATGGGAATCCGTTCCATGGCGGATTCCAGCACCGGCTCAAACAGTTCCCACTCCGAGCTGAGCAGCTCCTGGTTAAACGCCCAGGGCACCCCTTCCACGGACCAGGCTTTGGGATTGGATTCAAAGGCGCCGATCAAAAAGGCCCCGGTATCCTCCCGGCAGTAAAACAAATTATCCGGATCGCGGACCACCGGTGTGTTATGGGGCAATTCATGCCCCGGTATGGGTTTGGTTGTTAAATATTGATGCATCAACGGCACCATGGGGATGTGAACGCCTACCATCTCACCGATTCGCGGCGCCCACTCGCCGGCTGCGTTGACCACACACTCGGTGCGGATGTTTCCCTGATCAGTGATCACTCGGGTGATTTCGCCGGACGAAGAAACGTCAAGGCCGGTGACTCGAACGCCGGTGCACACTTCAGCGCCCAGCTTCTTGGCCTGTCGTGCCAGTTCATATGTAATCGAACTGGGATCGATATGACCGTCATCCGGTACATATACCGCCCCATAAAGGTTCTCATCGGATATAAATGGTGCGATTTTAAGCGCTTCTGCGGCTGATATGATTTCGGCCCGGATACCGATGGCCCGCGCCCGGCTGACTTCACGCTGCAGGGCCTTCAGGCGATCTTTGCTGGAAGCAAGCCGCAGGCTGCCGACTGTGCGCCAATCGAGCGCATCGCCGACATCCTCTTTCAACCGGTTGAAAAGCTGAATGGTATAGTTCATTATACGCATCAGGGAAGGTGATGTTCGAAACTGGGAAACCAGCCCCACGGAATGAAATGTTGTACCGCTGGTCAACTCGCCCTTGTCCACCAGCACGATGTCCGTGCAGCCTGATTGGGCCAGATGATATGCCACGCTGGTTCCGAAAATCCCTCCGCCGATAATAACGACCCGTGCTTGATCACGCATTTTGGCTCCTTATTTTTTACCGTTACTAGACGCTTAGGTAATTTTTTCTAACAACATATTGTAAGAAACTGATTGAAAATTTTCGATGGAAGATTGAATATATAAGGAATTCTATCAATTATAAAAAAACAATCCGTAAAGGGACGGAGCAACGCGACCCCCACAAATCTTTAATTTTCAATCTTCAATCTTCAATTCCCGCGGGAGTGGCTTCCCGGAGCACTTCGGTCAGCACCGGCACCACTTCGAACAGATCTCCCACGATGCCGTAGTTGCATTTATTGAAAATGGGGGCATCGTTGTCGGTGTTGATCGCCACGATGATTTTTGATGTCTTCATTCCGGCAAAATGCTGGACCGACCCGGATATGCCGCAGCCAATATACAGCCTGGGGCTGACAGTCTTACCCGTCTGCCCGACCTGCATGCTGTGGGGCGCAAAGCCCGCATCCACCGCCGCCCGGGAAGCGCCTACGGCCGCCCCCAGTTCGCCGGCGCATTCGTGGAGGATTGAAAAATTCTGAGCCGATTCCATGGGGCGCCCTCCGGTGATGATGATGTTGGCCTCGGTCAGTTCGACGGCCCCCGACTCGGCTTTTTTGATTTCCTTGATCTTCATCTGCCCGGTATCTATTACAGGGGACGCATAAAGGATCACCTCGGCCTTGCAGGGATCCTCCCGGGGCTCAATCGCGTTGGGACGCATGCCGCAGATAAAATACTCACCACTCAGTCCGATGGCGGCCATGGTTTTGCCGGAGAAATGGGATTTGGTGACCCGGCGTTGGTCATGGTCAAGGTCAACGCAGTCCAGTGCCAGAGGAGCGTCTAGCATCGCTGCTACCCGCGCCAGCAGGTCTTTGCCCCTCGAACTGCTCAACCCTAAAAGGGTATGCAAACCAAATTGCTGCATGGTATCGACCAGTGCCCGGGCCTGCAAATCCGGATGCAGTCTCGGGTCGGCACCGTCGAATGCGATGTCGATAATATGTCCGACGCCGTATTTTTGTAAAGTGTCTTTGTATTCATCACCGCCGCCGTTCAGGACCAAAGCGGTGAGCGCGTTGCCACCCCCGGTACGGGCTGCCGTGAGGACCCCGAAATTAGCCACTTTAACCCCCCTGTCGTCTGATTCGATCAGCACAGCGATATCTGCCATGTTGTGTTCTCCTTTATTCACAAGACTTTTTCTTCATCTTTGAGCCGGTGCACCAGCTCTTCCACCATTTCGCGGGTCGAACCCTGGAGCATTTGAGCCCGGCCTCTATCGGGTACCGGGGTCAGCTCCAGTAGCTCGGAACAGGCTGTCCCAGGCGGCATCTGCAGCTCGGCGAAGTCGACTCGTTTTACTTCCTTTTTTTTAGCTTTGAGTATGTCCGGCAGTTTTGGGTAGCGTGGATGGTTCAGCCCTTTGGTCGCAGCGATCACACACGGCAAGGTCAGCTCCATCACCGCCCGATCACCGCCGCCGAGCTCGCATTCGACGGTAGCCCGCCCGTTTTCAATGCCAAACGCGACCACGTCTGCCGCAATCGGCATTTCAAACGCCGCCGCAAGGCGATAGTGGGTTTGCATCCCTTCACTGTCCACCGAGTGTTTGCCCGTGAAGATAAGATCCGGATTGCCATCCTGACTGATGGCCGCTTTCAGCACCCGGCTGACAACGCAACTGTCAAGAAACTGATCATCGGTCTTGATCAGAATTCCACGGTCGGCGCCCATTGCCAGGGCCGACCGGATTGAATTAAGGGCCGATGCTTTGCCCACGCTGACCACGACAGCCTCGCCACCCGCCTTTTTGACAACCTGGATCGCCTCTTCAACCGCATACTCGTCGTAAGGGTTTAAAACAAATTTGACCGACTCATCAAAAGCGTTCGAGCCGACAACCTTGATGTTGGCAGCGGTATCGGGGACATGCTTGACGCACACATAGACCTGCATATCTGTAACCTTTCTGTTGAGCGTTTTCCCGATGCCGCATCGTACATAAATATAACTTGCACCGGTTGAAGATTATCATTTAATATATGATCGCTTAAATCAACGGACTAATATTATTTTTTTATTACCGGAAGTTATATTCCATGAATCTCAATCAGCTCAAACTCTTTTATCTGGCCGTAAAGCGCAAAAATCTCAGCCTGGCTGCCGCCGAGCTCAACATAACTCAGCCGGCGGTAACCAAAGGCATCCAGCGTCTCCAGCAGCACTATGAAGTCAAACTTGTTCACCGGCTTGGTAAAAAACTCGAGCTGACCTAGGCCGGAGAGGCCTTATATCTAGTGGCCGAGAAAATTTTTGAACTGGAAAAATTGGCCGAGCAGTGTCTTTACGAATATCAGCAAACGCAAAAAAACCACATTCGCATTCATGCCAGCGAAAGTTTCGGCGCATATTATCTGCCCGGAATCATCAACCGGTTCAACCGGGAGCACCCCACTGTAAGTGTCACGGTCGATATCGTGCCCAACAAACAGGTGGTGGCAGAAACCCTCGATCTCAAGAATGATCTCGGGTGCATTTCACATCCGCTTAAGAACAAAAAACTGTCCGTCACAGAAATCCTGGAAGATGAACTGGTCATTATCGTGTCCCCCGGCCACGCACTTTCAGCCAAAAATTGTCTTAAGCCACGGGATCTGGAGGGGCAGGTGATGATCATGCATGAAGAAGGATCGATTTTCCAGGAATTCATCCACCGGTTCAGGTCGGAGAAAAATATAGCGCTGTCCATGCCCATCACGCTATCCAACAACGAGGCGATTAAAAGAGGGGTGGAGGCCGGAACCGGCATAGCCCTGATTTCGAGGCAGGTAGCACTTGAAGAGATTCATTCCAAAAAACTGATCGCCATACCATTGTCCGCGCCGAATCTGGTCCGAAAATTTTACTTAATCTACCATAAAGACAAATACCTGTCGGATTCAGTTCGGCGTCTTGTCGACATGATATTTCAACGAGAGTGACTGCATAAGGTTAAACAAATGAACCTGAACCAACTCCGAATATTTTATATGGCTGCCAAACGAGGTAACTTGAGCCTGGCAGCTGAAGATCTGTTCATTACCCAGCCGGCTGTTACCAAAGGGATTCAAAGGCTTCAGGAGCATTACGAAATCAAGCTGGTGAACCGTATCGGCAAAAAACTGGTCCTAACCGATGCCGGTGAGGTTGTGTTCGAGATCGCGGAAAAGATATTCGACCTGGAAAAGCATGCCGAAGAAAGTATCCGTGAATTCAGACAAAGAAAGAAAGGACGCATCCGTATTCATGCCAGCGAGAGCTTCGGCGCATATTACCTGCCGTCGATTATGAACCCATTCAGCAAATCGAATCCGCTGTTAAAGATCTCGGTCAATATCCTGCCGACCGAACAGGTGATCGAAAACATCGCGGATTTGAAGTGTGATCTGGGTTTTATCTCCTACCCCCTTGAGCACAAAAAAATCCTGATCCGGGAAGTACTCGAAGACCAACTAGTCCTGATCGTGCCGCCCGATCACCCGTTTGGAAGCCGCAAACACCTGAAACCTTCTGATCTGGCAGGACAGACCATGATCGTTCACGAAAGAAAATCAGCTCCGCAGCAGGTTCTGAGGAGATATAGTCAATAGTTGTGTATGA
>Ga0126334_10000432_pt1 | contig 12283 bp, 11 predicted proteins | sample InaspJWI49metaG_FD_94491 | JGI IMG/M metagenome (GOLD analysis project Ga0126334, IMG submission 94491) | Marine gutless worms symbiont microbial communities from Oahu, Hawaii - Inanidrilus sp. 2 OAHU.JWI-49 metaG | ecosystem: Host-associated > Annelida > Digestive system > Unclassified...
CCAGCTGATGCCACTGCCACTCACTGTCTCTTGCTTCAGTAAAATCCAGATTGGTTTTACCTTTCTGGTACCGGCTCACCCGGGTAGTCCCGGAAAAAGGGCCGTTAAATGGGTGTGTGTGTGCGTGCGTGCGTGTACTTCTGTAAATGTTTCGTGCACATGCCTGATGTAAGTGTCTTTGTTCCCTTTGCAGTGGTTCTTGTGATGCTGGTAACTCTCAGGGCCATACAGAAACACACCCAGCTTTGATGGTGCTTTGTCAAAGTGCCTGAAAGTATTATAATATATGTGAATAATTTTGTGTTGACACGTTGTTAGTTCGTCGCTGATGAACGGTGACATCGCTGGCGGTGACGTGGATGATCGAGACAACTTGAGTGATGAGGTGACGATGTCGACTGATAAACCATCAACTAGCGATACTGATCTGCAGCAGCAGCAGGTGGTGGAATCACCTCATGACGAGGTGCAGGTGAATGGTACAGGTATGTACTTCTCGTCTGTGGTAGTTTTATCTGTTGAGTCCATATTATACACTTTTGAGTGCATTGGTGCTGTTTGTTCATTTTTGCTTACAACTCCCGAACTTGTTGACACAATATTTTTAAAAACTGGCTTTAGTTAATCTTTATTTTAAGTCACTGCTGTAGTTCCAGCAAATGTCAGAATTTTATTTGCAGAGACATCGTACAGAACTAGCTATCACATTACATCAGTCAGCAGCCTATGTCAGTCATGGCCTTTTATAAATGTAAAAGCTAGTTATCTGTGCTTGTGTGGTGTCTGTATGTGTGCACTTCGGAGTGAAGACTTGTTCTTGGAAGTTTTGTGTGAAACAGTCGTGGTTTGATCACCAGTGCACAGACTGCATGTGATGTTGATTGGTGGTTGGCAGATGAGGAGAAGGTGTCGTTGGATGACATCAGTGATGGTCCAAGTGAAATGACGTCACAGAGCAATGACAGTTCATCGGTGACCACGACTGTGGCAGGTTCAAATGAGACATCACGGCGTGGCCGACGTAACCGCCGTGACCGCCACAAGAACGGCAACAAGTCGTCGATGGACTCCGTCACCCAGCCGAATGAAGCAGAGCCGAGGACTCAGTCCATACTCAGCCCAGGAGACACGCTGTTGTCTGGCAGAAATAAGTCGTCGGTTAATAACTCGTCGATGTCAAACGTGGTTGGTCGAGAGACGTCGTTGCGAGGCAGTGTGCTGGAGCCTGTCAAACTCACTTCACTCAATGTCTGTCCTCCTGCACCGGCTTCAATCACTGGTAACTGAACTGGAACTTTGAATGTTGAGTAGATGATGTTCTAGCTGTTAAGAAAGTGCACCTTGAAAGTCAATCAGTTTCATCAATGTGCTGCTGCAATGACTAAAAGTGCCCTAAATCCTGTTTTGGTGTCTTCCGACTTTCATGCTCAATGGTGTGGCAATGCCTTCAGTGCTTTGACGCTGTTTGTTGGGCAGCAGGAAGGGCATCCGGCCTGTAAAAAAACTGAGTGGTGGGGTGCTGGCATGGTTATCTGTTTGGAGTGAGGTGCAGACTTGCATATGGCCCAGCTGATGCCATTGCCACTCACTGTCTCTTGCTTCAGTAAAATCCAGGTTGGTTTTACCTTTCTGGTACTGGCTCACCCTGGTAGTCCCGTACAACGGGCCGTTAGACGGGTGTGTGTGTGGTGTGGCAATTACCTGCATTTCGTTCTTACGTTGTCAACAGATCCGTCACCTTTGAGACTCACTGCCAACACTGTGTAATCGGCTTGGTTTCATTCTTTCTTTTTAAAGATATTTTTCCAGAATTTTGTTGTTAAAGCCGTTTCACATAAGCTTTTTTCTGATCTTTTATCTTTATAGTCATGCTGGTTTTGTCATATTGTCTAGCTGGTTTGTGTTACTTCTGTTTATGTGTTATTTGTTTCTGTTTATTATGTGAGTTTGCTGTGTATTGGCTGTGCATGTTGGTAATATGTTGCCGTTCGTTGTTGCAGGTATCGGTGATTTGGACGACTTTGGATCACTGTCTACTGTGCCGGCGACCGTCAAAGTTAGCTCGTCAAAGAAACCCACAGACAAGCCGCGAATTACTGTCATGTATGTATTACAATGATACTTCTGCATGTCTATCTTCTGCTTGTATTTGTTAAGTTTTTACAGTAGTAATTAAAAGTTGTAGCAACTGGCAGTGGCATTGCATAAATACAGTGTATTGTACAATCTTGTGTAAGTTCACAGTTTTGAGCATTTCTGACAGGTCAGGCCAGCTTTTCATTGTATTGTTTAGAAATGATGGAATGTTAATTTTTACCAGCTGCATTCCTGTTATGATGCTTTACTGATAGTTTCAAAATTTTGTTGCTGGTGTTGCCTGTGACCAGAAATGGTTGCAGGTATTAGTAAGAAATATAGCAAACATGCTTGTATGTCCAGCTACCTGGACACTGACAGTGGAGATATTAAATGGTCCAGCCATGAGTGAGAGCTTTCTAGTGAGGCAGCTGTTGTGTTTATAGTGAGCAGAAGTCTGCACCAGGCTTCAACAAAAAGTCGTCTGGAACCCCAGCCAAGTCCGGCAGCGGCAAGAAAGCTGCTCGGAAAGACGACGAGTGGGAAGAAGTGTCTCGCAAGTTTGTCATTTCACTCTGCTCTGCTGTTCATTTTTATGCCTTTGCCACCCATCCCATGGGCTGCCAGAGGCATTGTATGTCGTTGACTAATCTCTGTGTTTGTGCGTGCTTGCATTCCCAGGCAGAAGCATTCTCCAACCGGCTTGCTGTTGACTTTCAGTTGTCTATCGTTTGTGCATTTAGTCACTTGGTGATTTCCATAGATTATGGTTGTCAGTGTCACTTTGATTTGCTGCATGGTTACAAATTCTAACATTGTAATTTTATTAAACTAGCTTACCATATTGTTACTTATTAAATTGTATGAAGTTTATTTCCATTTATTTCCACTGTATGCCTTCAGTGCTTTGACGCTGTTGGTTGGGCGGCAGGAAGGGCATCCAGTCTGTAAAAAAAACTGAGTCTTGGGGTGCTGGCATGGTTATATGTCTGGAGCTAGGTGCAGACTTGCATATAGCCCAGCTGATGCCACTGCCACTCACTGTCTCTTGCTTCAGTAAAATCCAGATTGGTTTTACCTTTCTGGTACTGGCTCACCTGGGTAGTCTCGGAAAAAGGGCCGTTAAATGGGTGTGTGTGTTCCACTGTAAGTTTCAAAACAGCTGAACTTTGAGCTTGATTTGCTGCATGTGTATGGATCACCGGGGATAGAAAGTCAGGGTGATAGATCAAAGGTTAGGTTTGGCAAGTATGGTAATTCAGACAGTCCGTCCTCGATTGAGGGCAGTTTTTCTATTTGAATACTATCTTTTAGCCCACATGACACACGTTGGTTGGACTGTGTAGGTCGAAGCGACTGCTAGTGCCTGCGAACACGATCAGTCGCGTGATTGGTCGTGGCGGCTGCAACATAAACGCAATCCGCGACATCTCGACGGCGCAGGTGGAGATTGACAGGTCGCGTGACTCCACGACGGAGCGTATCATCACCATCAAGTGAGTCATTTTATTGAGTCGGCGACACACACAAACACACATGGAGACATGGTATTTGCCACAGCAGGGCAGTAGGAAGAAGATGATTTTGTCACTTTTCATCCGACTGTGATAAGGTTTTGACATATCTTTAGTTGTGTCTGTGTATGTGTCTAAAACATTAGTGCATTGTTGTTGAATGGCTAAACAGATCGGTCTGGTTCTTGATGTGCTGATTGCCACAGAGAAGTTCTACACATTCTATAGAGAACTTCTGTTAGATTAGTATCTGGATCTGTGCACAGAAAGGGAGGTCTCATTGGTCATGTGTTTATTTCATGGTTTCAGATAATACCCTTAGGCAGGTTGTTCACAGTGTCACAAAATGTACAGAGGTCTGGTGTTGCACTAGCTGTACTGCTGTATGTTACGGACTTAAATTTGTTTAGGTCATCCGTGCATGCTTAGTGGTTTAGTAAGGGAAATGAGCAAACCGACTGTGCAATTAGTTTTGTGAGCATGAAATATTTCAAATGAAATGTTTCAGTTTTTTTTTCTTTTTGAAATATTTCAAAGCCAATAAAAAACAAAAAATACAAACTGTTTAATTATTTTTGCAACATATTGTTTTTATGTTACTTCTGTGAAAATGCTTGACTGCAGTCTTCGTATTGCTTATTACTTTCTTAGCAGAAGTATTAATAAATGATATAGTTGGTGCATACTGACAGCAAGCATGGAGTATGCCAGTTAATCAGCCTAGTAAGAAGCTGTGCTTGTCCTGACAGCTGTGCAAGTGCTTGTCACTGTGATCCAATATGCTTATTAAATTTTAGCACTAGAATAATGAATCCTCACAAACAGTGCCACTCATTGCTGGGACTGAAATGTCTGTAGCTTGTGTTTAAATGTGAGGCAAGTGGGCAGCCGATGTTTGACAATGGAGCCAATTAAAACTTGTACTAAAAATGCTCAGGATTAACCTGGATTAGTGCAGCTGTGCAGTTCTTTGTACACAGAACAGCTATTCTGTCTTATTCGCAAACACTGACATATGCATATCCACTTTAGGCCATTATCTGTACAAATGCATTTCCGCACTGACTGAATAGCACCCAAGACTTGTTTGAAGACATCTTTCAAATCTTTCAAAATGAACACAAAAATACTGAAATATTTCACTCGCAGAAAAATACATGTTTTTTACATCTCTAATTGCAAGTGGCCTGGTTAAGTTTTTCTTATGCTGTAATAACACAGGTGAAGTGAGGAATGGTGAACAATGTTGTGCTATGTGTGTGCAGGGGCTCTGTGGAAGCCACCAAGTATGCCCAGTCGCTCATCGAAGCTCTGATCAATGACACTGACAAGAAGTTCGAGCAGCAGTTGCCCAAGATGAAACCGCTGCAGACTGCAGGTGCATTGCATGGCGGACAGAAACAGAAATCTGCATCCAGCAGCAAGTCGAACGGTGCGACAAGCTCGGCACCAAAGGACGACCAGTTGTTCAAGTCGTCGGTATCAAAGAGCGGCAGTAGTTTTGCAGTCAGTGCTTGGCAGCAGCCATCATCAACGTCAGTGAAATCTGGTAGTGTTGCGGCACCCATTGTGACTGTTGCCTCAGCTTGGTCCACTGAATCGGCCGCGGTCCGGGCGTCTCCCGAAATGGGCAAGATGTCATACAGCGACCGAGCCAAAGCCGTCATTGTCTCAGCAGCCACCGAATCTTCATCTGTGTCCAGGTCTCCGCCGGTTGACAGAATGAAACTGTCATCTGTGGCAACTAGTACAAGCAGTAGCAGCAGTGGTGGAGGCGTTCAATTGGCTGCTAGTGCGCCGCAGCGCTGTGAGCCACAGCCGTTGCCCATCGTTACAGCAGCTGGGTTTCCAGCGCCTGTGGCGGTGTCTCGGCTGAGTGCAACCGCGTCGTCGTCATTCATGCGCGACTACTCGCCGTTCGACAATGCGCTGAGTCAGATCATTGCTGAGTCGGTTCTTTCAAAACGTACCGACGACTTCGCATCTGTCGCTGCAGCCGGCGTCGTCACGTCATCTCCACCCCTCTCTGTCTCGTACTGCGAGGATGCCACTGCTTCCGTACCACCGCCGGCCAGTGCATCAGACCCACACAAGGCTCCTGGCTACAAGATGTCCGCGTGTTCCGACCCAACCAAAGCACCGGGCCATCGTGCGTCCAAAGATCCCTCGTCATCTCGTGCCCAGGCACCGCCGACCTCCACTTCCGCCGAGTCCGCTTTCCGACCGGGCGATTACGGGCGGCCGAGTTCAACCCCGAGTGCTGCAGTGAGTTCCTCTCTTGCAGCTGACAACTCTGGCCCAGCCATTCAAACCCTCGGAGCATCGCTGGACCGGCCCGCCTCCTTCTTCATGAGCGCTTGTACCAGTTACCGACCGAATGTGGCATATCAGGTGCCACCGCCGCCACCTCCCGGGTTGATGCAGGTGGGTCCAGCAGCGACTGGTGATGTATACGTGCTTCCAGCGTCTCAGGTGCATCAGTTTGGTGCTGCTCGGAACACTGGCGGCGCCGTCACGGAGACGAGCGTACTGGCCGCTCCGCTGATGGCAACGTCGCTGGCATCGGCGTCTCATCCCGACACCACTGGACATGGGTTCAGCATCCCGCCGCCCGTCACGGCAACTACTGCTGGTAACCCATTTGCTTTTTTCATACTTTGTTTATTTCTGTTTCAGTTCTGTTCTTTTTAATCTGTAACTAGAACTGCTTTGTCATTATTATACCGGGTGGCCCGAAAAAAAAACAACTATAACAGCGCGTATACTTCACGAGGCGAAATTTCCTTTGGCACATTTGTAGATCAGTATGTACTATTACTTACTTATAAATTTCACTGACGCCATTAATGAATGCCCCATTATGACGTATGATGAGTATCCAGACAATGATTTCGTCTTCATGCAAGACAGTGGTCCATCTCACCGCACCTAAGCAACTCAAAATTTTCTTTGAGACAGCACACCCGATTTCATTAGCTCACAAGAATGGACACCACATTTGCCAGATTTGAATCCGCTAGATTACTCAGTTTGGGATATCTTGCAAGAACTTGTCTATGTGAACCATTTGCGAATCTCAAAGATCTTCAGAATGTTATTAGGGACAAATGGCACGATGTCGATGACCAGACAGTCGGAAAAGATATATTGCAGTGGAAAAGGCGTTTAGCAGCTGTGGCAAAGCAGAATGGAGGACCTATTCAGCAGATTTTCTGCTGATCAGTTGACTGATACGAATTACTGTGTCGTTCTGGTGTAGCCTGCGTACAACCAACAACATAAATGACAAACTGCTTGCAAACACTGTTTTATGACATGCAATACTGTTTCGCTTGTATCACGGCTAATATGGAAGCCTTTTAGGTGAAAATTCGTTGATGTATTGGAATATGTTTGCTCATTACGTACATGCTTTTCTGCTGATTCATTTCACCTACTCTGTTGCATAATGCCATGCGTAAGTTCGGGACGTTTTTTCGGGCCACCCGGTATATGCAGTTGTTGTTATTACCAGTTTCAGTTATTTCGTTAGATATAGCCATGTAACCACCATTTTGCAAACATTATGCAGGTCTGCCTGTATTAGCCAGCAGCTGCAGTTAAGAACTGGAGAGTTTGAAAGAGTTCTCAGTGGCATTGCTTACACAGTCTGTTTACTGTCTCTGTAACTGTCAATGCCTGAGTGGTCAGTCCTCAAGACAGACGAAGTAACTCTTCTTCGTGTATAAATGATCATATTATTTATTAATAAAACAAGAAACACACACACACCCGTTTAACGGCCCTTTTTCCGGGACTACCCGGGTGAGCCGGTACCAGAAAGATAAAACCAATCTGGATTTACTGAAGCAAGAGACAGTGAGTGGCAGTGGCATCAGCTGGGCCATGTGCAAGTCTGCACCTCGCTCCAGACAGATAACCTCGCCAGCACCCTACCACTCACTTTTTTACAGGCCGGATGCTCTTCCTGTCGCCCAACCAACAGCGTCAAAGCACTGAATGCATGAAACGAGAAAGTAAATTAAAAAATAAATGTCGGCTCTTCAGTATGTCTATACAGCAGTGTTCACTGATCAACTCAACTTTCCAACTTAAGCTCAATCTCCTCCACTCCAAAATCTGATATCTCGGTTTATATAGCGTTCCCCGGTGAAAGAATTTTGAAAATCAGTGAAGATTTAACAGAAGTTTGGGGTGGTTTTTTAAACCACACGTGCAGCTGCCTACACCCTAGAATCGATGACATCAGCGGTAGGCCCACACCACTGCACGCCTAGCAAACCTGTTTAAATGTGCTCATCATGCGCCCAATAATATGTCGATCATGCATAACTAGATCACACAACCGCACATGCTGAGCTGCCATGGCACCAACTCCCGATCATGTCCAGGCCCGCAATCAGAGGTCACCTAGTACACCTCCCACCTCTTACACAGTAAGACATGTCCGTGACAGTAACATTGAAAAGTGTGGTGGCAGTAGGTGGGATTTTGCATTGAAGATTAACAAATGATGGAATAGCATGGTGCAAAACCTATTTCTTTGGCTGTATTGTCTGAAATTCTCATCTACATTGGTTAATTGTCCTGACAGCCGTGCAAGAGTAGAGTACAGTTGTGAGATGCTGTTGTGTATTCAGAGTCACAAGGCGGACTGGACGATCGTAAGACTCTTGGTCCTATTGGCACAGAACGTGCTGCACGACGGCCGACTTCCATGTATCCAGCCGAGTGGAATGTTCTGGCTGCTGGTGGGGGCAGCGTTCCAGTTCATGATTCCTGGAACATGTACAATGATGGTACGTATACTTGGACTGCCAGTTACTCCACTATCTACACAGTTTTGACTTTTAACTTTCTAGTATGCACAAATGTGTATACGTCGTTAAATGCTGTATCTAATATTTCTGCTTTTATACGTGTCCATGGATGCACACAGTTTTGTTCTTGAAAGTCGTATATGTCTGCCAGTTTTGTATCCATATTTTTCTAGTTGCTAACAGTATCACTTGAGATGCGTTTTCATTAAATTTGACGAAAAATAGGTTGGTTTTGGAAATAGGAAATTTGATTAAATTTTGGATGTGACCTAGAACATGCTGTGGATACTTTATGGTCCAGTAGTTATCTGGTTGAACAATAATGTGAAATTGGAAAAATAGTTATTGCATCGTTCAGGAAAATGTAGGTGGGTGTACATGTCTGTATACGGTAGCAACACTAACGATTTCCATGTGATGCAGAGGTATACACTTTTATCAAGTGCCAAGTTCATGAAACTGAACCCCTACCGAGTCATTCTTCATTCCCTGTGACTGGTGTGTATGTAGGGAGTTGGGGAAATGTACCGCTGTTTGGGGCGTTGGCTGATCAGTCGGCCATGATGACCGGCACTGGTTTGCCTGTTGACACCGGCCACACCGCAGCTGCGGCAGCAGTTGGCATGCATGTCGGCTACCCGACAACAATGAATATGAATGATGTCAGTGCAATGATGATGATGTCAGATGTTTACCACGGCAACCCGCCGGCCATTGACCAGTCAGCTGTCAAGCACATGCTGCACTCGGTAACTAATCTGTCTTTTGTTTTCATTGCTGTGACACCAGTTGATGTCAGTGATGCCATGTGTGTGACTCGTTAGATAAATTCTGAACATTTTTTACACGATTGTGGCTGAATTTGGTAGAGACTTTTGTCATACCACGTCTTATGTTTCATGTAGATGTATGTTTGAATATCCACAGCATTAACATGGGGTTGTTACCCACCACTTCAGCAATCGGTTGTCTCTGTGTGTGCCCAGACTATGAATTAAACTGAAAAACCTTTGGCATGGTAGTTTACCTACCTTGTGTTAGTCAGACCTGTCATTGGTTAAACGTCAAGGTCACAGCTAATAAATGTTACTGTGAAAGAAATTTATGTGAAAAGTCTCAGACCAAGAGGTTTTTTCTCACAGTACCTAGCCTAACTTGTAGAGAGTTTGGTGGTAAACTGGAAGTGGTGAGTAGCAGTGTTGTGGGTCTTGAATAGTGAAGAGAGAGAGAGCTTTATTAAGCCACAAACAATCACAGTCAAAAATCTTTTGAAAAAAAGAAAAATCTACAAACCATTTAATATGTGGCAAGTTGCCAGAAAATGCCATTGCTGATCTAGCTGGTCGTCTTGAAAAATGTAGTATAAAAGCAGCCTCAGCTCATTTAACAGCCCTCTGTCCGGGATGATCTGGGTATACCAGTAATGCATTTATTCCCGTAATTCCACGAAACGTCACTAGAAAAGTAGAATTTGGTTGTGTTACAGAAATGAAGTGAAACGTTTATTCACTCGCAGTCACCATATAAAAGGTTTTTAAAAATAAGAATACAAAACTAACATAAATTGACATATATACAATTTTAAAAACACATGATAGAGAGATGAAAACTGTCGGTTAATTTCCTTGTGTAACGTATGTGGTGTCAGGGTGCAGTTGGTGCCGCCGCGATGATGATGCCACCAGCAGCAATGTTCACTGCCGATGCTGCTGCTGCAGCATCATTTAATGGCATGATGCCCACTGCCAATCACTTGCCAGGCACGGCTCCATCGGGCGGCACTGGAGTTATGATGATGAATGCTGCCGACACTGATGAGTCTATTGGCTGGGCGTCTAACAATGCAGATGTTGCATCGAACTACCTCTCTGCCAAGCCCACTCACATGGTATGTTGTGGCTGCTGTTGTTATCATCTTGTGTTGGTAATACATAACTAGCACAGGTTGACAGATGCATTTGAGTTTAGAGACACAGCCACTGGTCGCCAAATTTATTGCGTAAGGCATATTTTATAATTTTAAGTTCATATTTATTGTTGTAGAAAAGATCATGTTGTCTGTTATTATTGTAACCGTTTTTTCATTTCAGTGGCTTTTGGTGCTGTCATCAAACTGATGACAGCCCTACTAGATATTGTGCATCTTTGTGACGAGACCACAGTAGCCAGTAAAAATGCAGACACCAATAACATTGCCTCTGAAAATGGCTGCTGCTGGCATCTGTAACGGGAATGGAAAATGTTGATTAAGTATCAATACAGAATATTGATATAAACATCTGTGGGCAGGACTGAACAGATATGATAAATGCAGGAAGCTGTGCAGTGTTAGAGGCCATTATACTTATATTGCACATTAGCTGGCATCACTGCACGTAGATGAATGCTTGATGACGGCAGCTCCAAGTTCTAGATGGCTCGAGGTGTCATTTGGGGTTAGGACTCGGGTGAGCCCAGATGGTGTCCCAGATCACCCAAGGGAAAGGGCAGTTTGGGGGCATCTTCTGGCCCATTTTGAAATATGCAGAATAACTGATGTGCGGTCGATGTTCACCTTGTTCTGTAGGTGGCAGCAACAATGTGGCCTTTTGCTGTTATTACTGTGGCAACTTATTTGATGGATGTCTGTTGTATCGTGTTAGTGACCATTGTTGTTGTTGTTGTTGTTGACAGATGTGGAACCACAGTTGGACTCCGTCGGCAAACATTTAACTCCGGTAGCATAACAAGTTGGCAGGTTGCTGCTGTTAACACTGCCGTTATAGACGTTTGTGGTTGTTTACTTACTCGTTTCATTCAACTCCTCACAATCACTGTGACACTGATTATGGGACGTCGGTAGTATTATATGATTATGTTAAGTTCGTTTTCAGTCACCCGCAGTTTGGAGTCAACGCTAGCTGTCTACTCTTCTGACAGTTGTTGACGGTTAATGCTTATGATTGATGTAGCAGTTTGCAATTAGGCTTCATCATACAACTGAAGTCACTGGATAAACACCAAATGCTCTGCAAGTTTTTGACGATATTGTGCTTGTTGGTTGAAATTAAAAGGCCATAGCAGTGAAGACAGTGGCCGACTTTATAACAACCAGTTAAGAAGTAGAAGTCAAGAGTTGGTGAATTTTCTGCTGCAAATTATCGTATTATGATGATGAGTGAACTTGTAATAATAAAGTTTAGCTTAGTGCTGTTCGTGTTATAATTTTCTCTGTTCTTTGCTTTCTTGAACTGTCTTTTGAGGGCATAATCGACTGATTTTTCCTGTGTTGAACCATTTTCTTATCCCAGCGAAAGCGAGGGATTATGTTTTTACCGGCGTTGGTTTGTCTGTCTGTCTATTTGTTACCACGATAACTAAATAAAACGTGGACGGATCTGGACGAAATTTTTGGGAAGGTTCCTAGGAGGAAAAGAAAGCCCAAGTTCGTTTTTGGTTACGATTGCTAGCCGGGTGTGGAGGTTACTTTCAAAAAACGCCGTAAACGGGATTTTTACGTTTTAGTAAGTCTGTGAAGTGTTGCCAAGTCCTAGCGACAAAAAGGCTGTGATGAATTTTTGGTTATAAAAAAGCGTGTTCGGGGAATGGGCATTAAGTATGGTAGGGGTTGAGGAGTGGCACGAATTTCGCTTTCTCAGGGATCTGTACTCTCAAGAGAGTATATACTTTCCCTCTAGTTATTTCTGCCTTTTCCTGGACGACATTGTCATTGGTCCATGTAGTGAATTAATGTAAGCTAATGCGAAGATGTTCAGTACAGGGTGACTAAAAACCACCCCAAACTTCTGTCTAATCTTCACCGATTTTCATAATTCTTTCACTGGAAGATTCTCCGGTAATTTTGCAGTAAAGTGGTTCCCACCGCACCTTGCA
>Ga0126334_10000434_pt1 | contig 12261 bp, 12 predicted proteins | sample InaspJWI49metaG_FD_94491 | JGI IMG/M metagenome (GOLD analysis project Ga0126334, IMG submission 94491) | Marine gutless worms symbiont microbial communities from Oahu, Hawaii - Inanidrilus sp. 2 OAHU.JWI-49 metaG | ecosystem: Host-associated > Annelida > Digestive system > Unclassified...
CACACATTGTGTGTGTGTATTTTTTGTGTACCGTAGGCCTACTTTGATTCTAAGCAATGTTTGGGAGATATTTCAGCACTTTCAAAAGTTGGGTAAAGGGGCAAATATTGCCTGTCCTTTCGATGTATAATGCCTAAAAACCTTTCAGCTTCAGGGGGGCTTTGCCCCCCTCATCCCCTGACCAGGGGCTCTGCCCCTGGACCCCACTGGGGGCTCCGCCCCCAGACCCCCTTATAGGCTCGCGCTCGCCATGTGCCCCCCCACTTTCACATTACTTCTGCCGCCACAGCTAATCAGATGAAACTAGCCTAGTAATGCCCACAACGACAAACAGGGAACCTACAAGGACCAGGTTTGTTGATGCTAAGGACAACAGAAAGGGTGTCACTGTCAACTCGGTGACAACATGATGTGAGTCTGCTCAGATCAGTTCAAGGATGTACATGTAGGTAAGAGCTCAGAAAATGGTTAATTTCGAGAGTTTGGGGAATATATATGCAGTGTATAGATGCTTTTCTCGTTCAATTGGGAAAATATCTCATTAAATACAGAAAATTGCACAAAAACTGTAAGGCACAAGAGCATTTGGCACATCAGTTTTGTCTAATGCCCCATAGTATTTGCAAAGGTTTTTTCTAGTTACAACTCAAATCGTTTTTTAAAAATCTTTGCTTCAATATGCATGCAAATAGTGACAACAGATGGTGCCATTAGTCAACTGGTTACGATGTGAAATAATTCTCAATCATTCAGTATGCAAACACAGCAAGAATTGTAAACAGAGCAATAAACCATGAGTGACAAATCTGTACAAGTTGAATGTATCCAGACTGGTACACAAATCTGGTGTACTGCTTCATTTATAAAAGCATTTAGCAACAAACAATGTAGAAATAAGAAACTTGGGCTGCTGATGTAGTATCAATCAAAACTATCACTCACAGTTTGATGAAAAACGAAACATGCAGCAAGGCCAGGAGCAAAAGTACAACATCACTATCCAATGAAACCAATGAATGATGCAGTCACACACACTCCACATTGACAAGTAAATGTGAGTTATACACTTCTATACAAAAGTATACCTGTGCCTGGAGCATTCCAGCCACCCCTATATCCTGCAGAAGCACAAGCATATTGACAGCTGTCAGAAAAAAAGCAAGCAAGAAAAACAGCAGTATTCGGCAATGCGATGTACTCGTACCATCCAAGCAATGCACCATCTTACATTATTTTTCACCAGAATGTGAAGTCACACACACTGCCTCACATCAAGCAGCTTCTAGTAAATATTAAGCCAAAGCACACAGTATAAGGACTGTTTGGTAAAATTTCACCCACACCTGTACAATGACAGTCAAGTGTTTGCATTTAAAGTTCAGTGAAGAGTACAATCAACAACAAGCAGCAGTTGCACCTGGCTAATATATTTAGTGTGACAAATAAATGCTAAAAATCGCAAGTCCAGATTCTACAGTAATGCTACAGTGAGAACAGAAAACTATCCTATCTAAGAGACAGAATAACTGAAATGACCTTCAAAGTAGGCCTAATTCAGTCAGTACTTCACAGGCTACATTTCACTTCTTGGTAATAGTCTGTAGTAACCATATCTCTATTTTGCACAATTTCTGAGATATTAACCAGTCGATTTAGTATATGTAACTGCATGTCAGTGTATTACACAACTTTGTTAAATTGCCCAGATTCTGTACCACTTCTGAGCTATAGCAAGATATCTGTCATCTTCATACTTATGTGTATTTGACACCCACCGATGTTGAGAGTGACCTTATTTACTGGAATGCGATTAAGACCTTTGGTGTGCAAAAGCATAGCTCCTAGGCTCGATGGCTTGCAGACGCAGTTCTGGTCTTCTATTCTGGAGCCAACTGGGCTGGTTGTTGACTGTACTCTTTACTGAACTCAGGCATCTGAGTGTGGGCCGTGGCCTCTCTGGCACCGATAGCTAAATGGTTGCTGGTTCTTCAGTTTTCATTCAATACAAGACTGTGACAGACAGACTGTCAGACAGTGGGTCAGCAACCAGACAAACACATCTCAAGCAGCATATGCAGTATTGTTATTATTATGCAGCATTTAACGCGCCATGTGTCGGTCATAAGGATGATGAATCGCAGGCTCAATTGCAGTACTTGTATATACTGCTCGGTGATAAAAAGCACACAAGTTACAAGCATAAGCTGCAGCTAAGGCCCATTAAGCTGGCCGATTAAGTAAGTAAGCAGCAGAAATCACCATCTGTGCAACCAGTAGTTGGTCACTACCAGCAGCTAGTATTTAGAAGTTCACTGTTAAACTGACAGACACCAGACACAGACAGAGAAAGCTTAATATAATTAGCAGGCCAAGGCTTTGCATGAGAGCTGAAGGGAAGACATATTACTGCCTTCGGTTGGTTGGCTCTGTTGAGGCCCTGATGATACTCCAGCCTTACCACCTTCATATCCCGAATAATCACCACCGCCTGAAAAGTTCCATCCAGCTCATATCACGCACATCCAGCATTACTGCTAATGAAAGTAAGTCACATTCACAGCTAGTTACAGATTATACTGACAGTGTAGTACACAGTAAGCATATTAAAATGGTGCCACGTCCGTTTGTCTGTCCCGTCGGTCGATTGCTGTTATGCTGTGGCAGTGCTGTTCAGCTGGTTTGCTGCAGCCCGGGTGCATGCGGCAGATAGGCACTGTCGGCATCACGCTACGCTGGCAATGTAAATTTTGGCCCGACTGTAAGGACGACCCACATACTTGTTTTTAATGTTAATAAATTTATTAAAATACAGCACATAAGAACAAATTACACACTGCCATTTGCTGTTTAGAAAAAATATGCACAGTGGTGACAGAAGACTATTATCTGGTAACAACCTGGTGCCCGCTGCTGCTGCTGGTAAGCCTGGTTGTACAGTTCTGCTGGATGTCCACGCTCATCACCATATGCCCCTGGACCGCCAGCTCCATAAGGCTTCGGTGCTGTTCCCGGTGGCACTCTCTTACCTCCAGCTCCAGGACTCTGCACAGCAATTGCAGCAGCAGCATCGTCAGTCATTTCCAATGCCATAATAACTACAACCATCAGTACAGAGTAAAATACACGTCACATATACCATCAATCAACCAGATAAATTCCATTTCTACAAAAATTGTTCATACCACACTGAAACAGCCTATGTGTCACAGCATTCAGCCAACTGATCGAGAGCCATAATATCACCTAAAGCTACCAGTAAGTAACTGCGTATCTATGTACAGAAAATTAAACAAAACAAATTACGACAACTAACAGAAAAATATAGAAGTAAAGCCTACAGATAAATGTTCACAGTCTGGGAGAAGGAACAAGTATATGGAAATCCACTCCCAAAAGTTAAATAATACAGCTAACAGTTAAACAAGTCAACCTGTCGGTACATTCCATCATCGCCTGGCTGCATCTGATCCCCATACATGCGTGACGGTGCCGTGCCTCCATCCCTCTCCTGCGTAGGATACATGTGTCGTCCTGCCTGTGGACTGCCACGCTGCTGTCCCTGCTGCAGTGTAGCATACTGGCCACCGGGCGTGGTGTACATCATCGGACTGGCCTGCATGCCATGTGCCAGGTCGGCACGATCAAACACTTGGCCATACACAGCACCAAAGTCACGGTCGGTGAACGCAACCAGGTACTGGCAGACGTGAGTGTACGTGTCGCCTTCCCGTATCGGCTCATTGGCATACACTTCCAGACCATACTCGCCGACCGTCGGCAAGTGCACTGTGACAAACACCTACATAAAACACATGTTTTGTTCTTAATAATAATAAGTTGCTTCAGTAATGACTGTAATGACTGCTACTGAGTAATGAGCAGATTGATGTAGTGGACCAATGGTGCCTACAAAGAATCCTGGACATTCGCTGGCATGACTTTGTCAGAATGCCGACATCCATCGCATTTACCAACCAGCCACCATTTACATCCATCACTAAGTCCCATCGTCTCACTTTCTTTGGGCATCTTGCACAAATGCATGAGAATACAGAAAACTGGAGGCGACTACCTAGGTGGCTGTGCACAACCTGGATTAAGAACATTCACAATGATCTGTCTTCACTGGATCTTGGGATATGTGCGGCTAGATATCTGGCACAAAATCGGCCTCTCTGGAGACTGATGTCTTTGCACAGCACTATGCACTCTTAGTGGTACTATTGGACGGAGTAATGACAGTAAGAGACGACATCGCGGCTACCACAAACATTAATCCATCACATTCAGTATGTGGTGCCAATGTGCACCCTCATCTAATACATGGTTTCTTGGCCCACATGAGTCTGCCCCCAAACCAGCTCACAATAAGTTCCATCATTTTGCATACTGGATGCATGTGCCCAACATACAGACACCATAGACCACGGAACATGGACATCTATAGCAATAGGCAGTGTCTATGGTAAGCATGCAATGCAGCCTAATAATAACTAACTGCCTGCACAAAATATAACACCTTTTTGTAAACTTCTCAAGTAAGCATTTTATTCACAATCTATACCTCAGCTTTAATTTATTGTGAAAAATTTTGACTGTACATAATTCAACTCTCCGACCTTCAACGAAGTATTTACAGTGCAATGTATTTATCGTAATGTATCAGTTAAGTTCTAAATCAATAACAGAAATAGTTTTACACAAAAAGTACAATTATCTCAATGCAAAACCTGATTATCCTGTTCTCTCATCGTCACAGCATTTTCAAGCACATCTTCAGTCATTCCATCCTTTACAAGTCGGGCATAGAGACGAACATCGCGAGACCTCGTAAACCCGATCTCCGCTCGGCCATTCGGTGCAGCAAGCAGAGCAGTCTTGTGACTAGCCATCAGTCCATACTGGCGGACTGGAGCACCAACACCCCAGTTGGCATCCGAGCACTGCGGGAATGGGCGAATGTCAGCTGCCGCAGCATCACAAATGATCTTGTACTCACATGCAGCTTTGAACACGTTCTCAATCTTCACTCTGTCAAACACCTGCCCAACACATTCACAGTTTTTCTTATTTATGTCATGTAATTTAATATTACTAATTTCAGTTCCTGTTTAACTGGATTCCTGTGCTGGAGTTATTTCAGTTGCTCTGTGCCGTCCAAAAATTACAAGTGAGATAAGTAGAGCAGGTTTTCACAGGCAAAACAGCAAAGTGAAATCAGTGAGAAACAAACTCAAAGCAGAGACAGCAAAGACACACACACACACACACACACATACACACACACACCCGTTTAACGGCCCTTTGTCCGGGACTACCCGGGTGAGCCGGTACCAGAAAGGTAAAACCAATCTGGATTGGCAGTGGCATCAGCTGGGCCATATGCAAGTCTGCACCTTGCTCCAGACAGATAACCACGCCAGCACCCCACCACTCAGTTTTTTACAGGCCGGATGCCCTTCCTGTCACCAAACCAACAGCGTCAAAGCACTGAAGCACAGACAGCAAAATCTGAAAAAAATACGACCACCCACTAGACCTCACTCTTTCTTGATCCACTCACTGACTGCTGAAAGGAGAATGGAATGCTGCATGCCCATGCTTGGTACTTAAATTCTGGAGATTTAGATCCTACTATATCCAATTACTAATTAGACTAAATGTGAACATAAAATTGTGTTAATTCTATAACCTGATTTGTCAGTTTTTGTATTATATTAACTAGCCTACTGGTACCTTGGTAGAATAGTTTTTCTCAGGTCAGACGCCAATCACTCAACTAACAGTGTCAAAGCACTCAAGGGTGCAGCTGAATGGTGTCTTTATAGTAAAACTTATAGCTGGTCACATTTTAGAAATCTAAAGTAAAGCATGACTTCTGCAAGCGACAGATAATCACCTGCTGTGCAAATACAGTGATGAAGTAGTTGCCTTCACGGGGCGAACGGAAATAGAATGTCACACGATTTTCAGTTGTCTCCTGAATGACGTAACGCTTCAACGGCACACCCTACATCAAATACCAAATACACATAAATAAATAAACAACAAAGCACAACTAGCAGTTGAGAGCAAGCCAGGCGAAGAATGCCTCCACCAGCACGCCCATATGCATGCAGGAATACACAGATACACAAACAGGTAAAAACAAAATGCCTCCAGTAGCCAATGGGATTAGTGGTGGAGACACAAAAACAGTGAATGAAGTGATTCAAACTCACAGTAGGGTCATTATCAAGTACTATGAGTGCAGCATAATATCAAAGGCAAATTTCTTCACGACTTCCAATAGTGCAGTAGTAATGTAAGAGTAAAGATTTAATTCAGATTAATGCCATAATGCTGAATCGCTGATTCTACCAATAGGTTACTCCAAGACATTCAATAAGCCAAGCAGAATGGAATAACATGACCAACATAAACCAGTATGCCAAATATCTAGGTTAAATCGAATTTACTTTACCACTGTCCAAATACACACACTTCAAAGTGACTGCCTCTACCTGAACCACTCCAGTAAAAATCTCGGCAGCAAGTATACACATACACAGCAAATAAACAGACAGTAGCTAGCACAGTGCATCACTCACCTGCAAATGATCAGAGCCAGTTTCACCGAATGTGAGTTTGAAAGTGAATGCAGTTGGCTGTGTGAAGCCCAACGTGATTGTCACAATGCCTCGTTTCGTGAACACGATGCCACGATTCTGCTGCAGGAACTGCATTCCGATGGCAAAGAAGAACGACTTGACGAGTGGATATTCCTCATACTCGGTCCTCGAGCGTGCTGGATGCAGCAACTGCCAGCTCGTTTCCTCAGGACAGTGCGAGTAGATGAGCATGCCCGGCTCCGTCAGAAAATAGAAGTCATCGTACCTGCATCAGACATGCAGCTGCAGGAAAATAAAGCCTCACAAAATAACCGGTTTCAAACATAAGCAGCACACTTTACCTACAGAATGTACCAAATATAATATACAAAGTATGCAATGTATCTGATATGTAACATCTATTCATCCAATCACTAAGCCTTCTAAATATTATGACTAAAAGTTACCACCAAAAACTAACTATCTCAATTACTTCAAATATCAATACATAAAATTTATACTACGACACACGGAACTGACTCAGTGCAGGTTGTTTCAAACATTTACATAAACATATTTGTTCACTCAATACTAGTACAACCAGTGCATTGGGGGTTTTTAACAATAATGTACTATATAATCTACTTACTTACTTACTGGGTGGCATCTGTCTATCTCAGTGACAACTCCACATCAGGACAGGAAGCAAACTCTGATGCTTGTCAACAGTCAAAATTTAGTATCACCTGCACAAGTGACCAAACATTTGCAGTTGCTGCTGCTCGTACCTAAAGGTCTCCTAAGGATGTCACCTCAGCAGCCTCTCTATTAGTCTTCAGCACATTTTCTCACTGTCCTTTCCATGACTGCAAAGTGCCAGAGCACTCTAAGCACTGACTGTCACTTTGGATACTCTCAACTGTTTGTTAACTGCACTAACAGCAAGTGACTATGAATTACAACAGTCTGTCTACAGACAGATCTGTCATGAATTGGACAGCACAGACGTACTCGTAGACAAGGCTCTCAGGTGTGTTTCTCTCGGCCTGCAGGTAGCGAGTGGCCCAGTGGCAGTCCACCAGCTGCCAGTTGCCGTCAATGAACACTGCATTCCAGCTGTGGTTTGGAGGTGTGCTGGTGATTGGTGCACCTGGCTTGTAGTCCACACCTTTCGCCCATCCCGGCAGCGTCACACAGTGCATTCCCGAGTAGCTACAATAACATACAATCACCAATGCAAAACAACAAACAAAGAACATAAAGTGCAAAGTGGCAGAAACTTGAGATATGGTGGTGCAGCATCAATCAAAATTATCACTCACGATTAGATGAAAAACAAAACATGCAACACAAGGCCAGTTGTGAAAGTATTAATCAACAGTTAGCTAATCAGTTACAAAAACAACTGGATACAAATGTCTCACAATACAGTAATATTGGATTTTACATACACGCAAAGGCATTCAAATATCTTTGCGTATGTCGTCTTGCCATCCTTAAAGGCACCAATGACCTGTTCTGGAGAACCAGGCAGTTCTGAGTCAAACATGATCGTATAAAGGTTCTTTGTAGTCATCCAGCGAAAAATTGCTCTGCATCAACAAAAAAACATGATACAATAAAATGTTGGAAAGACAAAATGCAAATAAGTCATCCAATGTACAAATCATTGACTGCAAACCTGAAGCAACTGACAGCATATATCTTGTGGTAGTAGGAGGCCTACAACCCCCAGTACCAATTCAGTAACCACATACGATCAATGCAATACATATTAGTGTGAAATTATGGAAAATACATGCATGCTAGTTTTCACCGCCCTAAAACTGGGCCATTGCAGTTCAGTGCAAGCTTAGCTTTTCGATGTAATTTTTCTAAGTTATTCTTTTAAGCCATCTTAAGAGTTAAGACTTAAGTGGTCGGAAGTTGCAGTTATAGTTCTGTTACAGCACGTTTGATACCTTGAACTGTCTTTCAAATAAACACATACCGAGCCTTTTCCAAGTCATTCCAGTGCTTCTTGAAGATGAGATTCCAGAGAAGGTCACGAAAGTTGCGATAGTTTGTTCTTGCCTCCTGTACATCACAAACAGACGTGTGATAAACTTGACTCGACAGCGCATCTGAGCAGAAATAAATGTTATAGGTGAAGGCAATTATTTTTGCAATTTTGTGCGTAATTAACGGCGTAACTAATGTAGGTCAATCTGTACTGTGCTATCGTGAGTTCTGCTCCTCCAACATTCAGCCAAATCTTCGTTTGCATCGTCCACTCTTGCATTTTCAGCACCCCCTCAGACGGTCTGTCATTCTCAAAATGCCAGACAGGGAGTCATAATGAGTCGGCCGCAGCAACGGGGCGACCTCTTGTTTACTATCTGGTCAAAAGAGCGTGGAAAATCAACACCTCTTTCCAGCACGCTGGGCAGACTACGGCAATAGGTCAGTGTCAGTTCCTATCACTCGACGACTACATCCAGTAAAGTAAACGCTGCGCAGGATGGCGGGAATGATAGTGGATAGATTGATCATTCATCACTAGATTCACTCGGTCACAGCAGCCAGCTATTAAATCAAGCGTTCGACGCGCTGCCAAACGGACCGCAGTACAACCACGCCGACGAACGAACGATGCTTCACAGCCCGGCGGCACAGACCCACCGCACCTCACCTTTCCCAAGTCCGCCAGCCGCCGGCCATCAACACGCGTACGCCGCCCACCGTGGCCTACTGACTGACTGACTGACTGACGAATTAATAGACAAGTGCAGCGCAGCAACGGCTGCTGCAGCCACCAGCTGAGAGAACAGTCATAAACGAGGCGACGACGCCACAGATAGCGGCCGCGGATGCCTCGGGATACAGCAACTGCCATCATCCATCTGCATGCATCATCTTCAGTATCGGTAGCGTGTTTGCCAGTCAAACATCTGGCAAACATCCAGACTAATTCGTGGCTACTTACCAGTATACCAGCTGAGATTACAGCAAGGTTATTACGTCCGCCGCTGTTGGAGTAGGTTATGTATTCAGCCCAGTTTGCCTGTCTGTCTGTTATCACGACAACTCATGGCTGGATTTTCATGAAACTTGAGGAATAGGCGGATAATAGACCAAAGAACGATCGATTAAATTTTAGTAAGTTTGGTGCAAATCGTCCAGCATGTCATGTCAAAAGTGAAAGTGGAGTTGGGAAAATCATCTGTGGTACAGTGCAGAAGTGCCACGCTAACACCAGTGTGCAGTGAATAAGAAAGACACAACACAAAACAACAGCGTATAGGTTTTCCGTCTATGCCACAATGCGGCAAAGGTATGCGCTATATATACGGCGCGGCTGTCTATAGTATCAAATGAGAAAATACCAGATTGGATCGATCTACCTACTCTGCCAGTGCACTAACGAGATCACACCTACATTATATTATCACTGTTTACACTCATCCTTGGCACATGCCTCTCTCTCCAGGGAAGCCAGCAGACGAATTTAACAGATCTAGTGGGGCAGATAAAACCGATACAGCTTGGCAGAGATATGCAATGTGTCTCGGTGACCGTCAGCTATCATACACTGACAGCAACAGCAACGACAGCATACACGTGTCTGCTGTCTGTCTTTAACAAGTCTCCTTTAGCATAGTTATTTCGGAAATAATCAGAACGAGTTTTTACACGGTGGCTGCTTGCCCAACCGTGTAACAGTGTGAAACATCTAAAAGAAACTCAAAGCACTAACACCATCAAGGAAGAATTACCCACCTGAACTGACGTCATCCTTTCTTGCTCACAGCAGGTAACAGGGACTTCAGTTCACTAATTTTCATTTACCTTATTCGTGTGAGACACACTTCAGCAGTCGTCATACAAACGCCATTGTTGGCCAACTATGTCCAGTAACAGCCAAGCACTTGTCTTCAAGTGTGTGGGACATTCTGGGCTATTGCTTTCTTTTTCTTTTGCTTCCCTGGCTGCGTTCAGCAGGTCCTATTTGCGATAATAAGTGCAAGGAGTAAACAACCGCAGCAGCCAACCCAACAGCCCTAGTCTGGTCGGCGTGGGTGGCTTGCTGCTAGTCTGGTCCAGATTAACGCACCTGCACCGTATATAAATCAGGACCAATTCGCAGCTAACCGGCAAAAGCACACACGCCACAGCACTGATAATAGATAGGTGTTGTTGTTCCATGTTGATTTCTACTGCACGCCCACGGCCGGTAGAGCGTTAGAGACGTCCGAGAGGGCGCAAAGGCAGCAACGCCCCTTCCGTCAGGCCACTGTTGAGGTCAGCAAGTGACTATGAATTACAACAGTCTGTCTACAGAGTCCATGGGTTTGCTACCTAAAATCAACTCAAACGTATCAATGCTTCAAAACTACACTTACAGCAGCAGCACTGCAGCAGCAACAATTTTCCATGCAGTAATTCGGCAAAGAGCCACATCGCCGATGCACATCCACCTTTGCACTTTACAATGGACTGACACATATACGACACACAAGTCCTTCAATGTGCCCCTTCCCTCGTGGGGAAAACTGGACCCCCCAGCTATAGGACAGTCTTCTCCCTCTCCCAAACGACATATCACATATCGACTCAACTGGCTCATCGTGTGCTGTCGCCAAGCAGTATAATTGGTACGGGTCAAGGTGCGGTGATGCCGTGCGCCTGGGAAGGTAACCGTAGGTCTGGCGTTGCAAACTGGCCATGCATCACAGAGTTCACTGGTTTATCCAACCAACGGGCTCACGGCCTAGGATGAGCATTGAGCACCCCATCTACACTCCCACACTTTGCCGTTAACCGTGCGCCCAACACACAAGATAGACCACGCTACGTGCGGCAGTCTAGTAAAGCCGGGTTCACAGCGGAGCGGACGAACTAAACTGAACTGCACGACTCGCCCTAGTTACGCGACCGCGACCGTCGCGAAGCGCGTTCATTGGTCACGCGCGTCAGCGTCACGACTTGATTGGCTGTGCGAAACTGGTGCTCGACGAGTTCTGTGCATAAAAAATGCCACAGATACATGTACGTGTATTTCAACGAGCGTGTTCGGTTCGGTTCAGTTCGTCCGCTGAGAACACGCGTTGACAGGGTGTGTATTATATACTGACGTTGATGGCATGGTCGTCGATGTGCTTGAAGACGCTGGCGTCGTTGTAGATCTGTCTCTTGAGGAAGCGTGGCGGCGACGGCGCCGGGCGCAGCGCCGGGTTGGCCGGCTCCAGGTAGAAACTCGACGGCGTGCTCATTGCTGCCGGCTCCCGGGTCTACTCAGTGACGCTCTTCTAGACCGCGGCGACTCCTTCACTCTACCAACAGACACAACACACAAGCCACTTAACAACAGATTCACTTAACATCGGCAACAACACTAGACAAGTATCAGCTGTCGCAGATGAACCCGTGCGACGGAATCGTGCTGTAGACAGAGATGGTTGATCAGTGTGATAAACTAGCCGTCGACCGTCGCAAGTACTGTCAACTTAGCTGACCGATGACGGTCCTGTTAATCACATCAAGCGATTCATGACTAGTTTGCGACGCCAGACCTAGGGTTGCCTTCCCAGCCGCACGGCATCAACCACCCCTTGACCCGTACCAATTATACTGCTTGGCGACAGCACACGATGAGGATGTCGTTTGCTCTCGATCGAGAATGAGAATGTCG
>Ga0126334_10000435_pt1 | contig 12260 bp, 6 predicted proteins | sample InaspJWI49metaG_FD_94491 | JGI IMG/M metagenome (GOLD analysis project Ga0126334, IMG submission 94491) | Marine gutless worms symbiont microbial communities from Oahu, Hawaii - Inanidrilus sp. 2 OAHU.JWI-49 metaG | ecosystem: Host-associated > Annelida > Digestive system > Unclassified | place...
AGTTCGTCCAAATGCTCTGGATCTAAGGTCGTTCTCAGGTCAGTCATCACGTGTCCAGCTGCACTGAACGCTCGTTCGCTCTTGTTCTGCGACGCCGGAATCGAATAGACACTTCTAGCGATGGCCGCCAGTTTCGGGAAGTGAGTGCGATGCGACTTTTTTCCAGAAAGCCAGAGGTGCGTCGTTCCCGTCCTCAAAGTCGAAATTTGTAGTGGAATAAGCATCGATTTCATCAGGAGCTGTGGCAGAATTTGTGACTTCGTCAGTTTAGGGTTATTAGTAATTGTGTGATTTGGGAACCTTTTTCACGGGTAAAAGCGGGTATACCCGTACCCGTAAAGCATCTACCCGACCCGACCCGACCCGTACCCGCGGGTACGGGCGGGTACGTGTCGGGTCGGGTATACCCGAGGGTACGGGTATACCCGACCCGACCTCTAACTGGGATTAGCCCCGGAACCCTACGCTCGGTAATCGAGTATGGGCTACCTTTACCTTTTCCCTTTAGTCTCGGGCCAACGTCTGGCGTCACTTCAGGTTCTGCATATTAATTAGGTCCCAAACCAAACGTTTGGTCTCAGACTAGAGTCTGAGACTTTGGTGTCAGCGAAAGGTACAGTAGCCCCTGCAAAACACAGTTTACATGTCGCTGACGTCGTTCGGTCCACGTTCGCCTTCCTTCACCGCGCCTGGCACGCCCACCGCCGCCAGCCCTCCCGCCGCTCGTGTACGAATCGTCTCCTGCGTGGATCAAAGGCGGCGAAACAATCGTCCGCAGACGACGATCGAGTGGCCGCACCGCATGACACGGGCGGGGCGAGGCGCGGCGAGACTACGGCTGGTGGTATCGCGCCCCCGCGGGCATCCGTGCACACGCACGTGTTGCGTAAGATTGCGAGGAGACGTTTCGTACCCGTCCTTTGATGTCCAAAAGGACGATCGGTATACCCGGACGAGGGAGGGAAGAGCGGCGTGGGCGGGACTTACGTCTGCGGCGCTGCCACTGTGTTGCAGTTGAGCAGAAGTTTAGAAGCTGAACACCGACTGATCTGGCGAAAATGACAAATTCACGTCTAGAATCATTTCGTTAGTACGAAGCCTGAACTCTATGCAACTTTGTTGCTGTCTAATTTCGAAGTTCATCAATCAATCAGTCAGTGAATTTTTAAAGTGGCCTGAGTTGTGCAACCGCTGCATGGATCACTAGCTGGATGATGTTAGTAGATGATGTCTACAAGCTACAGCGTGTGCAAAATATTCCGAGGCGCGCGTTTGTTAGTAGGAGTACCGTGGACTTCTAGCTCATTGAACATTCGTCGCGATTTACACTGGTTACCTGTTGGTCATCGTATTACCTACAGACTGTGTCTCACCACCTGAAAAACACTTCATACCTCTCAGCCTCTCTACCTGTCTGAACTCATTTCTCACTCTCTTCCGTCCAGATCCTTGCGTTTTTGCAATACAAATCTCCTTACTAGACCACCCGGTATTACTAGCAACTTCTCCTCTCGGGTCTTTTGTGTGTCTCACTCTGCACCTTCTACTCAGAACTCTGTACCTGCACATATTCGTTCTATCGATTCGACACCCTATCTACCTCTAAACGCCACCTAAATTTCCATCTCTTCCAGTCCGCCTTTACCGTCTATAGTCATCCTGTGCCAGCGCTATATAAATTTGTATGTACTATGGGTCGCTCGGTAGCCGAGTTGTTAGCGTGCTGGACTCAGGCGCAGAAGGGCCCGGGTTCAAATCGCAGCCGCGACGCTGTCGGGTAACAGTCTTAGGCAAACTGTTCATACCCATTGTGCCTCTGTTCACCAAGTAGCAAAATTGGTAGCAACCCTCTTAAGGGTTGCGGGGGTAACTGCAGGCCTGGCGGAAAGTAATGGCAGCCTACCGCCGGGTTTACGTCACCTGCAGGCTGACTGCAAAGAACCGGGATCAGCTCCGGAACCCGACGCTCGGTAAACGAGTATGGGCTACCTTTACCTTTCTGTGTACAATTATGTATGCATGTATGTCTGTCAGGATACATTAGCTCCGCCGGCGGCCCGCATGCCTCCGCACGCAGTATAAACGAATCGTCTCGGCCCAGAGAACAATAGCGGCGCACGCAACGTCCCACTGACTGCCTTGCGTTAACAGCACGACGTAATAACGCGCGCGAGCGAGCGGGCTGGCTGGCTGATGTACATGTATACACGTTTCGCGCGCGCCGTAATGATTCTATGGTTTCGCCGCCGCCGCCGCCGCCGCCGACAACCGAACAACGGCGCCGCATGGATGATGGAGTCATTATATGCCTGCACCGCCAGAGATCGTCCGCGGGCATGCGACAGCTTCGGTTACCAGGCCTGTGGGCTGGCAGGTGGATTACACGACTGGAACGGGCCCGTTGAGGTGAGTGATAACGTACGCTGTTCGCGTCAGTTTTTAGTCCGCGCCGCCGTGGGGCGGCGGTAGGACTAAAAGTGCCGCCCATTGCTCGTCGCCAGCGGTCCACCGGCTGCCATCAGCTGTTCGTACCGCGACACCGGCGTTCGATGTTCGGTCGTCGGGCCTTTTCTCTACTCTGTAGCCGGCCCGGCGGCCTGAAACTCGTTGCCAGACTACCTGCGATATCCGTTGCGTTTCTTTTACAGTTTTCGCCGGGATCTGAAAACTTTTCTCGTTTTACTAGCGTATCACACAGCGCATTGGAGGCTTTGCGATTATGCGCTGTGCAAATCTGCTATTGACACTGACATTTAGTCAGGGCGTTGTTACGGATAGGCCTATAGGGCCATGCAGGAGACGAACCCACTCGTCGTTGAACCGGTTATCATAAGGTATTTTAAGGTTATTATAAAATTATGGGTTATGGTTAAGGTTTAGGGTTATGTTATACATTACAGTTTACAATAAACAATATAGTGTATAACATAGTCGGTGCTGTCAAAGGACTTATATATTGAAATAAGTGCACACTTTGGCATTAATCTGTAGAAAATGTGGTTGCTAATCGCCGAAATCGTTTTATTAACAGATATGGCGAAACAGACAATTGTGTATGTCAAATGTTGCGCTGTTTGGTTCGTTCGTCTGAGTGTATTTTCATTTATTGCGCTTGTTTAATTTCTGTTTGCTATAAATTTATTCATTTATGTTGTGCTACCATATAGGCCTACTATGGTGAGAAAAAAAGTTGTATGTTAGGGCCTATACAGTTATGTTATAGCTAAATTTCGCTACACGGAACCGACCAGACCGGACCCGACCAGACAAAGTCCGCGCACGTTGTCGGCTACGAGCTAAATTCCACTACACGGACCCGACCGGACCCGCACGGACTTTGTCGGCTACCCGCACGGACCCGCACGGACTTTTTTTGCGGCGAAACTCCGTTGGGTCCGTGCGGGTCGCCGACAAAGTCCGTGCGGGTCGGGTCGGGTCCGTGTAATGGAATTTAGCTTTTATGGTTAGGTTGGGCGGCAGTTGCCCTCGGGGAAGGTCATCCACATACATACACGACGTAGTAGCCTAGTGGCTTAACTAGGGTTCTCGACGCCCGGGGGCAGAAGCAGTGAAGTGCTGCCTTCGAATTTTTTGGGGGATACAGGGGCTTGAAAGTAAAATGCAACGCAGTGAAATAACTGAGCTATAGACAATTTAACAACAAAAATAGCAAAAAGTTTATAGCGATAGGCTACTTTTGACTCATTCATCAGACTTTATCATGCTCACTTCTGTGTTCGTTAGTCATAAAATATTTTTGTTGAGGCAGTTTTGTGACCCCTGGGCAACTGCCGCCTTAATCCCCCGTTAGTTACGCCACCGCGACGTATAGGTCCGGACACAAAGAATGTCTGGCGGTCGAGTCACCCGGTTTGGCGGGAGTTTCAAGTTGTTGCGTATACACAGCCGTTAGCTACCGCTCACACCGACAGTGGCGACGACTTATAAAAAACACCGCAGCAGCAGACGCTCGCAGGCTGTATAGCTGAGACGGCATTAATTCTCTGTCCAACGATGCGTGAGTGCTTCGTCTATTCGTTAAGTAAAAAGGCTGCGAATCTTGCTTTTTATTCACTCACCGGCCGCGGGGGGGGGGCGCAGTAGGTAGCCCATTGTGATGTGCGTGCATGTCTGTCTGTAAAAAAACTCTGTATGCCTTCCCGTCTGTCTGTCTGTCTGTCTGCCCGTGAGCAGATCTCAGAAGCAAGACGTCCTAACTTCGCCGAATTTTGAAGCCGTGGTTTGTCCTCTGGCGGCGTTGCAACAGGCAGTGCACGTTATGTACTTCCGGTTTCGTGGATGACGTCACTATTGTCCGTAATCGGCCAGCTAAAGGCAACTCGTGTATGGGCATTCGGCGTGTCTCACCATATCATATCATCATATATCATATCACATCAGAAATTTATACTGCCCATTACTAAGAGAACCTATAGACCATAGGTGCATTACAAAAGTCAGCCAAATGTTAAAACACCGAGAAAAACACAAAAATCAACAAATGTTAAAAGCTTGATTAAAATAGTGTGATTTCAGCAGTTTTCGGAACTTGACAGGATCGGCCACGGTGCGGATGTGGTCGGGCAGAGCGTTCCAGGCGGCAGGACCCGCATGTGAGAACGCCCGCTCGCCAGACTTCGAGCGCAGCCGTGGTAGAGACTGAGAGTAGTCCATCGATGAGGTGGAAGATGAGCGTAGCCCGCAGCGGAACGGAACGAAAGCGTATAGGCCATACCGATAGTACAATACAAGTGGCACAGTGCTGGTTCCCTGGGCTGGCCATTTCCAATGCTAAAATATAAATAATTATACCTTTCAGTAATTTTATCAAACAGCACTCGGAAACTGTTACGGTTTGAAATTACCAAAATGCAGTTTAAACATAACTCTGTTGTTTTATTTATAATAATTTTCCACACACTTTCGTTCCTTATGGGTCATCGTCTGACCGGGGACTGAAATAATATCTTTATTTGTTATTCACCAATAAAGTAGCATAATTATAAATTATAATAAGTAAAAAGAATAGCCTCGCCAAAATGTGTTTGAGTGAGGAACACAGAAGTGACTGTGATTAATAAAGTTTACTGAATGAGCCACAAGTAGAGGTCTATAGCCTCGCAAACAAACTTTTGCTATTTTGGTTGCCACTTAATTTGTTTATACTAGGCATTAGTTATTCAACCGTATAGCATTCCCCCGTGCGCCCCTTCCCCCGAAAAAAAATTCGGGGGGGGGGGGGAAGGCGCACTTCATTTCTTTTGACAATCGTGGGTGCCGAGAACCCTTATTTTTTACGCTAGTGTCTCGAGTTTTTATGCATTTCAGGAACCTTTTTCATAGACAAATCTTATCAGATGAAATAGGTCGTTTATTTCGCTATATACAAAAGCCGGCTGATCTATACACAAGTGCACGCGGCAGTGTATGATGGTTTTATTTCATTTGTACACATGTATAAAAAGAATATCAATGTCTATACTTCAAGCACCTCATCTTATACCTGGGACCGGACAATATGGAGAAACACTGTTCACAGCGTGGGCTGCCGGAGCGCGAAGACAGCATCATCGTCGCCATCGCCAGGGCCATAAGTCAAGTCAGTCATAAAAAGAAGCTACACAGGGTGGACCAAAAAAGTGGGGCCAAGACTCATGACCATAATTCTGTCAAATCTTAACCGATTTTAATTTTTTTACTGGAAGATTTCTTGATAAATTTATATTTAAATGGATATTAAAGATTCCGTCGCACCTTGCATATGTTGCTACACTACCTTGTGAAACATTAATGTCAGCAAAACAAGCCATTAACGATGGATTACAAGGTAGCATAGCTACATATTTAAGGTGTGGTGGGGTTGTTAATAACAATTAAATTAAGAAAGGTTTATTGCTGTGTCTGTGAGTGATTTTTTTAAATCGGTGAATATTTGGAAAAGTTACAAGCAAGAACGTGGTTGTCTCATGCACTTTGCACACCTGCATGGCCAACGCACTCCCAAAAGCCAAAAAAGTGCACGAGACAATCACGGTTCATTTTTTACTGAGTTATTAAAATAATTATACAGCTTTATTATTTCACCATCTTATATGATAGCACAAAATAAACGAATAAATACAGCGAAAATAAATTAAATAAAAGCTTATGCGACTTCGGCTGTATATAAGCACGAAACCATACAGGAATCCGGGACGTCCATCCGAGAAACGTTCATGCACATCGGATAAAACTGGAAGCGTATGGATGGATATAAGGTATAGGCTAACTGTAGGTAGGGTAGTGAGTCGGAAACTTTCCGGAAATTCGCCGTCATCGGCCGTATGAAGTAAATGCATATGTAAACTACAAGAAAACAAAGAAGAATATAATTATTTCTTAATTCAGCCACAGCACATATAGTGTATTTTTGGGTACTTTTATTAGTTTATTTCAATTACTGTAGTTATACTGTTATTTGCAAAAAATCAGATACGGGTTGGTGTGGCAGTCATAGTATGACTGAGTCATATGCCTATATATACCGGCAGACTGCAGCCATGCATAATAAATTGCCGGAAATTTCCGGCAACTTTCCTGTTATTAAATTTCCGGAAAATTTACAACCCCCAACTTAAAAGGTTGTTCTTAATATACATCTTTATTCACCGTTCAGGTATACACGCAGAGTCGCAGACATACAACAGGAAAAATAGAAAAGAAACACAAAAATACTTATCTAACAAATAATTATATTTTCAAACAGCTGACAAACAACGGCAAATGACATTGAAGGTCATCCAAGGTCTTTGGTATTTGTACCAATCGTGACCCCTGTGGACCATTGCGATAGCCATTATTACACGACCTTGTTGCATTTTACTAAATACTTCTCTTTGTCATGATATCTTCTATACTAATAAAGCAGCTAAAGCCTCGCCAGGCCTTCTACACTCCCACAGCCCCATTATACCCCTATAGGGCCCCTTCGTGGTCTACAGGGTGGCGCAGGGAAAAATGGAACTTGACACACTTTCTGTAAATAATTTGCTTCATTGTAGTTTCTATTGGTCTTACCTGTGCAAACACCCAGGTTATGTAATCTTATACAGAGACTCATAATCTTCATTTGTTATTCACCAATAAGGTAGCATAATTTAAATTATAATAAATAAAAAGAAAGCTTAACTAATTATTTAACTAAACGTCCGTGCAACATGATTCAAGTTCTGTCTTAGCAATGGCAACGAATAGTCATACCCTACAGAATGCGTTATGTATAACACTAAATTTGTACAAAAACTTGCGTTTGCCTATCGCAATTATCTGCTCAGTTTGGAGACAATTAAATATTTCTAAGCACACATCCTTCAACAGTCTTTTGTAATCTAATGTTGAAATTTTTTCTAAGTGTGCTGTTAATGACATGGGTAATGGACTTATATTGATATTTGTGCATAGAACAGGCCTCCAGTCCGTAAATGCAGGACTGGGAAACATTTAGATTTTACAAGCTGTACAATGAGTGATTAGTTAAGCTTTCTTTTTACTTATTATAATGTAAATTATGCTACCTTATTGGCGAGTAACAAATAAAGAATAACCTCATTCGAGGCAATTCGACCAGCTCTTCCAAAAATACCATTGAATAACGGATAGAAGGAACGCTTAGCATTGTCTGAAGAACATTAATTTTGAAACATGATGATGACTCTATAAAAATCCCAAGATAACGTACAACATTAGTCCAAGCAAGTTCACTCCCGTGTCTAGTTACAATATTACAACAGCATTGAAACGAGGACCAATGTCTGTTGTATTTCTGCAATATTACACTGGTTTATTTTACCATAAAAAAGGTTAAGTATTTTCTTTTGAGACTCGATCATTCATTCATCACGCGTAGCATGCAGCGCGTAGACAGAGGATGTGCATGGTGCCAGAAAAATCAAGGCAATCGCACACATATCAGTCCCGACCACCCCGGTCCCATGTTGCCCCCTGATGAATCAGTTGAAGTATACGCTGCGATGTGAAATCTGTGCTGCCCCCGGCGAGTCGATTTGAGCAACACCCCCTTTGTGTCGCCTGCACCCGTACAGGGTCCACTATGGAAAATATGACGTCATCCACTAAACCGGAAGTACAATGACGTATCGTAACGACGTGCGCGACCAACCCATCGCTACCACAGATAACACGCGCAGAAAATTTTGATATGCTTTTCGGAGATATGCTTGCGTTAATGTTCCATTTTCTTCCTGCGCCACCCTGTCTAATGTAGACCTATACTCGTATTATTCCTCTGGGAAACGGAAGATGGGACATAGTATCCCGCGCATGGTAGCCCATTAGATTGGCCTCCGGTGAGAATGCTATAGCTGTATGACTCGTGTCCGCGTAAACCCGCGAGCGCCAGCGTAACTATCATAGCAACACGCTGCAGTATTGAGTTAGCCCGGCCGGCCGACGCCGCCGCGGAGAAGATATCCATCCACACACGCCAAATGGCCGACGAAAACGAATCCCGCATTATGGCGTATGTGGGCGAAGCGGCGCGCGTTGATTGGTCGAAAACTGACACAATAGAGCCGTCCGCCACGCTGATTGGTCGGCGCCGCGCGAGCCGCGCCCATCACGCGGCGTCGTCGGCGCGCCTTGGCGAAGAACGCCTCATTATCATGCCCGGCTGGTTGATATATCGGTCTTTGTTTCGTCAGCGAAATGTCGCTGCGCAGAAAACGAACCGAAGTAAATTTCGCCGGATATGACCGTGTTCGACGGCTGCATCAGCTTACGTACACGGTAGGCCTATTTTCTTTTCGCGTTTAGCGTCTAATGACATGTTGTGCATTTTGTCACGTTCGAATGTATAGGGTTGCCGTGAGTCCGGTATTTTATCTGGGATTCATTTTAACGTCATTTGGGTAGCTCAGTGGCACAGTATTTAGCAGTTATTCTATTCGCCGAAGGCATGGTTTTCGGGTACAAAATGCGCCAAAATCGTTTTTGTTTTTGGCTGGGGCTCCGCCCTGGCCCAGCTGGGGGAGGTACGACGCTCCCCCCCACAGACCTCCTATAGTCGACTGGGGATGGGATCCCTACCACAGCCCCCCACCTCAACGCATTCGGCGTCTCGATGTCCGGTCCGGTTTTTAAAAATATGATCACCTGGCAACCGTATTCGAATGCTCTTCGATGCATGTCGTCGATTATGGATAGACCCATTGCATCTGCCTTAGGCTGTGAGCCCGTTAGGTGGGTGTTTGTTCTGTTTCCAAGGATGTCAGTGACAATATCTATGTAAGCTTATATTTGCGTGGACGTATGGATTTGAGGCTATGGGGATAACTTAGAGAGAGACACGGGTTGGATCCATCGGTGGATGAAGTTGGATTGCATTTAATGTGACTGTGACGGGTTGGGTCCAAGAGCGAAAGTGAAGACTCTGCATTTTACACCAAGAACATCAAATTAATAACAGTCTAAATGAAATATTTTTGAATGCAATAATTCTGGTTTAATCTCTGTTAATAACAGAAATTTAACCAGAATTATTGCATTTTAAAATACTTCAGTTTGACAGTGTATCATTTAACTGACACTTAATTGACACTACACTGTATTATTAGTTAAGATTTTGTGTATTCTTTTCTGGTTTATTGTTTTTTATATTATGTAAGCTTATGTTTCTACCTACGGGTGAATAAAGATGAATATATTGTTTGTCGTGATAATTAAGAATTCCAAAAACGCCGAAAGTATATGCAAATGCAATATTTTTAGGCTGGAAATTATCAAAAAAAACATCCTATCACGAATTGTGCCATAGGCCTACACCAGAATTATTTATATCGATGCTTTAATTTGCTGTGCTGTTAAGTGGGTCATGGTTTGGGTGGATCCATGTACTGGTATATGATGGGTAAGCTGGTCTCAGGGGTAATAGTGGGCCGGCACTAGGCGGTACGGAGTACCGGCTGATGCCATCAGCGTGCCGGCTGATAGTGCGAGCGAAATTGTGAAATTTACAATTCGATACCACACGTGAGTCGTGCACCAATGCGAAGGCGAAGTATAGTAGTAGTGTAGTGCCACCTGATCCTTGGGTCCACTTTTACCACTGGCTGGTCTGATCTGGCATAAGCTGATGTCTGCAGAGCTGGTGGGTTGGTTGGGTTGTGTGAAGAAAAAGTGACCCATGGTGTGGGTGAGTGACTAACTGTATACAGGGGCACTGCTCATATGGTGACGCGAAGAACATGAGACGTTGAGTGAGCGAGTGAATGAGTGCGCGTGGATTTGTTCAGCGCATAATCATTAGAATCTTTAGTGCGCTGCGTGGATGAACTCGCGCGAACAAGTACGTTTTATGTATGACGCCTAGAACAGTCTGTGCTGCTCGTTGGATCCCGGATAAAATCCGGGAGTGAGTTCCAGGCAGGGCTGCCGTGGGGACGGAATTTCTATCCCCGTATTCACCCCATACTCATACCCATGGGGATCCACATACGCACGGCAGACCTGGTTCAAGGCCATCGGGCCGGCAACTGAAAACGCCAGACGGCCGTAAGTGTTGAGCGTGGCGGAAACGAGTGTTGAATATTGGCGTCGATGAGATAGGCTATATATGGGATGTTTCCTGGGGGAGGTCCAGGCCCCCTCCCCCCGCGGATGTGTTATCAGTTATATATCCTGCATCGTCGCAGTTTTCAGTGGCAGAATGACGGTGAGCGAGAGGTGCGGGAATTTCCAGGAAACCTCGATATCGTGCGCATGCATGCAGCCTTCCCGTTCTCATCTCCCGCGGAATCTGCATGCTGCATGCACAATACAAGTTAAATGTTCCATCGAATAATTGCTTCCGCGGAATTTTTAATGGTTTCTGGAGAGAAAGCGTAAAGCCTCTGCTGTTTTATTGTAACACTATACACAGCTTCATTTCATCACCACAAAATGTGATAGCAAAAAAACAGAATAAACACAGAACTTAACTATGCCCTTGATGTTAATTGCTGACCAAAGACGACTTACTTTTCTAAGAAATATATCATGTAGTACCAATCCCATTCTTAGCACGCTTGGAAGATTATGTGACTATGAATTTAGAGTACTGCATGGCAGCTTTCTATAATATCAACTGTGTTCGTGTTAGTAACAGCTACATTAAGTCTGCTGTATGAAGTAGTTTTGTAGAATGTTTATTGTTTTGCGTGATTGCATGTGTATGTGAGTATTTGCTTTTTTGTAGTCATTTCCTGTTGTAATTTTATGTATACATGTTTTTAATTCGTGCTGCCAACTGGCGTGTAATGAATCATAATAATTGCAGGCTTGGTCCGTTTTGATCTCCCATGTGTCGTTCTGTAAATGCATGCATGCCCATATCCGCACGTGCAACTTCAGGGGTGTCCTTTTTTGTTTTCTCAGACTTTGAAATGTTTCCTCTGCCCCCGATAGGGTAGCGGAGTATTGCGATGACCGTGACTGTCTGTCCGTTTGTGACGGCGTATATATAGCGATATCTATATCTTTAAAGGCGTGTTGCCAAGTGTCGTGTTCTTCTACGGCCTGTGATTGGACGACGGGGAGAAAAAGGTCGCATAGCAACTCCAGTCAGCTAACAGATATCTAGGCTGTATCACATAGCAGCGGTGACGTCATAGTGGAATCCGCGCTTAGATCACGCAAAGCGCGATCGTCGTCGTCGTCGTCGATCAGAGAACGAAAATGTTGTTGAAAAAAATGTGTCGTCGTGCGAAAAATCGAGAAAGTCGTCGTCGTCAGCACTCAGCGGCAGTTGGGGGGGGGGGCTGCAGGGATCAGAGCTGCAGGAGTTACAGCTCGCTGCTCGACATTGTGATGTATAGGCCTAACATTACGTCATATGAGTCGTCGCGGGTAGCAAAGCCTGTAGACCGATAGCTGGATATAGGTGGCCTGTACGGGCCTGTACAACAGCTGTAAAGTAAAAAAAGTAAAGTAAACAGAGTATAGCAGTTAGCGACTCGCCTCACCGCTACGGGAACTCACATGCCACGTGGGATCACACAGTATTACCTGCCACCCGGCAGAGGTGACATTCCCGCCGTTACCCCAGCCGAAGCTGGTACTCGATTAAGCGACCCCGAAGGGATGCAAGGCTGTGTGGGCATATTGAAGACATCATCACTGCTGTTCGCAAGTTGCCGGAGAAACAATCGGCGAACGACCCAATCCCCACTCGCCTGCTGAAAGACAACGTTGACGTGCTGGCGCCATTTCTTGTCGACCTGTTTAAC
>Ga0126334_10000437_pt1 | contig 12249 bp, 11 predicted proteins | sample InaspJWI49metaG_FD_94491 | JGI IMG/M metagenome (GOLD analysis project Ga0126334, IMG submission 94491) | Marine gutless worms symbiont microbial communities from Oahu, Hawaii - Inanidrilus sp. 2 OAHU.JWI-49 metaG | ecosystem: Host-associated > Annelida > Digestive system > Unclassified...
CCTTGATATATTATATACGTGACCAATATAAATCTCACGTTTTTGTTAAATCTTATTGATAAAGGTTTAGGGTGCATTAGTATATATATTATTACTATCCCATAAAGAAAGTTAATGGGAGCAATTTGAAATAATGATGATTTACCTACCGGTATAATTGTCAACAGTATTATTAGGAACACCAATACTGTTGAGAAATGCATCAACCGCTTTTTTTTAACCACAGAATACGTGATCTCCTTGGTATATGTATTTGTATTAATAATACCTGCAGTTTGCATTTTTAAATAACCTGTGAATTAAGTAAATTCAATAAAACCAGTTTTCTAATCATTAATTCAAAAAATTGATCAACAGCTTCTGTTAATTTTTTCATATAAAAATGTAAAATGTTGAGCTTTCATTAGAAAATAAAATATTTTTTCAGGTCTGTCTCTAAAAACTCTATAATGCTGATAAACTCTTTTATATGACTTTTTGTCAGGTACAATTTCTGTGGCTGGTAGATTCTGTGTATGTTTTCCCTTATAATTCCAATTATATCTGCCAGTATGGTTTATATGCATAAAATATTTTCTGCATGATCTTTCTATTTGACAAAGATATTCTGCCACAGTATCACTTTCCATTTCAGAAAAGCTACAATCATTTAGAAATAAGTCCACTGAATGAGTCTCAATATCAGGTAAGACAAAATTTGGCTGCAAAATTATTTCATAATTCTCAGTAGTTTCCTTCACAAAATCATCTTCCCCGTAAAGCAGTGTTTTCTTTGTCGGAAAATTAACCATTAAAAAATATGATGCAAAAACCAGCACTTCAGGTATGTCCATAAGCACATATGTTAATGATTCATTAAAGTCGCTAATCACTTTATAAGCCTGTCCTCCTGCACCGCTACCAATTTCACAGATTACTGGTTTTTCAATTCCGTAAAGTAATGAACATATCTCAACAGAAGTATAGTGAAATCGTATAGACTCCGGATGAATTACGCTTCCATCAATTAATAATCCGGCTGGATTTCCTGCGAGTGAATAAGATAAACGAGGAGGTCCATTAGTTATATCTGTTAATTTATCATAATAATTACACCATCTGTTAATGTATCTATATTTGTAAATTCGATTTCTTTTTGCTTGCAAATACTCATCTGCAGATGTCCCCATCCCTCCCATCAATTCAGATCTTTGAAAATTTTCCAATATCTCTTTTAAACGTTCAATATTTCTTTCATTCAACGCATCAACCAGTGTTTTGAACCTTCTGTCAATTGTTTTTTGATACCAAATTCCAACTTGATAAGGTGAAGCAATGCTCAATTGATCTTTCTTGGCCTTAATATACGATTTACAAATTCTTTCCAAAATTGAGTTGTATTTTTTACCCCTAAACTCAAAATTATATTGTTGATTTTGAAACCCACTTTCCAGTTTTTTCACCAATTTGCGTCTTCTATTCTTCGTGTAATAGGTCCAAATCGCAATTACCGGCTCTATTGTACGAGTGCCTATTATAGAATATAATATTACCTTTTTGTAAGAATTCGGGTGTTTTAAAAAATTCCTGAGTCTTTGTTTAGATTTCTTGAAAAACTTCATATTTCCTACCAAACAGTTCTCCACATAAATTTGTTACCTGCTTTGAACAACATCCAATAGCCGATATGACAACTCCCTTGATAATGATTTATAATCATGATGTCGATTCAAATATTCAACAAGCCTTCTATGAAGCTGGTTATTTTCACCTTCATTTATTATCGTTTCTATTATTTTACCAACGTCCTTTTCTACAGCTATGTAACCCAATTTATGCCTTGTCAATATTTCGTCAGGATTTACTTTGAGACAAATAACAGGTGTACCAACAGCAAAAGCTTCCAAAAACGTATTTGAAAACCCTTCGTACCGAGAAGTGTTAAGCAACACATGAGCTTTTGATAAGAATTCCAAAATTTCATATCTTTTTAGATAGCCTACAAATTTCACATTTTTGCATTTACTAAGTATTTTAACAGCATTTTTTGTATCTTTGTCGGGGTTCCCCGATTCCCTTCCGGCGATATGAAAGTAAAGCCTTGGATTTCTGCGAACAACTCGCAGCAATGCTGGTAAATTCTTTTGGTATTGAAAAATTCCAACCCAAGCAACATATTCCCTTTTTCTTTCGGTAGGGTACTTCTTATCAACACCAACATTGTAATATGGATTTGTTATTTTGAATAAGATTTTTTTTGGAAACTTTTTAAAAAAAAGGTTATACTGATATTGATTCTGGCAAAATATAGCGTGCGACAACGCTATCCCCAAACGATGCAACAATTGACTCCTTCTCCCAATTTTGTTGATAATCCTGTCATCAGCAATAACATCGTTAGTAACCATAAATACAAGCCTAATCTTTAATAACAGGCATATAACAGCCATTAAAAACAAAGTATCCCCAGGAGATTTCCAAACAACAACATCAGGATGAAATTTTTTTGTTTTCAACAACAATTTTGGAATACGCATGTAAAACCATCTGAGTTTACGTATTCCACTATCAAGCGAATATGTCTCCACTAGCTCAAAGTTGCTTGTTAACCCCACATAAGCATTTGCTCCTTTCCATGTCAAGATACCAACTCTATTCCCTAACTCTGTCAACCCCTTTGAAAATGCATGTATCCGTGCACAGGCTCCGCCTATTGGAAAGTTTGAGTCCTTCAATAAGTAAGGAATTTCAACATCCATGAAGAGGATTTTAAGTTTTTTCTTCATATTTCTTCCAGTAGCTGTCAATCAGTTTGAATCGTCTAGAAGGAACATGTTGCCTGCGAGTTAACTGTCCGATGAGCATCCATGAGAGGTAGTATCAATGAGGGAATGGTGGATTTGCGTGCATATAAGGCGCATTAGACCCTTATATCTGATGGAATGGCCACCCCATAAAGATTTCTATAACTCATAGGTTGATTCCGAAACTGTTTCTGAATCGATTTTTCTTCATCATAAAGATTGGATGATTCGAGAAACAGAAGTTCATATCCCGCCCTTCCTAAAATGTCTTTCAATCTCAAAGAAGTTAGGGGATTGCAGTGTCGAGACACCTTCATCAATTCCTTATACGTTGAGCCTTTCTTGAACAGAAGTGCTATGTCATATAGGGATGCATACGCCTTTGTAATTAAATTAAATTTAGAAGGCGAAAGATATTTAAACGGGATAAGTCCCCACCCGAGATATTTTTTGCCGAAAAACATGTAGTCGTATTGGGTAGGAAATGTGTGAAAGACAACACTGCCTCCCTTGCTTATTGCATTTTTGATGGATTTTAAGAGGGAACCCAATTCATCATCATGCAAATGCTCGAATATGTCAAAAAAAATGGCGATATCTATTCCATCAATGGTTTCTTTCCAATCAGAAACGTCCCCTATGACAAATACGGGAGATACATTTTCTTCACATGCCAACTTCTTTGCGATTTCTATTGCTGAACTGTCAAAATCAATACCAAAAGACTTATACCCCATCTTTGCGAACTCAATAGCAAATGTTCCGATGGAACAGCCAACATCAACAACAATGATTTCTTGAGTTTCTTTAGCTCCAAGCCTTGGAAGACTATACATTTCCACAAGTTTTTTGGCTAGCTCAATTCTGATCTTCCAGTGGTTGTTTTTTCTATCTCTGTACTTTTTTTCTTGATTCAGTTGATATTCACGGCCATATTTTTCTAATTCTGTCAGTAAAATATTCATAATGTTTCTTTCTATTACAGGCCGGAAAAATTAATTTGTACTGTTTATCGATCCCTAACTCTTACTCGTTCTTTTATCAGGATAACTATTTTTGAAAAGTCAATTATTTTGAATTTTTCATATAAAGTCAAAACGATTCCGGAATATAAAAGGAAAGATATAATCAACAACACAAATTTCGGCAATTCACTATTTATAATAATGAGTAAAAAAGGTGCTGGAATTGCTGAAATTAAAAATAGTCTACTTGTTTTCTTCCAGGGCATCCATCTGTAAAAAGACAATTTCAATATTAGCTTAGACATGTATATAAATGCAAACTCACGTAAAAAATTAAGGGAAACAAAAGTAACCGCTGCCCCGTAGAGACCGTATGTCCTAATCAAAAAATAACCTACAATTACACTCAGTATCATATAGGCAATTTGGCTATATAATATCAGGTTAGTGTAACCATATGCCATTATGATCGTTGTGCCACGTAAATTAAGGGTTAACATAGACAGCATCAGAATACGGTAAATGTCAGCGGCTGAAACGTACTGGTTGGTAAATAAGAATGTTATAAGTGGCTCAGCAATAAAGACAAAATATATTACCGTTGGAAATGTCACCATACTTAGCACGACAATCATTTTATGCCACAGCCTGACAACTTCTTTAGAATTGCCATCCGCGCGATTTTTTGAAATTTGTGGAACAATAACGTTCGAGACTGACGGAAATAACAAATTTATGATGGGGACTTTAAAATTCGCGATAGAGTAAACCGCAAAATCACTTGAAGAGAAAAAAACAGACAGAAAAATCCTTTGAGATTGCTTCCCAATAATATTTATAGTATTTGAAATTCCAAGAGGTATGACATACTTGAGTTGTTGTAGGAAATAGGTCTTACTCCAGTTTTTAATATTTAGCGATATTGAATAATTTTCTCTAAGATAAATAAATAGAAAAACAGAATTAAGGAATTGAAAAACAACCAACGCCCAGATCATCGCAAGAATAGATCTAAAGATTAGAAATGAGCATATTAGAAAAAGGACGCGAAATCCGGTAAACAATACATTGTAATAAACAACATAATTTGACTTTTTTTCGACAACAAAAAGGTGCTCCAGCAACGTTGTGATAGTTGTAAAAACAACAAGAGACCCGAGGGCGTAAAAAAAGGTTGAAAAAACCTTATTTTTAAAAAAATAATCTAGGTTATGTCCGAAGAAATAATATAATAGTAAAAATAGTAAACCTATTCCAACAGTTGCAAAGAAAGTTTGTGAAATGAGCTGGCCCAACTGCTCCTTGGCATTTGGATAGAAAAAATACAAGCTAGCAGGAATCGAGAAGGACAGAATTGTAACTAAAAGTTGACTTATAAATAAAAGCTGAAGGTATACGCCATATGCTTCCTTATCTATTAGCCTAACCAATATAAGAGAGAGAAGCATCTGGATAAGTAACGCAAAAACTTTACCAGAAAATAAATATCCAACCTGTTCCTTAAGGGAATAAACTCTACTTTTACCCACGATCTATTTGTCTCTTTTTGCACCTCAGCTCTGGAAATGCGGGACCGACTTATTCTCTCGTCTTTATTCGTTTAAGTTCATACTGCATTGAATTCTGGTCCATTTCACCTAAGCCATATTTATAAGAACTTAAATGATAGGAACGATACTCCATAATTTCCCGCGCGGCCTTAATATCGATGTCTTTCTCCTTTTTAAAAAATCTCTTTACCAATCTCACACAAAAAAAAGTAAGATCTTTAAGAAAATAGATAGGCTCCTGTTTATAAAAAACACTCTTTTTAGACCAATTGAAAAAAAGCTTTATATTAGGAATATAAAATAATTTGGAAAAAAAATCATAGCTCATAAAATTGTAATCCAAAATTATGCATCTATCTGAAGAAACTTGACTAATCGCAGCTTTAATATCTGACTTCTGGAAAACCCTTTTACTGTTCGCCGTTAAGAAAAATACAATTGAATATTGACCTAAACCCAATTTGAATATTTCATCGTCGGATATACTATTTACTAAGAAAACGTTATCTATATAACCCTCCAAATTATCTTGGTTAATTGGCGTTAATAAATCAACAACACTACAGTTCAAGTTTTTTTTTAAACAGTAACTTAAAATCTTAATAAGCTGTTCTTGAGCTCGTGCTACAATTAATACTGAAACACTATGTGCCTTAAACTTTTTTTCCAAGGATTTAAGACTGTTTGTCGCATTACTCAATAGGCTAGATTTGTGATAAGAAAATATTTCTTCTTCGAAATAGTCTTTAAGCGATTTAAACTTCACCAGGTCTTTTTTATAGTCAGGATCATCGACAACGTTTACGATCTCTTGCGGGTCCTTTTCTAAATCAAAAAAAAACTCATTTTTGAGATCAAAAGCAAAAATATATTTGAAACGGTTGCTTCTTAAGGAAACCATCCTCTGAACATCCATTGGAAGTCTCGTATCGGTACGTCTAATTCTGCTTCCGAATCTTTCAATTCCGTTGATCAGTGGCAACAAAGTTGTTCCCTGAAACTCAGTAAATCCATGATTATATGGGATATCTAATAAATCGAATATGGTTGGTAATATATCAATGTGACCGACAACAGAATCAATTTTTTTCCCTCCAGGACAATTAGGATATTTAATCAATAAAGGGGTCCTGATATTATCATCCGTCAAAATCATATCATGTCCCAAGCCTCTAAAAAAATTTTCGTTCAGCTTTGTACTTGGATCAGGATAGCCATGATCCGACATCAAAATGATGATTGAATTATCGTATAACCCAGATTTTTTAATTAGATTGATAGCCTCTGAAACATAAAATGACGTTTTTGGATCTCTTCTACAGTCATACCAAAATGTCGTACAACATGGCTGAAGAATCCGCTCATTCTCTAACAAAAAATTAAAAATATGGGTAATATCTCGATTTAGCCATACATAATCCGATAAACGGTAACCACCAGGTAACAAGCTTGCTTTTATTGGAGGAACGAGGCTTTGGTAATTTTCCCTTCCATTTCTCGTGTCCAATAAGGAATAATAATGATAGCCATGATTTTCAACCAAGCTTCTAATCGAACTAGCACCATCTAAATTGATCTCCCAATCATTGAAATGTCTTGAGAGAAATGGTGTTGGTATCCCGGAGAAAATTGCTCCTGCAGCAAGTTTTGAACTCGGTGCGCCTGTAAAGGCATTCGTAAACTGAACTGCATCTTTCGCAAATTCATCCATTACATCAAGCCAATCGCGGTCATCGATGCCTGTGCGAAAGGATCTTACTGAATCGACAATAAACCAAAAAATATTATATTTGTTATACATAAAGTGTAATTCCTACGTACGAGTGAGGTGAAAAGGAGCCAATAGAACAGCAAAAACTGGATTGGGTTGTTTTGGCATATGAATATGATATACCACCTTGCAACCATAGTTTTTCAACTGATCGACAACCTTGTAAACAACTGGTTTCTTTGTACCTTCTATTAATGTCTCACAATAAACAAATATCCTTATTTGTTGTTCCAGGAAGCATTTATCTATCCCTTCAAGCGCTTCTACTTCAGCGCCATTAATCGTTATATGGAAATGATCAACATGCCGAATACCATTTTCATTCAATATATTTCCAATAGTATTGGCCTCAACCATAGACGAATTTATGTATTTACCAATATTCTTTTCATAGTACGTATGCGCTTCCCTTAATTTGTGGCTACCTGGCCGATCTGCTTCATCGAGATTCAACCTTGCCTTTTGGTTCCAAACAGCACGATGAATTAGAAGCACATTGTTTAATTTATCTTTTCTTAGTTCAAGTTCCTGGGTCAGAAGCTTAAAGCTGTAATCATTTGCCTCGATAATTATTACTTTTCCTTCTGGACCAACGGCTTGACTCCATTTACGCACTGTTTCTATCTGCCAGCACCCAGCATGCAAAACAACATCTCCATTACTTACCAAAATTCTTTTTGGCAATTCATGAAAATATTTAAATCCCATTAAGCGCAACCAATTTTTGACCCTTATGTTCCTGTTTGAAAATATTCTCCAAACAACTCTAAAAAGAATTTTTCCAAATTGTCTCATATCCCTCGCTCGAAGTCTTTCAGTTACTCATAAAATGAAACGCTAACCATTTTACACGAAATTATTGTAGAATTAATAGATCTTGAACGCACCAGTTCTCATCCGTAGAATATATACTATAGACTTCATTTTCATAATCAAAAGCTATTAAACCCCTGTTTGCGTCAATTGCTAGGGCTTTAGATCCATCTAACGGGACTACCTGCTGAATCCATTCGGAATTTTCTGTGCCAGGTGCTTTTCCGGCCATTCTCTTGAAGTCAAAAATAATTTCCTCTTCATGATTTTTGTCGAGCCATAACCATTCTCCTATTGTTGTTTGAGTAATCATGAACCCATTTTCTTTAGTCGGAAAAATTCCATGAGCCATAACACATAACCTGTCATATAATTTCTCTAGCGTGCCATCTGTCAAATCAATTCTTGTTAGCAACCCATTGTGCCCAAGGATAAGAATTGCCGACGGCCTTTCCTTTTCGGTTCGAAAATCATAGATAGCAGCATTTGGATGGGCGACCCGATTGGCAGTAGTTACACCCTGCTCACCATAGTTTTTTGGATCAATATAAACAGCCCTTTTTCCTTTTTTGGTATACTGCTCAAATATTGATTTATCCACAGCATACCATGTACCATCTTCAGCGGGATTAAAACCATGTTCCCATGCAAACCATTCGAACACTTTTTTCCCTGTTTTAAGATCGATTTCGAAAAGCGCATCATATCCTGAAGATACGACCAAGGCCCTCTGTTCATCTTTCGACAAATCTATTGTATGCAAATATCCAAAGAATGGATCCTCGTAACTTCTAACAATATCCCCATTTGAATCGATTACCAGTAATCTATTGATCTCTGTAATTATTAATTTGCTGTTCGACATCCTTTTTATGTGTCTAGGTTCTCTAAGTTCCTTTTTCCATTTGACATCTATATTATCGTTCTTAAACTTTCCTTTAACCAGCAAACCAGTAGAAGTAGGAAAGGGTTTAAACCTTCCATACCTATTTTTCTTTTTAGGTTCAATCATTCTTCTTCTTCTCTCTATCTGATTCTGGCTTTTTACAACTATGAATATTTCAATCCCATCCAATAGGCCATATCTCCTTTGCTGAAATTTCGAAACATCAATAATTTTTTTCATTTTCCCTTACTCGTAAATATGTCTATCAAAATATGTATCAGAATGGATTAATAAGTAAATAATTGGATGAGCATCCGCTAAATGTTCCACCAAGCACCGCCTGTCACCTTTCTGAAGTATTCCCCTGTCATAGCATTTCCATTGCGTCCACTCGGAATCGCTTATGTAAAATGTTTCATTGAACCAGTCATACGCTTCGTAAAGCAGTCCATAATCAGATGCTTTCCTATTTTTCCAAAAATTTAAATTATTAAACCCTGTCATCCCTCTATGGCTCGCTAAGCCGGATATTTTCATATTGAACATTCTATTAATAATTTCGATATCACGTAAGAGATTTTCTTCCAAACTTTCATTCCAAATTTCAAACTGATCAATAACTTCGGAATGATATCCAATTTCATTACCGGATACCAGTAGGGATTTCAAAATCCTATAGTTCTCAAAGGAAAACGGGTTGTACTGAGGTGCATGCAGCCGAACAAAAAAAGAGGCCTTTATCCCTAAATTTTTAAATATGTGCCCTAGGCGTTCAGCCTTTTTAACAGAAAAATCAATATCAACCCTATTAATAAGCATCCTCTCAGTTAAGGTACCATTATTCTTTCGTAAAACGAACTCTTCACAGGTAACAACAGAATAACCATGGTTTTTTGCTTCTTTATATTGTTTTTGAATATTATTAAATGAAAACCTGAATTTATCTTCAATCATTATATTTTTTCGTATATTTAATATAGAAACTTTTAGGTACCAAATTCATTTTGTACAACATATAAAAAATGGGTTTCATACGCTCAAATCGCTGTTTATATGTCTTGTAATCTCGATAGGTTTTATTCGGAGCTAGCAGCATGCTTTCAAATTCCGTCTCAGAAATATTGAGTCTTTTCAATATTTCTTCCAGTATCCCCATGTCAAAAGGCTTTGGTTCCTTAATCAGTTTCAAAGCTTCTTGTCTTGACATTTGACCATCTCTTACCAAAGCGGAAAATTCCGAATACCTAAGATCTATCTTGAACTTCTTAGGTAACCAATAATTGTTCGTAAAATATGCGGTTCTGTTTTCCATATGATGGCCACCATAATCATTCCAACCGTAATATTGTTTCAGAATCTCCTTTGCCTGAACCTTTTTATAATCAAGATAGTATAATGGCCGTATTTTTTGTATATTATTAATGGTTAACCACTTAAGCCACTGCCACATCCAGAGATTAGGCAAGGTTTTGATCTTTTTCGTACCAAACATTTTTTGAACTGTTTTTATGTACATTGCATCCATATAGAACCATCCATGGGGGGAAATACCTTCGGTTCTAAATGAATGACCTTCAAAAATATATTTAATCCCGAATTTCTGGCATGCCAGATAATGGGTGGTGGCCAAAGAAATATCAGCGGGAGTATCTATGTCAGGAACAGATGCATTCAAAAATGATTTGAAGATATCACAATATTCTTTGTTATCGACGACATAAGTAAAAAGGTCTACGCCAAGCTTCTCTGTAATGTTTTTTATATTCTCAACAGCGATTTTTGAATTCCAAGTATTATCAAAATGAGCGGCTAATGGACGCAATTTAAGAATTTCTTTTGCAAAATATAACATATAGGAAGAATCGGTTCCACCACTGACCCCAACTACTACGTCATATTTTTTATTCTTTTGTTTCTTTTTTATCCGTTCTGCAAGATCCCAAAGAATTTGCATCCCTTCCTGGCCTGTGACGTATTCCTTTTCCAATTCGTCAAATTGATGGCAGTAATTACATATGCCATTTTCATCAAACGTAATGTACGGAATACTGTCATCGTAAAGGCATCTACTACAAATCATTGTGTTCATGAAAATATATTTATTAGTTTTTCCCTTGAAGGGAAATTGACCAATACACCGAGGTTCTTTGCCTGGTATACAGCCATGCTTCCGATTGCAACAGCAGATGCTCCGCCTCTATGAACAGCATCTGCAATGTCACTCAAATTGCCGGCCCCTCCTAGTGCAATTACCGGTACATTGACTACATCGGTAACCATATTTATCAGGTCTAAATCAAATCCATCCCAAGTACCATCTCTATCAATTGAATTTAGCAATATTTCGCCTGCACCTAACTTTTCAACCATCTGCGCATAATCAATCACATCAATTGTTGAGGCTTTTGTTCCGCTGTGCGTACAGATTCTGTATTTACCAAAAATATTTTTTTTTACATCGATTGAGACAATTATGCTTTGGCTACCAAAGACTTTTGCACTTTGATAAATCAAATCTGGGTTGTTAAAAGAGTGCGTGTTGATGGACACTTTCTCAATCCCCAGGCCAAAAAACATTTTCATTTCATCTATTGAACTTACTCCGCCTCCATAACAAACCGGCATAAAGCACTCATCGGCTACTTCTCTTATTAGATCGAAATTAGGCTTACGCTTTTCAACAGTCGCGGCGATGTCCAGGATAATCAGCTCATCAACCTCTTTATCATTATAGATTTTGATCGCATTAACCGGATCTCCAACATAGGATGGCTTCCTGAACCGAACCGTTTTTACAAGCCTGCCATTCTTTACTAGCAGGCAAGGCATGACTCTTGGGATAAGCATTATAATTCAGCGAAATTTCGAAGTAAATGCATGCCAAATTTATGACTCTTCTCAGGATGAAATTGGCATCCAAAAATATTTTTCTTACAAATGATAGAAGCGAATTTTCTCCCGTATTCCGTTTCACCAATCACATTTTCAGATTTATTACATTTCACATAGTACGAATGAACAAAATAGAACCTAGGTTCAGTACTCATATTCTTGAAAAGTGGGTTCGAATTCCTTACGCTTACATTATTCCAACCCATATGTGGAATCTTGATCCTTCTACGGCCAAAATCAAATTTGATAGTCTCCGCATCAAACCAGCCCAATCCCCTACTGGATCCCTCTTCACTTTTTCCAGTCATCAATTGCATACCTAAACAAATCCCTAATATCGGAATCTTTTCTTCGAGTGCCATCTTATCCAATATCGACTTTAATCTTAATTCACGGATTTTCGTCATTCCATTATCAAAAGCGCCGACTCCAGGTAAAATTAGTTTTTTAGCAGAACCAATCTTCTCAATGAGTTATATTTAAAAGTTGTGTTTAAAGGAAAAGGCGGTGTATCCACCGGTAGATTGTTAGCAGCAGTCAACCGGCCACACTAAAAAGGAAAGGATACACCACCCATGAACCAGGATAA
>Ga0126334_10000440_pt1 | contig 12240 bp, 8 predicted proteins | sample InaspJWI49metaG_FD_94491 | JGI IMG/M metagenome (GOLD analysis project Ga0126334, IMG submission 94491) | Marine gutless worms symbiont microbial communities from Oahu, Hawaii - Inanidrilus sp. 2 OAHU.JWI-49 metaG | ecosystem: Host-associated > Annelida > Digestive system > Unclassified | place...
ATGTTGTCAGATGTTCAACTGCAGACCATTGCAGCAAGTCAACTAATTTCGATGTGTCCAAATGATGATTTATTACTGACTTTGTGTCACCTCTGTCAGTTATCCGCAGTTGATCGTTTGATATTAATCCTTCGTGCTTTATGAAGCTAAAAACTACCACACCAGACACAAATATTTCTGCAGAACTGCACAGGCAACTTCGATATCGCTGAAACTCATCAGCTATTGATGTCTGTGAGAGCTGGCGGCAGCTTGTGACTGACAGAAATTTAACTTGTAGATAAGATGCAAACAATTCAGTGGTAAAGACACTAACGTGTCGTCTTTCTTGTTGCTCGTTCAACGCGGCTGCTCGAATGTACTCGCAGAACACAGCCAAACCTAAAACACTGTCAACTTGGTCGTCAATCCTGGGTAAAAGTTCCCCCAGTACAACATGTGAACTGCACTGTGAGTGATCGTGTGACCTCGTCACCAGTGTACAATACGGTAATCTATCGCCGTCTGGTATTGTCCTGTAGTGTATAGTACAAAGCTGCCAAGTAGACATTTGCCAGGCAGTAGACGGAGTCGCTGACAGAGTCATCGCATCTCAACGCTCTGTGCAGTGTGTCGTGCATTGAGACAACGGCGTGCATCATTTGATGTAGACACGTTGTTGCTAAAACGTCCAACATTTCGTCATTCAGTGAGCCTCGCAATGTTGTGTCGGCAACATGTAGAAATACGGCTGCGGTAAAGTGAAGATGCAATACTTGATGAGTGTTGGCTAGTTGATCTATCCACCACAGACACAAGCGCACAGTCAGTGGACAACAAGACACGAGGGTTAAAATCATCATCGAAGCCTTTTGTAAGTTATATATATTAATCATATGGGAAGTATGCGGTACAAATTCAACAATCGCTGATACTTCTTTTTGAAGACAGCTGATGCGTTGTAGCCCATCCTGGGGTGTCCCAGAGGGATATATTCCCATAACAGACTCGAGTCACTGCCAATACAAAGCTCAGCGCATTTCTATAGCTCACTTCGGCTTAAGTTATGTTCAAAATGTCCTCTTTAGCTTTGATGCAAGCACAAAGAGGGGTGCGCTACTGCTTCACTGACCGTGACTGAAGTATATGACTCTATCACCGTGTGCGGAACTTTAGAGTTAGGACCGAATTATCAGTGACCGAACGGGCTGGAGTGAGTGGAGTCAGTGCCACTCGGTGGTTAGTATTATCGTTTATAATCACGATACAATAAATATGCTAGATTGAGTTAGAAAATGTACGATTAATTTTATTCACATCTTCTCGACGTCCTTTTTATCGCATATAGCGTCAGTGTTGTAGTGCGTTAATAGTTTATTGACGTTATCCGACCTAAGAACACTCTACAATAGAATGCCGAGGTAGTAGAGCTAGGGGATGATACATGATACGGATGAACTAAACGATGATCTTGCACTTGATGATAGGTCATCATAAAATAGAATGAAGTAAATAACATGAGACGCTGTATATAATTAGAATAAACTATACTGAAACTTTGCTTAGAAAATGTACGAAATGTCGGAAGTTATAATAATAATTATTATTGGCTAGGCTGAAGGAAATTGGTATTCGTCGAAATCAACGGTCCTTATATTCCAGTGCGTACCAATATTCTTTAAATGTCGCTCATTCCGTTCAGTGTTTATTTTTGTGCCTTCTCAGTACACACTGATTTACCTTTTAAAATTTAATATTTTTTGGAAATAAAATTTAATTTCGAAAAATGATGGGGGTGGAGTTTGGGGAGGGGGCAGAGGCAGTTCTGCAGAGGAGGCGGTCGCCAGTATAATTAAATTTAAAAATACGTGCATTTCGACTGAATATTTCCTGTTGGTACCAATTTCGTTCATGTGTCCCTTATTATTGAATTAAATATAGGCCTGTTATACTCTTTGGCTATGTGAACAAAGCTTTGTTAATGTAGGCTAACTGATGACACAGTATATCCTGTGTAGGCCGTAACTACTAGGGATGTTAATTCCCGGGAAGTCGCATTCCTGGGTCGAGAGTCACAATTCTCGGGTCTCTACTGAGACTCTTCGATTTCACACGATTTTACCGGCGTGATCGGAGTCGGATCGCCGGCAGGGGCACGAAGGGGTGGGGGCGATCACCAGCCAGTAGGAAGGCTAATGTGGAGTAATTTTCTTTTTATGCGTCAGTTGGACACTTTGTAGTCTTCATGGGACACTTTAAGTCTTTAGTACTCCAAGACATTTCAGTACTTGTGCTGTGGTGACATATACCAAAGATATTTTAGGACCTTCAGATCTATGACTGAACACAGCAAAGACTTAGACGTGGGAAGGGTCATGCTAAAAGATGCTAACTACGCATACAATGCTAACAGCGGTCATTAAGCCGCTGGTAGCGGAAGTCAGACACCGTCCTCCTGTGCGTTGTATGCATCATACAAACACAACACACACTGTGCTGACGGTGGCAATCAGAACCCAATTTCGCCTAATTAACTGCCACCGCCAGAGTCCGTTCGTTGTGTGCATTTTAAACTGAACATAATGTTGACAAGAAGCTCCGCTATCGCCGAGTGACCGCACGATGCGTCTTGTCAGCAGTAATCTTGCCAATTACCACGCAACAGTGCAGAAACTACTTATACGACAAGTCCTGACCAAACCGATGGTATGAAGTTGGAGGTTTAGTTGGAAGCAGTGTGTCATAAACAAACCGACGACGGTCGAGTTGTGTATATCACCTGTATACCGACCACTTGCTGTGGCGAAATTTTTGTAAGTCCACAATGTTGAAATTGCTCACGTGACCCTGACCACGCCCCTTTCCGGGAATATTTTTCATCGGCAGGGTGGGACTTGCTATTGTAAGTCAAAATGTACCAAATTTTAAGTCTCTAGGTTCACCCGTTACAATGCTATGAATGGCGGTGCAAAATGCAGAACATGGGGTAGTTTGGGGCAGTTAGGGGGCACTCAAGGTCACCGGCAATGCTGCCATTCGATAGAGCGCATACGACTTCCTATTCGACTTTAATAGAAACCATGCGTCTATCACTCTATCTTGTACCGTTTTCGAGATATAGCCGGTTATTTGTGGAAAGTTGCCGATTTTGACCCACCCCACCTGCATTTAGTGCCCCCGTAGGGGGTGACCCCGGTCGAATTTCGCGGAGATCTTTGGCTTCAGAAAACTAGAGTCCCTGTGCTATCGTGCGGTGTTGTTAGTGTGATCCTACGTTTAGCCGTTTTAGTAGAACACCGACTTGTGACAGACACGGACACAGACAGATGGACACAGGCCCATGGCTAGTACCGCGGATGCATAGCATCGCGCGGTAAAAACTAGTTAATTTCTAACGCGCACAACGGGTTAATTGCTGCCGGCAGTGTCGTGAGCGTTGTATGCATTCATGACACTGTTGTACGCGTCAGTTCAAGCAAACAACAATGCACACGACATGCATGCCAGCGTTTGAATGTTGCCGCTGCCAGCTTAATGACTTGTTAGCATTGTATGCATTGTTAGCGTCATTTAGCATGACCGCACTGGATGTATGCTGGGATGAGTTAACAGTTTAACTTATCATACCGTAGTCTATGGGTCAACATCTGATGCTTATATTTGAATTAATTAATTAATTAGGCAATCTTTAAAAAACTGCAATCCAAATAAAATGTACAATATTGGCAGGATATTTTTGCATTACTGCATGTGTCTTGATGGTGCACATATGAAGAGCTCATTTGGTATGGTTCATTGCAGGTCATTCATGCAGTAAATCCGGGAGCGATTTGATGTGATTTAGTGGTCACACACTGCCGCACACTTTTCCTGAATCTACGGTCAGAAATGTACCAACGCGAAGTCCCCGGAGGTGGGAGAGATCTGACTCCGAGTCGGAAGTCTTACTTGCTGTCGAGTGGTGAGATGGTGGTGTCGCCGAGCCAAAGGCAGGCCATCTCTGCAAGTAATGTTCCCGCTGGTTGGCAGCCTCAGCTGACAACTGCGGTTGATGTAGAAGTTGCGCAGAAATCTCCCACCACTAACTGTCTGTCTGTTGGAAGATCTAATCTTGTGTCTGTGAGCGATGCTCATTACAGAACCGAGACGTCACCGCGCATGCTGTCTACGTCACATCGTCGAGTTTTAGACTTGACTGGGCATGACTGTTATATACAGAATCAGTCAGCATCAGTTACACCATGCTATCGATCGGCAGCGGGCCAGCCGGCTGTAACCATACAGCGCAGTTCAGATATCCGATCATCATTACAGCAGATGATGGTAAATAGGAGATCAGTGCAGGGACGTGTTTTGCCGCCGGCATCAAATCGGGAAAGCGTCCTGCAGCAGTTGACTGATGAGCTACAGCAGCAGAAGTGGAGAATGAGCAACATGTATTCCTCTCCAGGTAGTTCCAAGCTGTCGGTTGTTAGGCCGGTACCAGTGAAGGCAGAGCGCGCCGTGCAGCAGTTTCATCCGTTAATGTCAAGTCCATCACATCTGTCCTGTGCAACAGTTGTATCATCATCAGTGCAGATTTCATCTGGACAGGCAGCATCGTACGGAACATTGCGGAACGGTTCAAGCGAAGCAATGATGAAGTCAACTGGTTCGGCTCAGCGCAACCTTCAAGATACTCCAGTGACTCCGTCGTATAATACGGAGTTGTACCGTGCTGAGCTTGCGTCACGTAGTCAGTCTGTGAGTGTGCCACAGTCGGTGCAGTTTGGAAGCCAGGATCGCTCACCAGTTGGCAGATGGTACCCTTCATCGGCAGCTTCCGTTGAAGTGCCATTATTTAGTCCATCGCGATCAGCTTCCGGCCGGACGTATGTTGAGGAAAAAGAACTGGATCCATCGTGGCCCATGGCACACTGTAGTCGCGTCCAATCTTATCAGTCGCAGAATTACAGTTCTGGTTCTCGTCAGCATGGTGCCGTTTCACTGCAGAACTATGGACCTGTGCTTTGCCTCCCAACGTCACAGACACCGATCCGATCTCTAGATATACAGTCAGCCAAAATTACGTCGCCACATCGTGTGTTCCCCAGGCAGGATGCATCGTTCAATTCACCAGCGGAGTTGGCTGCATCCGCATATCCTTTGCAGCAGGGCTTCTTTGCACCTCACAGCCCAGAGTCACATTTTACACAGCAGCCACACAGCTCTGTGTCTGATAAGCAAATGACTAATGTTTCATCGGCATGTCGGATGTCCTCAGATATGCATCACAGACTTGGTTCAGTGATACCGTCTCACAGTAGCCAAGATTTGAAGCCAGTGGAATCACCCAGGCAGCATGCTGTTAGCTTGCCATCAAGTGTAATCTCGCCAACAAAGGTGGGCTTTTCACCAGTGATGGAGAAATGTATATCGATTTCTTTTTAATTGAAATTAGAATTTGTAGCAAAAATTCCAGTTAATTAGAATTTGAATCAGACATGCTTAATTATCTGAATATTGGAGCTTGCAGCAGTAAAATAACAAACTATATGTACAAGTATGCTATTATTTAGTAACACTTTGAGTTTATGATACACAGTAGTAGTTACACTTTCAGTATTGCTCCAGCAAACTTAAGTAGTGCATGTAGATTTTTATTGATTAGTTTCAATTTCCAGATCATAACAGGAAACAGTGCTGAATGACATCAGCCTACCAGTTGAATTTCACCTCTGCTTTTACAGCTTTTCATCACTGGTGTTACTAATGATATAGTTTACATGTCATACTTTGAATTACATTTCTTTTTGCAAGTCATTATCTCCCCCCCCAGAACATTGGTCTTTGCAATAGTTTTTCACTGTTTAGGCCACTCTAAAAATGTTAGTGATGATGATGATGATCTAAGAGTTAAACAAACTTGAGCAGATGTGCACCTATCTTTGGGTGTTTGTCAGAACAAAAGCAGGAAGTGTGAACATTTGTGTTTTAACTTAGCAAGTAGTTAAAACATAAGTTAGCAGAACAGAGCTATTTTCCACCCAATGAATAGTGTTCAAACACCCACAGGCGTTCATTGTTAATATTTGTTGCGATATTTGTGATTGCCATTCATCTCTTCAGTCATGTTACTTTTGTCGAGCATTGCTTTGCCTGCTTTGTTGGTAATCACCTGAAAGCTGTGTTGGAAGTTTTTATAGACTTTGATGTAGCTTATCTTGACACGTCTCTGCAGTGTTTTACTAGTTTTTGCGGATTGTTATTTCACAGTGAGCTAGGGGTCCAGTAATTATGTCTCCCCTGTAAAATTAGATGACAGTGCCATTCTGTTAGAATTGGAGGTCGATGTCAGATGCTTCTCCTGTACTAGTGCTACTTCATTTAGTGGCTGTTTTTCCTGTCTCTCCTCTGTCCCACTCCTTCATTTCTAAAGATTTTATTGCCAGAAAGTGGTCTTGCCACCCAGCCATCAGTGTCAAAGCACTGAAGGGAACTCAAAGCAGTGGCTGTAACCACTGGCCCTGGACCTTTCCTTTTTACTCCACACCCGATAAGGGAGTGGAGTATTGTGATGAGTGTGTCTGTTTGTCTGTCAGTGTGTGTTTGTCTGTCTGCGATCATATCTTAGAACCACACGTCTGATCTTCACAAAATTTTTTGAGCATGTTACCCATGGCCGTGGCTCGGTCCTCCTCTGGTGGCATAGTGATAACCTTATGTACTTTCGGTTTTGTGGGTGACATCATATTTGCTCATAAGCCAAGGTCACTCGACGTCGCCGCCCAGCTGAAGCACAGTGCACATGCAACCTTGGGCTTGGCTATAAACTGTGTGCAGTAATACCAGTTGCAGGCCAACAGATGCACAGGACTACTTTTGGGGCGCTTAAAGTAACATCCAATGTGGCAGCACCGGGGGCAGAGTCTGCAGTCTATGACTGCCTTTTTAATTAAACATTCTGGTTGGATGGTAAGAAGTTAACATCACAATCTGTTGTGATTTCCTAATTTAGCCTGCCCGGCTGAGAAAGCAGGTACAGCGGCTATATGTTGTGCTGCTGTTTCTTGTTTATTTATTTTTATCGATTATTATCAGACCAATTATCTCACAGTCTGCTTTACCGATCTTCGCCAAATTTTCAGGGTTGGTAGAACTATGGCTGTAGATGATACGATCTGAAATTATTTTTCTGACCCATCAAGGGACGTTACCATGGCAACCATTATTTGTTGGTTTTATTCACACAACTGATTGGTGTCGCTGGTTGCAGGTGGCTAATGGCGCAGCCGTGCGGGTTAATGCTGGGCTTTGCCCTGTGTCTAGTTAATTGCCATCTTAACTCTAGTTGCATTGCCTTCAGTGCTTTGACGCTGTTGGTTGGGCTGCAGGAAGGGCACCCAGTCTGTAAAAAAACTGAGTGGTGGGGTGCTGGCATGGTTATCTGGCTGGAGCGAGGTGCACACTTGCATATAGCCCAGCTGATGCCAGTGCCACTCTCTGTATCTTGCTTCAGTAGAATCCAGATTGGTTTTACCTTTCTGGTACCGGCTCACCTGGGTAAACGTGTGTGTGTGTGTGCTGTTGGTAGGTGCCATCAACTGTGTTTTCGTCACCGTGCTGCAGTTCAGAAATGGCTGTGATTTCCACCATATCTGTATCTCGTCAGCAGTCAGGTGTAGGATCAAAAGCCAGTTTCTCTGCCAGTTCTGCGACTGGTCTGAGGAACTTTAGAATCAATGCACCTTCAGCTGCCTCATGGTTAGTGCCTGCTCGCATGCCCTGTGTGCAGAAGTGTCCGCAGCAGGACAGTCCACAGCAGAGCTGCCAGAAAGTCACTAAAAGTGATCACAACTATAAGGACGAGTATTATCAACAGTTCTCACATGCAACGGCAAGGTTTAGATCACCAGCTAAACAAAAGAAGAGGGCTAAAACTGTGCTTGAACCAGCCAGTGCAGAACTGGCCGTAATTTCTCCCAGCAAATTTTTTACGCCAGGCGCTGGCGGTCTGGATTTTGACGAGTATATTGAGAAGCTGATGCCAGCTGCCGGCCAGTTACAGAATCAGACATCACAGAATGAAACTACGACGAAGTCGGTAACGCCAAAGGAGAAACGGCAGTCTGGCGTGAAGCGAAAGCTGCAGTTATCAGAATCCCCAGGAGAGACTGAGTCAACACAGAATATGGGGCATGGATTTGCCGATAAGTTTCCGGAATCTTTGTCTGCCCGAGATCTTGTGGACCATGGGGAAGCTGAGGTATCGGGCAGGAAGCGTTCTGCCAGTATTCGTTCACTGAAGGATCTAGAGGTGCGTATGTTACGTTTGCAATTTACTTGTTGAACTTTCATTGCTCTGGTCATGTTGGTTTTGACAGGGATGTCATTTTAAGCACTATTTAAAGACATACGTTTTTTATCCCTACATATGTTGACTGACCATGTGTTTTTTTTATGTTTTACAGAAACACTGTAATACGCTACTGGGCAGTTATCTATTGTAAGTGATGTAAAATAAGTACACGATGTAAAGTAAAGCAGAGGAAGGTCATCTGGCCTGTGTAAACTCGCTCTAGTTGTGGAAAGTTTGTTTGTGGAACATGCTGTCTAACCTGGAACAATTGTGGAAGACTAGGTCAGTTGAAGAAAACCAGAACTGGTGGCAATATCATTGTCATACTGAATTTGGTGCAGATATTGAACATGGTGGCATCGGCAGTGCAAAAGGGACAGTTACTTAGTTTTGTTGTTTCCTGATGGTTGCAATTTTCTCTGCTTTGTTGCTGCACTGAAGTGATTAACTTCAATCACATTATAACAGAGTAACACAACATTTCATAACATTCATAACACAGCATTACGAAACAACTTATTTAGCTTGCCCAGCTGCAAAACATATGGCCTGCAGGCTCTATGTTTTGCTTCTGTTTCTTATTTACTTATTTTTTTAAAACAATTCCTGTCAGACCGATAGTATCTCAAAAATTTGAAAGACCGATCTTTGCCAAACTTTCGGGGTTGGTAGAACTATGGCTGTACATAGTCGATCTGAAATTAGTTTTTCGATGCCTCGAGGCATGTCACCGCTCGCCACTTGCCATGTCAACTAAATTTTGTTGGTTTTATTGTATGGTTGTCACTGGATGCAGGCTGCTTGTGGCACATCTGGGTGGGCTAACGTTGGGCTCTGCCGTGCATTTAGTTTTTTTGTTTAGTTTAATATTTCCGTGTGCGATGCATGCATTTTTATGGTAATGCCACTTCTTGTTGACGATGTCATTCTGCTCTCTGCCCCCAGAACTCAAACCAAACTTGCTCCACTGACATTCTCAGTTTTGACTGTGCACATGATGTTATACCTTGTCATGCTGTACAAATAACATTTCAGAACCTTTTTTTTGTTTCAGACAGGCTCTTGCTGAAACATTCGGTGCCTCCATATCATAGAGACACTGTTTGCATAGTGTGTGGAGCAGGGTCCATGCAGCAGTCAGGCGTCTGTCCGCCTGTGTGCCGAATCATTCAGCTAGTGCACGCCACTGTGTGGGTACTGGGTTTGCTGGGGTGGGCCCGGCACATCCCATATGGGATCACACAGTGTTACCTGCCACCATTCCTGTCCTTACCCCAGCTGAAGCTGGTACTCGATTAAGCGACCCCGGAGGGATGCAAGGCTGAGTTGACCTAGTTGGCTTGTTACATACCGAGATGGTATAGCCGCCCGAAGACGGTAACCCATCCATGTACTAACCGGGCTTGACGTGCGTTAACTTTGTTCGTGCGACAAACGCCGCTAACCATTATGCCATGCCGCCAAGGAAGCTGAACACAGACTTGTTATTATCGTTAGAAATTGCTGCTCGTTAAGTTAATGTTCTACGTAGAAACACTGTCTTGCATCTCTTGTGATCTGATCAGTGTATAATTTCTGTAACATGACTTACATGAATGGTATTTGTAGAGAATTTATGGATTATGTAAAATCGTTAAAATGCTTTCTACAGGCTAGCTTATTCGAGGGAGCTAAGCGGAGAAAGGTGGAAAAGAAGTTTTGCGGTACTTCTGTGGTTGCAGTCAGCAAGCTGGATAGCACACGTAAACTGCTGATAAGCCAAAAAGGTGGGCCTGCATGCTTCTACTGGAATATGAGGCCGTACGGGATAAGTAGCACAGATCTTTAGTGCACTGGATGCTGTGTGCGTTCCCCCCCCCCCAATGCTCTTCCCCTGTTCATTGGCTTTACTCGTTTTATTTTCATCTACCATCACCCTCAGCCCATCACCTTTCTGAGGGATATGCAATGTTGGTTCCTTTTCACCGGTGCCGTGGCCCCAGTAAATATGAAACTGTGGAATTGTGTGTGAGTCGATAGCTTATTAATGTCACATTAATTACCAGTGGAATTAGGTACGTGAATGATCTCGTAGGTAGTGTGGTAAGGAGGTGTGGGTCGCTGGATCAGGCCAGGTGACCGAACATTGAACGCTGGGGTCATAGTGCGAGCAGCTGATGGCAGCCGGCAGAACACAGATGCTGCCGACAAGTAATGTCTGAATTGTGGATCCAGCAGTGTGTCATGTAGGCGTACTGTAATGCTTGTATTGTGGACACTGGTGGACCATTCCCCCCACAGTTTACACTGCATCAGCCAGTGCAGTTTATTGCACAGCAGAATTTTGGGGATAAGTATCACATTTGTGGGCTGGTGGTCAATCCTATTACTCTACCCACAGTGTCAAACCACTGAAGAGACACAAAACAATGGCCCCAACCAGTGGCTTGGCCTCTCATTTTTCACCCTCTATACGGTAGGGCAGTGCGTCCTATGTGCTGATTCTCTGAACTGAGTATGGAAAACTAAGCCAGACTGAAAAATGCAGGGTGGCACAGAAAAAAAGTGTAACATACCTAGCAACATAAATAATTGCTTTAATTGTGCTAACTGTCATATTTGTGTACATCCTTGAGAAAGGCTCTAGTGAAAAATATCTGCAATTCTGTTGATATTAAAAATTTAAATATTCCTTGTGGCATCATGCATGAGGCATTTAATAAATATTCATATTTGACAATGAAGTTGTAATTTCTGCACTGTGGTTGACATGGTACAGGGTGCATAAAAATGAGGAAAGTCCAAAAAGAAAGAAGTTGGGTTCTCTTAGTAAAGTACAACATACCTTGGGGATCGACATGGATAAAACTACGATTAAGCAGATATTTAATGCAATTTGTACACGTTCCACTTTTTCTGTGGCACCCCGTAGCTGTGATCTTGTGAAATGTGGAAACGCTGAACTGTTTTGCATTCTCAGCAGCTGGAAGGAAGGCCACGTCTGAGCAACAAGCCGTCGGCAAACTGCAGCGAGTGAAGAAGAAGAGCGAGCTGAGGCAGTACATACAGAACAGTGCGTGTTTGAAGCTGCGTCCGGTGCTACGATGCCGCGAGTGCCAGTCCAAGAAGGCACAGCACAACACAAACGAACACCAGGCTCATCAGTGCCGCTTTTACTCGTTCCGCAGGTACACGTCGATCGCAGTTATTGATAGACTGCATCGCTATACGATACGATATGATATGAGGTGCTATTTTAACGTCCGCACAAAAGCCGACACAAGTCAGCTTAATCTACTGTGTGGAACCAAAAACTAAAAAGGGGAAAAAGGTAAACCTAAAAAGTGAAAACCGGTATGGTCAGAAGTATTGGTAAACCGTCCAGAGAATCCGTGGAGTCGGTCCTGATGAAGAAGAAAAAGGCTATGCCGGGAGGGATTTGCTGAAAGGAACGTTTTAAGACTGGATTGAAAGAGTGTGGGGATGATGGATGATGACAGTGGTGGGTCGATGGAGCCAGTGGAAGAAGTGCAACTCATGGGACTGGGTGAATGTGCCTGCACATTTAACATTTCATGTGTCCACACATTTAACCTTTTCAGACGACTCAGGGAGCAATGAACTACCCAAAACGCAACAGTGATCTCCTGTTCCTTTGCCCCAGACTATAACCGATTGCGCCAGTACATCACTTGCCAACACACTATGTCAAGCACGGTGCAAAAATTACGACTTTATTGTCAGATGTACAGCTTTTGACAGACGTAGTGGAGATAAGAAACTTGCTTGAGGTTTTGAACAGTGGAACTGTAAGGTCATCAGGTCATTCGCTGGGGCAGAATTCTGCATTATTCGCAAGTGGGTAGCAGTGATGTGGCCACTCGCTGCTGTTATCGTAGCAACTCGTCTTACTTTGTCACAGACAGTTTATCAGAGATGGGTCC
>Ga0126334_10000442_pt1 | contig 12214 bp, 13 predicted proteins | sample InaspJWI49metaG_FD_94491 | JGI IMG/M metagenome (GOLD analysis project Ga0126334, IMG submission 94491) | Marine gutless worms symbiont microbial communities from Oahu, Hawaii - Inanidrilus sp. 2 OAHU.JWI-49 metaG | ecosystem: Host-associated > Annelida > Digestive system > Unclassified...
ACAACTAATACTCAAATTCATGCAAACTATGTGCATCTAACATCACCACAACAATGTGTGAAATATACCGACTTCTCTAAGTCAAAATTCAGGTCCTATGACCCCTGGAAACAAACTCCAGAACATACTCACATTAGCTACCATAGCTATTTCCTTATGTGTACGATCCACACGTACATCAATCCATAAGTTACTCTTAACTCATGTAACTGCCGCACTATACACAGTGCTTTCATGTGTATTACTTTACAAGAATACTGCGGATATTTCATGTGCCTAGTCTAAGCTTTTTGCGCAGTTGCAGTTGACCTTGTGACAATATCGTTGTGTTCTTCATCATGGCCTAACTTTGCATTCCAAATATATTTCAGGAGGTGTAAAATTCTAAAATGGATCATGTGACCCTAAGCCCTTTTCGGGATGATTTTTCATTGGCAAGGTAGGACTTGCTAGATACCAAATTTCAAGTCTCTAACTACTCCCATTACGAAGATATGAAAGGCGGTTAGCGGTCACTCCAGGATATTGGCAATTTCATTATTCGATAGAGCACACACAATGTCCTATTCAACATTAACAGAAACTATGCGTCTCTGTCGTACCATTTTCACAATATAGCGAGTTATTTGTCGAATGTTGCCAATTTTAACCTACCCCACCTAAATTTGGCGCCCATCTGGAGGTGACCCCGGTAGAATTTCACCTAGATCTTTGGCTTCTGGAAACTAGAATCCCTGAGCTATCATGCGGCACTGCTTGTGTAATCCCACATTTCTCTGTTTTAGTAAAACACCGACAGACAAACACAGATGCAGACAGACAGAGACAGACGCAGGGCCATAGCATATACTGCACTAGCATAGCACAGAACGATAAAAAACGACAGGCCGAAAAACAAAAAAGCACGAATTGAAGGTACGCTCTCAAAAAACAGACTAACACAAAATAAACAAACCCAGCACAGCAAACTAAAAACTAAAGAAGTTGACGGGAAGCCGGTTGCAGAATGCCTCCGTCTGCACGCACATACGGATGCACACACAGAGAGCTGAACGAACGACCCAGCAACACTAAAAAAGGAAAAGGTAGCCCTGCGGCTGCGATTTGAACCCAGACCCTTCTGCGCCTGAGTCCAGCACGCTAACCACTCGGCTACCCAGCAACACTGCAACCTCGTTATAATGCTCCTCGTTAAAGCGCTGTTTCGGTTATAATGCTTACACATGATGGACCCCAATTTTTAGCACAATTTTCACTGTAATTACCTCTCTCAAAGTCGGATGCGTATTATACACGTGAACTGATAAGCCTGCCAGTTTCCCAGAAGTGACAAAAGAGAAAAGTGACAAAGAGACCGGAGTTCAGCGTGAATGTCAGCTAACAGCACACACTCTTTTGCAGGCTTTTGTAGTTGTTGCTTGATGCTGACAGCACACACGCGTCAAGTTTCAACTGCCACTTGTTGTTCTAGGCACTGGTGTGACAGCCAGCTGCTCTCCCTGTCCCTCCCGCCGTTCGCCGGGGAGTTTAAATAGGAAACGATCGTATGCGCAGGTAGCGCAGCAGAGATGTGCGGACGAGAAAGTACGGACGCACATAGACGCGTTCACAGACGCGTTCATGGACACGTCTGCGTCGCAACATTGCTGTGCATACTTGCGTGCGTAAACGTGGACAACACAGACACGTCCGCAAACGCACACCGACGTGTCCGTAAACGCGTCTGCAAGCACAGCGTCTGTGGCGGACGCGAATGCTGAATTGCGCTAAGTTGCAGACACTAGTAAGTCGTTATGTCTCATAACTGCCGACGCTGCTGAAGGTAAGATTGGATACCGATCTTCTGCAGATGCCTGCAGACGCGGATGGTATTTCTAGCAAAGCGAAAACGTTTGCATCCGCACATCTCTCATCCGCAGTGGCGGGCATCAATTGCGACAGCCGACACCGTGGGCCTATTTCATTATTACACTCTTTTCGTTACAACGCTCTTTTCCCTGGGCTCCAATCATGAGCGTTGCAGTGTAATTTCAAATTTGAATTACTGTAATAGGTAAGTAAATAAAGTAACTACCAACCAACAGAAAATGTGGCCATTTCCACAGTCAACAGCATGAGAAGTGTCTGCTGGGCTACGAATGCCAGGTATGGTGCGAAATAACGGCGACATAGGATTATCACTGTCGGGCAGACGTACGGCGCGGCCACAGGCAGGATATGGACACCACTTGATTGATGGATTGCTCTCAACAAATGCCTACATCATGCAATGACAAATAGCATAAATTAGGCACAAAACAGTCACAACAATCACAATAAACACACACACACACACACACACATTTAACGGCCCTTTGTCTGGGACTACCCGGGTGAGCTGGTTCCAGAAAGGTAAAACAATCTGGATTTTACTGAACCAAGAGACAGTGAGTGGCAGTGGCATGAGAGGGACCATAAGCAAGTCTGCACCTAGCTCCAGACAGATAACCACGCAAGCACCCCACCACTCAGTTTCTACCGCGCGATGCTATGCATCCGCGGTACTAGCCATGGCCCTGTGTCTGTCCGTCCGTCACTAGTCGGAGTTCTACTAAAACGGCTAAATGTAGGATCACACAAACACCACACAATAGCCCACACAATAGCCCCGGGACTCTAGTTTTCTGATGCCAAAGATCTCCACGAAATTCGACCGGGATCACCCCCTGCAGGGGCGCCAAATGCAAGTGGGGTGGGTCAAAATCGGCGATTTTCGACAAATAGCTGGCTATATCTCGAAAACGGTACAAGATAGACATGTGGTTTCTATCAAAGTCGAATAGGAAGTCGTATGCGCTCTATCGAACGGTGACATTGCCGATGACCTTGAGTGACCCTTAAGTGACCCAAACAACCCCATTTTCTGCATTTTGCACAGCTATTCACAGCTTTGTAATGGGTGAACTGAGAAACTTCAAATTTGGTACAATGACTTATCATAGCAAGTCCCACCCTGCCGATGAAAAATCTTCCCTGAAAGGGGTGTGGTCAGGGTCAGGTGACCTGTTTTAAAATTTTACACCCCATGAAAAATCTCTGCAATGGCTAATGCTAGAGACTTCAAATTTTGTATACGGGTCGGCCATGCGAAGTCTTGGTCTTGTGATGAGTGAGTGTTCCCGAAGTGGGCGTGGTCAGGGTCACGCGAGCAATTTCTACATTGTGGACTTAGAAAATTTCGCCACAGCAAGTCGTCGGCATATACAAGTGATATACACAACTCGACTGTCGTCGGTTTGTTTATAACGCCTATAAGATAATGAAAGCGGCTCGAACGCACCACGGTTGAGTGCACATGTTTATTACACTTTGGCCCACCTTAACCCTCCAACTTCATAACTTCGATTTGTTCACTTCTCGTACAAGTAGTTTCTGCACTGTTGCATGGCAATTGGAAAGATTTCAACTGACATGACGCATCGTGCGGTCCCTCGGCGATTGCGGAGCTTCTTGTTTTACAGGCTGGATGCCCTTCCAGATGTCCAACAAACAGCACCAAAGCACTGAAGGCAATCACAATACTACACCGTCTAAATGTTCGTGGAAGAATTTCTATGCAAATTGACAGTACACTGTGTACCATAAAAAGGGAGACACCAAACTCATGGCAGTAACTCTGGTCAAACCTTAACCAGTTTTTAAAGTTCTTTCACAGCAAATTCTCTGCCAAAATTTGCAACAAAATGGTTACTAAAGATCCCATCATACCTTGCATATGTTGCCACACTACCTTGTGAAAAAAATTCGGTACCAGAAATTGCCATGATCAAGAAATGACTGAAACAGTCTCGCATGAAAGACTCAAACTGTCATGTAAGATTCAACCACTTAAAAATAGTCATTGAAAAAGTACTGTCTCCAGATGTGAGCATTATCTAATTAACTGACAAAAATATTTTCACAGTGTCCATACTGCACAACCCACAGAATGATTGATTATACACATCTAGGGTTTGCATTCCTAGGCTCCCGTTTTCCGGGCAATAGGGAATCTCGGTCAATTTCCGTTCCAGAATTCCCAGGAATGGAACTGCTTCGTTCCCGGCAAAAACGGGAACCGTGCAGCTGACGGCATTGCTTGTAGCCACTTGTTCTAGAGACGCCAGTTCAAAGGAGTCGCTGCTGGATGCTGTCACGCTCCCACTGGAGTGCCTAGACTAGACAGCGTCCTGCACCCACTGCTCTCTGCAGTACCAGGCGGGCAGAGGGGCTATTACAGCGATGCAGATGGCTGATATTGCAGCAGCAGTGACTGAGCACTGGTCACAGTGGTCAGTCACTTGCCTCAGCCACCTGCAGTCATGCACACTGGTGTCCAGTCTGCTGACTCTGCTGAGTCCAACGGCCAGCGAGCCAACATAGTCTCGCACTTTTGCTTGTTAGCCGAGTGCACTGCAGTTACTGTTTCTAAGTATAGATTGTCTAATGATGGCAGCCTTTGTTGAGTACAAAAACGAGGGAGTCTGGCAGCATTTTCTTAGAGAGAAAGGTGGCAGTCAGCACAACGCAGACTTTGCAAAACGAAACTGAAAACTGTTGGGGGCTCAACTAAAGGCCTACATGAGCATCTTAAGACAGTCCACGAGGTAATTGTGCTGAAGCGAAAGATTGTGGATGATGACAAGTTGCCAATGCCTGCACCGTCGAAGCACGATAATAATAATAATAGCCATGACAATGTTTATGGTGCTGACATCATGACCAAAGTTCACCCGGTTCATTTGATGGATGCAGACTGAGCACTGGGTGGCCGCCAACACTCACACCAAGCCAATCGACTTGGGCTCAGAGTCCACAGAAAATTGGCAGCTATCATCCACATCCACTATCGCCATTGTTATTATTACTCAGCCCGTAAGCTGATACTCATTTTACCGTCCCACGAAGGGTGGAAGGCTGAGTCGACCTAAGCACTGCAATAAAAGTGCACAGCCCATGCTCAAGACTGTATATCACAGCAGCTGTCGCGATAAACACAACTGTCAGCAGCATGATTCGAACCTGAGTCCTCTCACACCGCTGTCAGACGCGCTAACCACTCGGCTACTGAGACCTGCATGTTGTCGTATATCGTCCAGAAGAATGACAACACATTGCCTGCATCTGCTTACTGCATGAACGGTATTGGTAGGCCTATAATTATACTTGACTTACGTCAGTACGGACTGCAGAGTACTGAAACTGTGCGTTTTTGCACAAAGTGCTCATGTTATGCGTGTTTGATGCCAGCTGTTAAACAGCATCTATATCTTTCACTTTCAACAGCTCTTACAGCTGTAGGGACGGCGGCTTGACTTAACTGCCTTAATCAGTGCCTGTCGTCATACCTCACGTCATGCCCGGGAATCCCAGAAATAACGTTTGCACATCCCGATTCCTGGAAATGAAAAAAAACAGTTCCGGGAATGCAAACCCTATATGTGTCATCAACATCATAGGAAACTGCTTTTGCTCATGATCATCAACGTGTAATCCACCTTCTTGCTTGCAATTTTGCCAAACGTTCACCGATTTAAAAAGTTTTTTCACTGGCAGACTCAGCAATAAATTTTTATAAATATGGCCATTGAAAATTTTACCACACATCAAATGTGCAGATACACCTACCTTGTGATTGATCGTTAATCTCATCACTAGTTTGAGGAAGTCGATTGTTTTTGGACATTGATGTTTTACAAGGTAGTGTAGCGACGCTTATAAGGTGTGGTGGGATTTTTAATGATGCCTACTGCAAATTTCCTAGAGCATCTGTCAGTGAAAAAAATTTGGAAAATTGGTTGGGACACAATGTATTTGCTGAAATATGGCTAAGTTTACCTTGATATCAAACTGCAAATAACGGCGAGCCATTTCACGTGACACAAGCTTCTCAATTATTTCAACAGGAACCAACATGCTGCACTCAAAGCCTGGACATGTAATATGATGAGTCTGACCCTCAGTAATCTTCACTGTCAAATACCTGCCGACATCAACAACACGACAACAAGAGTAACAGTAACACTAACAGAGTCACTTGTGTTGCACCCCCTACTGGGAGACTCAGAGTGCATCACAAAACAATCATCAGTCTGTTTCCCTGTGTCCGTAGGTAGACTGGAACAAAAATGTTTTCAGCTGGTGATGACAAGTACTGGTCGATGTCAGTAAGTCCGAGATGTATGCCAAGGTGGGTTGTGACCATGACCACATCCCTTTCACGGATGATTTTTTTTCGGCAGGCTGGCACTTGTTATGGACAACCTATGTACCAAATTTGAAGTCTCTATCTACACCCATTATGAAGATATGAAAGAAGGAGCAAAGTGTAGAAAATGGAGTGGAGCATATGACTGCCTACTCAACTTTAACAGAAACTATCTGTCTATCTTGTACCATTTTCGAGACATAACAAGTTATTTGCCAAAAGTCGCCAGTTTTAACCTACCCCACCTGGGTCGAATTTCACAGAGATCTTTGGTATCAGAATACTCTGTTGGCTATTGTGCCGTGTTGCTGTGTGATGTGAACAAATCCTATGTTTAGCCATTTTAGTAGAAGACTGACTTGTGGCAGACACATTGACAGGTAGACACAGGTAAAAAGGTAAAATGTACGTGGCATGAAGAGTGTCAGTAGTACTTAAATTTATATACGGTTGCCTGTATACAGACACTGCCTAGAATAGAGAATAATAATACGTGTGTATGTGATGATGGACTGACCTTAATTGTGTTAAATTTGTGTAAGAAAAAACGTTAAAAGTCATGAAAAACTGTGTTATTCGCTTGCCGATATGTAATAAGAAAGAACCTGACACATGGCGTCGTGGACAGCACTGCGTTGAAATCGAATGGGATTTGCCCGAGCAGGATATCGGCAGGCGTGTTGACATTTATGTTGTTTGCGTCGTGGCTTGTTAACTAAATTTGCGATGGAGAAGTTAAATCCGGAACAACGTGAAGCCGTGAAAAAGTTGTCAAATGAGAGACTGCGGGCGAAATGTGTGAAATCAGGACTTGATGAAGAAACTGTTTTCGCCGCTGAGTGGACTGAACTGTTAAACTTACTCGCCGAGCTTATGGTGAATCCGCAGCCGGCTGTCATTGCTGAGACGATAAGAACTGAGGAGCTGCAGTCGCGAGAGCTGAGTATAAAAGAGCAAGAATTGAGGGTTGCGTGAAGCCGAATTGCAGCAACAAGCTCGAGACTGTGATGCAGATAGGGAGCTAGAACGATTCCGTGTACAGAGTCAAGCAGCGGAACGCCAAGCTGAATTTGACTTGCGTCAGGCAGAAATCCGTTTGCAGGAGCAGCGCGCCATGGAGGACATGGAACTGTGTCGTGCAGAAGTAGCGCGATTACGTGAGCGTGATGAACAGATTGCAGAATGTGAACGGTCATTGGTAGCTCAGACTAAACGTTTTGGTGATGTCATGAAACATGTTTTGCCTCGTATGCCTACAGACCCAGAGGAATTAATGAATTTCTGGAATACCTGTGAAAATTTGTGGACTTTGTATGAGGTTCCACATGAGTTACGGGCAAAATTGTTACTTCCACTTTTAACACCCAAAGCTAAATCTTTGAATAGTCGTTTGGATGCTACTGCACTAGCTATGTAAGAGAAATTAAGAGATTTTTGCTGAGTGAATTCCGTTTGACGAGCCGTGAATATCGTGCCCGCTTCAATGCCGCTGTGCGTTGTGATGAAACTTATGCATTGTTCACCAGTAGGTTGAAAAATCTCTGGGGATTTTACATGCGTAGTCGTGATTGTGATGAGTTTGATAAGTTGGTGGATTTGATCACTGCAGACCGTCTAAAGGATACCCTTGGTGGCCCTTGCTTGAAATATTGCCTGGGTGCTGCGCTCTGATGAACTGGCGGCTCTGGCAGATACTTTTGACGCGAATTATACTCCCGATGGCCGGTATCGGGGTGTACACATGTACACACGTTCAAAGAAAATAACCTCCAGCATCAAAAACTGAGTGGTGAAAATGAACGATTTCGTATACCTCCTCCTCGTCCACTCCCGCCTGCTGTATCTAATGCACCGCAGGAGGGTAGAGATACCGCTACAAGGCCAATGGCTACAGCACGTTCTGGTGTGAGTGGGTCTAGCTACTCTAACACACAACGGAAGTGCTGGGTGTGTTCATCACCATTGCACCTAAGAAAGGACTGTCCCAACGCATACGAGTCCGGTAACTATGGGCGTCGGCAGCAAACGCAGTTAATGCGTGTGTTATCCTGAAACAGGCTCCTTCTGCACGTTGCCCTGATGATTTTTGTATGTCTGCTGTACCCATTGTATTTGCGGTGACTGATGCAATGGTGCAGAATTGTGATTTCATTTTGCCTTTCGATACGGTCCGAAAATTGCAAATGGGCACAGGCTGTGATTCTGCTGTGTCTAATGCTGTTGTGACACGTAGTCATAGTAAACAACAGTCGACATCGTCAGACCAGCAACCTGGCGACATGTCGGGGACTGTAAATCCCAGCAGTGAGAACGGGGGTGATATCCATCCTGTTGGGTCGTCTGATTTGAATGCATCTAGGTCAGATTCTGTAGGTGGTGAGAGGGATAATGCTCCAGAGAATGTTGAGTACCCTTCTGTTTTCTTGACAAACGAGAGTGACTGTAAGGCCCTTGTTGATGAGCAGCAGGCAGATGGAATGCTTGACCCCTGTTGTCACATGGTATCTCAAAATAAGGGTCGTATGTCTGTCGAAGATTGTATTTTGTACCATTATGATGAAGTGTGTGGACATCAGGTTATGCGTTTGGCACATGAGGCTGTTGTCTCTGGTCACTTAGGAAACCAGAAGACAAGTGAACATATTCGCTTGAATTTCTTCTGGCCAAATATGAAGCGTGATATACTGTCTTACACATCGTCGTGTCAACCCTGTCAACTTAAAGCAAGAGCAAAACGGACAGATAAGGTCCCTATAACTCCCATAGTGCGACCCACTGTTCCATTTGTAGTATGCCATGCTGATATCATTGACCCAATAGAACCGTCATCTGCAAAAGGTCACAAATGGGCACTGTGTATCATCGATGATTGTTCGCGTTGGCCGGCGGTATATTTATTGCTGTCAGTAACAGCTAAAGCAACTTGTGATGCATTCATGGAGTTGTTCTCGACCACCGGGTGGTCTGAGATTTGTGCATCAATCAGGGCTCAAATTTTTGCAACCAACTGACCCGAGAATTTCTCAGTCGTATGGGGGTTTCACCCCGGATTCACACAAATCATCACCCGGAGGCTTCAGGGGTTACTGAGTGCTTTAACGAATCATTCAAAAACATGCTACACCATGCCATCCGTGACTATGGGCGACAGTGGCATCGTGTAGTGCCATGTTTGTTGTGGGCCTTGTGTGAGGTTCCCAATCGGACCACTGGGGTTTCCCCACATTTTCTGCTGTTTGGGCGGATACCAAGGGGTCCCTTGTCCATTCTCAGAGAATCATGGGAGGGCTGGCGGCAGGCAGATACCAAAGCAAGCCAACCGGTAAATCAGTGTGTTGCCGAATTTGAACAGAATATGCGCAATGCAGAGAAGTATGCTCGAGAGCACTCAGTCTCTGAACAGGAACGATATGCAAAATATTACAATGCCCACGCTAAGGACAAGTCATTTCAAATTGGTGAACAAGTCATAGTGCTTGAAAAGGACTCGACTCACAAACCATTTGCACGTTGGAAACAGGGTAAAATGTGTGCGTTCACCCTACTGTTATGATGTGGAGCTGTCTGATGGCTCACGCCATCAAATCCATGCTAACAAATTGCGACCATTTATTGGACGTGTGCAGAATGTCGGGATAATCCGTGATCAAGATGTTGATTTTGGGAAAGTTGAATATGCACTGGTGGGTGTAGAGATTGGTCCAACTCATCTTGCTCATCTCAAGGAGTTCTTGAAAACCATACGGGTAAATGGTCTCACCTTGAATCTCAAGAAATGTAGCTTTGCAAAGCAGAACGTGAAATATCTGGGACATTTGATTGGGGGCAATTCCCATCAACCAGATCCAGAACGTCTGGATGCAGTAGTTAAAATGACAGCTCCAACTACGAAGAAACAACTTTGGCAGGTTTTGGGGTTGTTCTTGTATTATCATACGCATGTGAGAGACTTTGCAACAATTGCAAAGCTGTTAACTGATCTAACTGCGAAGCGAATGCCTGCATTGCTGAACTGGGCAGAAAGTGAACAAAATGCTTTTGAAACATTGCAACGTTTAGTATGTGATGCCCCTGTGATGGCTATTCCAATGCCTGGTAAACCATTCAATCTGTATACCGATGCAAGTGCCGTAGCAGTGGGTTGTCAGTTGACCCAGTATGATGATAATATGAGAGAGCATCCAGTGGCATATGCTCGTATGAAGTTGAGTGCCACTCAGTCCTCGTGGTCAGTTATTGAACGTGAGGCCTTTACTATTGTATAGGCATTAAACTGATTCCGAAACATTGTTTTCAGTGCCGATGTTACAGTGTTTACAGATCATAACCCACTCCAGTAACTGAGCAGAGGGGCACCAAAAAGTGCGAAGCTCACCCGGTGGGCTTTGGCCTTGCAGGAATATAACCTGACCATAAAATATACACAAGGTGTTTGTAATTCTGTGGCGGATTTTTTGTCCCGTATATAATGTGAGTGCTCATCGAGGTGTTGATGTCATCTAGTGATATCGTGTAGTGAAATGATGTGTTTATTTTGGGTATGTTACCTGAAGATAACGTAATTTTGTGTGACACAAGTGATATGTGTTCTTTTTGTTAAGTTGTATAAGCTGTCTGATGATGGAACGATATTTGAGTGTGCTGTGATCACTCGTAGCCCATTTGTGGCAAGTGTTACATCCACACAAATGTTTGTTAATTTGTGTTGGTTTTTTTCGTTAATGGGCGTCTGTCAGTAGTACTTAAATTTATATACGGTTGCCTGTATACAAACACTGCCTAGAATAGAGAATAATAATACGTGTGTACGTGATGATGGATTGACCTTGATTGTGTTAAATTTGTGTAAGAAAAAAACATTAAAAAGTCATGAAAAACTGTGTTATTCGCTTGCCGATATGTAATAAGAAAGAACCTGACAAGGAATGTAGGCATTCTCATCTCTCTTTCTTAGGCATAAACCCACAGGTGGATAAACCACTGAAGTCTGTGCCAGACCTATGGTAACTTGCCAGCTGCAGGCATCACCACCTTTTGACTGGTAACAAACTTACTGCTTGGTGACAAAGGCATATGTGTGCGAACAACTTTATCCAAGGTTGTTACCTGAAAGCGGAACAGCCAGGGATCAAACTTGTGACCTTTCAGTCACAAGTCCAATACCCTAACTATTACACAAGGCCATAGCCTACTGCGTTAGCAAAGCGTCGCACAGTAAAAAATTATTAAAAGTGATGTTGTTCACCATATTGCTTGCTGGAGTAAAGGCCGGAATGTCACCTCTGTGCAGTTAACAATGAGTGATCCCATATGGCATGTGAGTTCCCGTAGCAGTGTGGCAACCTTGCGAACTGCTATACACTTGTTACTTACTTACTTAATTGCTTACTTACAATTATAACGGCCAAAAATCAATCAAAAAGTGACAGTTACTGAGAGATAAAAACAGAACATACATTTCCCAGCAGGATCGGCAGAAATGATGATCACATGCTATGACAATCGGGTCTTCAGATGCTGGTATGTTGCAGTCACATATATCACACTAAAAATATATGGCAAATACTGAGCAAAATGTTGTTCACGTGACACTTATGAGATAGAGCGAGCAACATTTGTAAAACTATGTATTTGTAAAACTCTGCTGTAGTATAATGAAGCATAACAAGCACTTCTAAACACCCACGTCCCAATCATACGTGACGGTGCTATGGCAACAATGGGATAACTGCCCCCCAGGCCAAAACCAGTGAAGGCAAAGCTCATGGCTATTGACTGATCGACTAGTGGTTTTATGATCCACTCGACACAAAATAGGTCAATTCGGAGACGTTTCCCCAAGCCAATCTCTGGGCTGGGTAGGAAAAAACTAAACCTAACACAACAAAAGCAAGCATTCGCCAATCTAAAGAAATGTACTACAACACACTTGGCATGATCGGAGTCGGATCGCCGGAGGGGGCGCGAGGGAGAAATTGCCGCCCCCCC
>Ga0126334_10000444_pt1 | contig 12197 bp, 9 predicted proteins | sample InaspJWI49metaG_FD_94491 | JGI IMG/M metagenome (GOLD analysis project Ga0126334, IMG submission 94491) | Marine gutless worms symbiont microbial communities from Oahu, Hawaii - Inanidrilus sp. 2 OAHU.JWI-49 metaG | ecosystem: Host-associated > Annelida > Digestive system > Unclassified | place...
GTATGGAAGGGCCGTCGCTCAACGGATAAAAGGTACGCCGGGGATAACAGGCTTATCGCCCCCAAGAGTTCACATCGACGGGGCGGTTTGGCACCTCGATGTCGGCTCATCACATCCTGGGGCTGGAGCAGGTCCCAAGGGTTTGGCTGTTCGCCAATTAAAGTGGTACGTGAGCTGGGTTTAAAACGTCGTGAGACAGTTTGGTCCCTATCTTCTGCGGGCGTAGGATATTTGAGAGGATCTGTTCCTAGTACGAGAGGACCGGAATGGACGAACCTCTGGTGTTCCAGTTGTCGCGCCAGCGGCATTGCTGGGTAGCTACGTTCGGAACGGATAACCGCTGAAAGCATCTAAGCGGGAAGCCAACCTCAAGATAAGATATCCCTCATACTGGCAACAGTATGACTGAAGACCCCTTGAAGACTACAAGGTTGATAGGCCAGATGTGTACGCACAGTAATGTGTTCAGCTAACTGGTACTAATTGGTCGTGCGGCTTGGCTACAAAATAATTCACACAAGCTTATGAGTATTTGGTAACACACATCCGAATTGATGTTCGCCGAAAAATTTGCAAGAATTTTTCCGGTGGTAATGGCGAAGAGGACACACCCGTTCCCATCTCGAACACGGAAGTTAAGCTCTTCAGCGCCGATGGTACTGCACGGGAAGCTGTGTGGGAGAGTAGGACACTGCCGGGAAATCTTTTATAAGCCCGAGGTTGTGGTAAAACACAGCCTCGGGCTTTTTTGGTTTTGGGGTTGCAGACGGCATCTTTCGGCCCTGGCCGGCGTTCTCGCCTCTGGCCGATCCTCGACGTAGACAACCTACGCCTCCGGTCGGCCAGAGGACTGCGGCCTTGGCCAGAACCAAAAGCTACCGTCTGCAACCCCAAAACAAGTGGTGAAACAACCTTCAAGCAGCTGCGGCCTTGCCCTGAACTAAAATCTACCACCTGTAAAGGCACAACTATTTGAAGGTGAATACCGATACTGTTGGCTTTCGCTATCGGTATTGACCTTCCCATTTAAGATGCGCCGAGCATCGCAGGAGAGGGCGGCCATAATTTAGCTTGGGGCAAAGTGCTTGTCTGAGCGGAGCGAGTTGTGCTGAGCGCGCCCTTACCGAGAAGCGCAGGGCAGCCCGTAGGGCCGCGTCTTACGGCGTTTTCTTTTGGTTCGTTTTCTTTCACGCGAAAGAAAATGAACACAATGAAACAAAGAGTTGTGTTTTTACCGGCATTAAATAGGCACGCCGTAAGACAGACGCCTTCCGCTGCCCAACGCAAGGCGTTCGTGATATCCTCTATTTAGCCCCTTGACCCCTCGACCCCTTGCTGTTCTGTACCCTCGGCCCATTGAAGCCTCTTTTTAGGTTCCCCGTTCAACGTTCCCGGTTCCAAGGTTAAAACCTTATACCTTACACCTTATACCTTAAACCTAAAGCTCCGGCTTCACTGGAGCAGCTTTCCCAAAATTTGCCTTAATTTCAGGGATGTGCTACTTTCTCCGGAAATAGGCTGCGGCTGCCAGCACAATAGATGGGCTGCTGAGACCTACGGGCGGGGAGTAGGCTTGTGCGATTCGGTTTAAAAGCAAAATTTTCACTCAATCTTCTGATCATCCTGCTGGTGGCGATGTTCCTGCTGGACTTCGTCATCATGATGGTTACCCGTCAGGCGTTGATCAGAACTGAGGCAGACAAAGCCCGTATCACGCTTGCAACGCTTGAGGCCCTGGCGTTTACCGAAGATAAACAGCTGTATGGCACCCAAAACCGAACCGGGATCTCTCCGCAGATCAAAGCCGTTCTACAGGAGTCCCAGATTATATGCGGCCGCCTGGAAGACAAACGCCAGCGGGTTTACCAGTGGGGCCGGGATTGTCCCGGGAAAGTCGATTTGGCCCTATATGCCAATCGGGCGGCTGCCCAGGAAAAACCCATCCTGGAGTTTTCAGGGTCTGTCTGGAGAGGATTTTACAAAAGGTCGCAGTATATGGTCGTGGCCGGACCCTTGTCGGGCGGCAGCCGACCGGCCGGCTCCATCTGCATGGTTTTTGATCTGGGGTCGGCTTACGCCAGCCTTGACAGAACCCAGAAAATCATCATTTATTATATTTTGATCAATGCCCTGTTACTGACTTTTTTCGGTGTCTACCGACTTTGGCAAATAACCGGCAAACCGTTGCAGAAACTCGTCAGAAGGGCCGATGAATTCCAGCCCGATGGGGATTTGCTGTTTCTTTCAGACGCCGAAGAAAACGAGTTCAACCGGCTTTCGCGGTCACTCAACCGCATGCTTGAAAATATAGACGCAGACAAGAAGAAACTGAAGTCGACGGTTCAATCACTCGAAAAGGCCAATGAAGAACTGAAAAAAGCCCACAAAGAAATGCTGCGGGCCGAGAAAATGGCGTCTGTTGGCCGGCTTTCTTCGGGCATCGCGCATGAGATCGGCAATCCCATCGGGATCGTGCTGGGTTACCTGGACCTGCTCAGTCAGGAGAATCTCACCGACGAGGAGCGGTTGGATTATATCGAACGGGCCCAGAGCGAGATCGAGCGGGTCAACGATATCATCCGGGAATTGCTGGATTTTGCCCGGCCTGCCAAAGATGAAAAAAAGGAAGTCCCGGTTCACCTGATCTTGGAGGAGATCGTGGGTATGTTGCGTCAGCAACCCATGATGAAAGAGATCACGCTGAGCAGCAACCTGACGGCCGGCCAGGACGTTGTTCAGGCCGATCCGCAACGCCTGCGGCAGGTTTTTCTAAACCTGTTGATCAATGCCGCCGATGCCATCAAGCTGGAACCGAGCGCTAAAGACGGGCACATCCGGATTGACAGCCGCAACACTGCTGACAAGGGCGGCAATGGGCAGCAATTAAGGATTGAGGTCGAAGACAACGGCCCGGGTATCCCGTCCGATCAGTTGAACTATATATTCGATCCATTTTATACCACCAAGGAACCTGGCAAGGACACCGGGCTTGGCCTGTCGGTCTGTTTCATGATTGTGGAAGAGACCGGCGGTACCCTCAGGGCCGAGGCCGCATCCGAGAAAGGCACCCGGTTTGTCCTTTCTTTCCCCTGTAGTGAGAGGAATACCACCCTATGAACCGTAGGGAGAACCCATCCGATAAGCAACCCGAACGCAAACTGCTCGTCATCGACGACGAACAGAATATGCGCCACATGCTGACTTCCCTGCTGACCAATTCAGGCTTCCAGGTTGCGACGGCCGCCAATGGCGAAGAAGCGTTGGCAATGGTTACCGGGACTCAATACGACTTTATCTTGTGTGACATCAAAATGCCCCAAATGAATGGGCTGCAGTTTCTGGAGGCGGCGGCCGATTATATCGCCGATTCCACCGTCATCATGATGTCGGCTTACGGGTCCATGGAAACGGCGCTGGAGGCGATGAAAAAGGGCGCCTATGACTATATTTCCAAGCCTTTTAAATCCAATGAGGTCAACCTGGTTCTGAAAAAGGCCGAGGAACGGGAAAGACTAAAACGGGAAAACATCCGGCTACGGCAGACGCTGCGCACCATAGAGGAGAGGTCCAGTTTCGGCAACATGGTGGCCAAAAGCAAGAGTATGCGGGAAATGTTTCGGTTTGCCGAAAAAGTGGCCCGTTTCGATACGACCGTACTGATTACCGGCGAGAGCGGAACCAGCAAGGAACTGGTGGCGCGGGGTATCCACTTCACCGGCCCACGGTCCCAAAAACCGTGGGTTGCCGTCAATTGCGGCAGCATACCGGAAAACCTGATCGAAAGTGAACTTTTCGGGCACGTCAAGGGGGCCTTTACCGGTGCGGACCGGACCCGGCGGGGGCTCTTCAGGGAGGCCGACAGTGGGACCTTGTTTCTGGACGAAATCGGAGAATTGCCGGTATCCATGCAGGTAAAATTGCTGCGGGCGCTGCAAGAGAACGAGGTCCGGCCGGTAGGCGGGACACGCGCCATGAAAGTGAACGTGCGGGTCGTCGCCGCCACGGCGCGTAATCTGGAAGAAGAAATTGAAAAGAACCTCTTCCGGGAAGATCTTTACTACCGGATTAATGTGATGCCGATCAGATTACCACCGCTACGCGAGCGGGGCGAAGATATACCGTTGCTGGCCCGCCTGTTCATGGAGAAATTCAGTGCGCAGTTGGATACAGCCGTCCAGAGCATCTCACCGGCCGCCATGTCCCAGCTGTTGGAACACGCCTGGCCCGGCAACGTGCGCGAACTGGAGAATGTCATCCAACGCGCCGTGGTTCTGGCCGAAGGTACCGAGCTGCTGCCGGAGCATCTGCCCGACAGTCTTGGTCCTGACGCGATGCACCGGGAAATTGCTTCCCTGGCCGATGGCGATTCTCTCAAGGAAGCCCGGCGCGAGTTGGAGAAGATTATGATCACGCGGGCGTTGAAGAAAACGGGTGGCAACCGGAGCCAGGCCAGTCGGCTGCTGGAAATCAGCCATCCCAGTCTGCTCAGTAAGATGAAGCAGTACGGCATAACTTAGCGCCCTTACACAAGCGGCATCTTTTGGCCCAGAGCGGCGTTTTCACCATTTCGAAATCCTCGACATAGCTCAACCTATGCCTGCGGTTTCAAAATGATTCAAGCCTTGCTCTGAACCAAAAACTACCACTTGTGTAAGGGCGCTATCTAATTCAGCTTGATTACTATAATGGATAAATTCAGCTCTCTGTGCCTGATTCGGCATCCGCATCAGGTGCAGGGGGCCTTCCGGGATCCTCATTTTCAATGCGGTGCATGATAGATTCAACTTTGCTTGCGATTTCGTCAATTTCAGCTTTGATCTGCAGGTCTTCCAGTTCATCCATTCTCGTTCATTCTCCGATCAGGGTCAAGGCGGGTACACGCCGTGCTCATAAATATAGTCAAAACAATATTCACTGTAGTCGCCATTGTCGTCGCTGTCACCGGCGGTAGTTTTTTCAACGGTAGTTTTGTGGTTGAGCCATAATACCTTGGCGAATTGGCGCAAGACATGAGTCAAAATATCGGGCTCATGGGTAATTTCACGGTTTTCCTGGATAAAGCGGTCCGTCGCTTCAATAACTGCTCGGGTATTGCGGATGTATTCCGAATCATCCAGATGGGAATCGATCCATACCCCGTGCAGCTGTTCCAGGATCGATTTTACCGATCCTTCGATTGCGTCCAGGTTGTTCATAACCTTCCCGTTGTAGTGCCGCCCAACCGACGGCAAGTCCCCTGTAGCTTTCATAATTTTAACTCACCATAAATAAGGATTTCAGTGGTGTAAGTCAAGCTTTCAAGGCCTGCAATCGCCGAGTTTGCGTGCCCGGCAAGGTGCGCATTACGGGTGATGCTTTTAAATATACTTAAACGAAGTTAAGCATAATTAGAACTAATTGTCAAGTGATTTGCACTCATCATCACAGCGCCTTTGCAGGCTTTCATACTTTGGGGACAGCAGGGCTTGTCGTTTGTATATTTATGTTGTAATGTTAATTAGTTATCCAACAAGAGATAGAGATCCAAACTTACGCAATCCGCTTACCCACGGCCGGAGCCATGGCACACGCAACCTTGAAAACCGGTTATACCCACTTGGTGGATCGGCTCAACCGCTATCCCCAGGGAGCGCCTCCTTCCAAGCTGCTCTACCGTATCCTGGCGATCCTCTTTACGGAACAGGAGGCGGCGCTGGTCGCGTGTCTACCCATAAGACCGTTTACGGCACGCAAAGCCGGCCGCATCTGGAAAACGTCCGCGGACGCGGCCCGGCAGACCCTGGATCAACTGGCCGGCAGGGGTATCCTCATCGATATGGAATTGCAGGGGCAAACCCACTACTGCCTGTTTCCGCCCATGGCGGGATTCTTTGAGTTCTCCTTGATGCGGGTTCGCGACGACATAGATCAAAAGCTTCTCAGCGAATTGTTTTACCAGTACCTGAATGTAGAGGAGGACTTTATCCGGGAGTTGTTTACCCGCGGGGAAACCCAACTGGGACGCGTGTTCGTGAATGAATCCGTGTTGCCGGTTGACGACGCCCTGCAGGTTCTCGATTATGAACGGGCGACTGCCGTGATAAAATCAGCTGCTCACATTTCTATTGGTATCTGTTACTGCCGACACAAAATGAGCCATCTGAACAGGGCCTGTGATGCTCCCCAGGAGATCTGCATGACCTTCAACAGCACGGCGTATTCTCTTATCAAGCACGGGGTGGCCCGCCGTGTGGAGGCAACTGAATGCCTGGAATTGCTGGAACGCGCCTACGCGGAGAACCTGGTCCAATTCGGTGAAAATATCCGGGAGAATGTGAACTTCATCTGCAACTGCTGCGGCTGCTGCTGTGAGGCGCTGCTGGCCGCCCGGCGGTTTGCCTTATTCCAGCCGGTCCATACCACCCATTTTATCCCTGCTTTGGATGCCGCGCATTGTGAAGGGTGCGGCAAATGTGTAACCGTGTGCCCCGTGGAAGCGTTGGCTCTGTTGTCAGCCAACGATCCCATTCGTCGCCGGAGAAAAATCGCCCGCCTGGATCCCGATACCTGTTTGGGCTGCGGCATATGTGCGCGGAACTGCCCGGGGCGGAACATCCGGTTGCAGCCCCGACCCGCGCGGGTCATACCGCCGCTGAACGGAACCCACCGGGCTGTGGTGATGGCCATCGAGCGCGGCTGCCTGCAGGATTTGATTTTCGACAACCAGGTGATGTGGAGCCACCGCGCCATGAGCGCCGTACTCGGGGCTATCTTGAAACTACCACCCGTCAAGCAGCTAATGGTCTGTCAGCAGGTAAAATCAAGATTTTTGGAAAACTTGGTCCGACAAATCCCGGTTTAGCTTCAATCCAAACCCTTCGCATCTGGCGGGGGACATGGAGATTTTTGACCGATCCGGTGAGAAACCAGCGGTTCAGATCGTCGTTAGGGCGAGCATGTGAGGCATATAATCTTTAGAAATATTTCGTCCCCCTTCTTTCGCGTGAAAGAAAACGAACCAATCAGGCGTCGCCTAACGGCTATGCCGGACAAGAAGAAAACGCCCATAAGACGCGGCCCTACGGGCTGCCCTGTGCTTCTCGGAAAGGGCGCGCTCAGCACAAATCGCTACACTCAGACACGCACTTTGCCCCAAGCTAAATTATGGCCGCCCTTTCCTGCGATGCTCGGCGCATCTTAAAGGGGAAGAAAAAAACCATTTAGATCGTAAGCCTCCTTCGAGGCGGGTGTCGGATGCCTCCCGCACGCGTGAGGAGTATGACTTCAGAATTGCTGAGATACACGTAGTAGCACCTTGACTTCAGGACGACTTTACATTACAAATGATCGAAATTCATCATATGAATGTGCTACAATTAGTTGTGTTCTTCTTCAGATTGCAGCTTTCCGACTGAGGCCAGCGGCCACACACCAGACCATACGGGGGCATTGTTCCCATGGATATGAAGAGAGACTATTATGAGGATGTCCAATTCTTTACATCCGGCGTGGTTCTGTTCTGGTTTGTGGTGCTGATCCTGTTCCTCCTGGCCTACCCGTTGATGGTTAAAAACTATCACGTGTACGTGGCCAACTATATCGCCATCAATATTATCGTCGCCACGGGGTTGAATCTACTGGTCGGGTATACCGGGCAGATCTCCCTGGGCCATGCCGGTTTCTTTGCCATCGGTTCCTACGGCACCATCATCCTCATGACCAAGGCGGGGTTTCCGTTTCTCGCGGCGTTGCCGGCAGCCGCCCTGATTGCCGCCCTTTTCGGTTTCTTGCTGGGCCTGCCCTCCCTGCGGCTGGAGGGGCCTTACCTGGCAATCGCGACACTGGGGTTCGGCCTGACGATCACCCAGGTCATTGGCCGCCTGGACCTGTTCGGCGGCCGCGAGGGGCTGCACGCTCCGGAACTGATCATCGGCAGCTGGCACCTGGACACGGATGTGGAGTTCTACTACCTGCTGGTAACACTGACGGTGCTGCTGACGGCGGCCGCCCGCAACATTGTGCGCACGCGGGTAGGGAGAGCCTTTATCGCCATTCGCGATGCTGATCTGGCCGCCGAGACCATGGGCGTCAACCTGGTCTTTTACAAGACCCTGTCGTTTGCGGTCAGTGCTTTCTATGCCGGGATGGCCGGAGGCCTCTATGCCTTTGTACTGCGCTTTATTGAATCCGAAATATTCACCCTGATGATGTCCATCATGTTTCTGGCGATGGTGATCGTCGGCGGCCTGGGCTCTATCATGGGCGCCATTGCCGGGGCCTGCCTGCTCAGCTGGTTGGACCTGCAGCTGCGCAACATCCTTGATATTCCCTATCTGGGTGCGTGGCTGGAAACGCTCTCGAAATCGTGGTTTTCCATAACCGGGGTTTCCAATATTCAGTTTATCGTGTTCGGCCTGATTATGGTGCTCATTATGTTGTTTGAACCCCTGGGGATTTACGGGGTGTGGATCCGGATTAAGAAATACTGGCGGACGTGGCCCTTTTAGGAACTTTTTCTAAATAGCCTTTTGGCCCAATCTCGTCGTTGGGCGAACAGGCAAATCCTCGAGATACTCTCGTGTATCCCTCAGGTTTGACCTGCTCGCCCGCCTTGACCTTGAACCAAAATACTTATTTAGAAACAGCCCCTGGGTGCATATATTTTCTTAATTTTACGCTTAATCAAAATCGTAAACTTCAAACAGTACCCGAAAAGCAGATTAAGAGTAAGATAAGAATAAGATCAAGAGCAAGATAAAGCGAAGAAAACCGGTATAAGGAAGAACGATTCATGATCGATTTTTTGCAGATGATTGTCAGCGGTATTGCGGTGGGCAGTTCCTACGCCCTTATGGGCCTGGCCATGGTGATTATCTACAAAACGTCGGAGGTCCCCAATTTTGCCCAGGGCGAAATGGCCTTGATTGCGTCTTTTTTTGCCTTCATGCTGATCGATTCGTTTGGGGCGGCCTGGTATACGGCTTTCGCCGGCGCCCTGGTGTTTGCTCTGGTGCTGGGCTGTGTGTTGGAATTTGCGATCCTGCGCCGGGCCAAGGAGCCCAATATTCTGGGGATGATCGTGATCACCATCGGCCTGGAAATGGTCCTGCTGGGGTTTGTCTCTTGGAAGTTCGGAGCCGAGCAGAAGACCCTGTCTTTTCCTATATCGCCTTATGAGAGCCTGGTTTTCGGTGATATTTTTGTCAGCACCCTGGAATTGTTGACGCTGGTGGTGGCCTTGGTCGTCATGCTCCTTCTTTTTTTCTTTTTCAGGTTCTCCAAGCTGGGGCTGGCCGTGAAGGCCACCCAGCAGAACAGTATGGCCGCAAAGCTGATGGGGATCCGTACCAACCGTATCCTGATGATGACCTGGGGGATTTCGTCTTTTGTAGGCTGCCTGGCCGGACTGTTGATCGCGCCCACCATCATGCACCCTTACATGATGTGGGACCCCATGCTCAAAGGGTTTGCGGCCGCCGTCATGGGGGGCATGACCTCCCTGCCGGGGGCCGTGATCGCCGCTTACCTACTGGGGATCATCGAGAACCTTTTCGGCGGTTATATTTCCATCGAGTTCAAGGCTGTCGTGGCCTTTGCCATTATCGTCATCATTTTGTGTTTCAAACCGAGCGGGTTGTTTGCCAGGCACTACGTCAAAAAAGTTTAGAAGCAGTCTCAAATAAGTCTTTTGGCCCAATCTCGGCGTTGGGTGAAAAGTTCAAATCCTCGAAATACTACCAAGTATTCCTCCGGTTTGAACTGTCCACCCGCCTTGACCTTGAACCAAAATCCATATTTGAGACTGCCTCTAAGACCAAAACTGAACTAAGGCAAAATTCGAAATTGAAATCGGGATCGGTTTCGTGAAGGGGTACCTGGAACCTGTTCATCGTTTCGATTTCGATCCCGATGACGATAGTGATTTATGATGGTCACCTAAACTAAAGGAGGGGGATATGCAGAAACGATTACTAGTAGTTTTATTGCTGGCAGGGACTCTGGTTCTCGGTTTTACCCCTGGCATTCTAGCGGAAGAGGGCGTTACGGATACGGAGATCCATATCGGATCCTGGGGACCGCAGACCGGGCCCGCGGCCGCTTGGGGCTCTCTGCCGCGAGGAACCGATGCGTATTTTAAAATGATAAACGCCGAAGGTGGAATTAACGGACGAAAAATTGTTTACCACAGCTTCGACGACAGTTACAACCCCGCCAAAACCAAGGCCGGCGTCAAAGAACTGCAAGAGGGGACGGGGATGTTTGCCTGGGTAGTCGGTGTGGGATCCTCTCCCGGTCTCGCGGTCAAGGATTATCTGATGGAACGCAAGATTCCCTGGGTCGGGCCTGCGGCCGGTTCACTGCATTGGGTCAGACCGCCTCACAAGTACCTTTTTGGAGTTTACCCCCTGTACTACAAAGAAGCAAAGGCCTTGGTGCGGTATGCCGTGGAAAACCTTGGCAAAAAGAGGGTGGCCGTTGCTTTTCAGAATGACGAGTACGGCAAAAACGGTCTGAAAGGGGCCATCGATGAACTCGCGGCTCACAATCTCAAGCCTGTGGCGCTGGTACCGGTGGAATTCAAGGACACCGATATGAAACCGCACGTTATGAAATTGCGCCGATCCAACGCCGATATGGTTCTGCTTTGGACCAGTGTCCCACATGCGGTTCGTATCGTCGGCACCTGCAAGGCCATGCGGTTTGCCCCCCAGTTCATGAGTACCAGCACCTGTTCAGATTTTCCCCTGATGATGCATATATCCAAGGGACTCTGGGAGGGAGTGATCTGTGCAACCTTGGGAGAACTGCCAGATTCGAAGCATCCGTTAATGCAAAAATATAAAACCGAAGCATATGAAAAATTTGCAGCTCCCAAAGAACGGTGGGGGGTTTTCTATTATGCGGGTATCCTTTTCGCAGAACCGCTGGTGGAAGCCATTAAACGAAGTGGAAGAGACCTGACTCGGGAACGGCTGGTCAAGGAACTGGAGGGGCTTAGAAACTTTCAGGGCATCGGACCTGTGATTTCATACAAGCCGTTCGACCCCAAGGACATGGATAGTCGCCAGGGATCCCATGCTACCTTTCTGGTGCAGTGCTTGAAGGGTGGCAAAGCCAAAAAACTGACCGATTGGACGACGATTCACTAATGGCCGCTCTTTTACAGATAGAGCTGCTGGGTATATCCTTCGGGGGACTCAAGGCCCTGGATGATGTCAACCTGGCCGTGGAAAAGGGTGAGATCTTTGCGGTGATCGGCCCCAACGGGGCGGGAAAAACTACTTTGTTCAACTGCATCAGCGGGTTGTACCGCCCCGACCGGGGGACCCTCCTTTTCAAAGGGGTTCCTTTGCAGCACAAAACACCCGACCGCATCGCGCGTCTGGGGGTTGCACGCACCTTCCAGAACATCGAACTCTTTGCCCACATGAATACCATGGAGAATATCATGCTGGGCCGGCATATCTTCATGCGGACCGGTTTGCTACGGGGCGTGTTTTTATGGGGACGCCGCTCTTTTGCCGGCCGGGAGGAGGCCCACCATCGTGGCAAGGTCGAACAGATCATCGACTTTCTGGATCTGCAGGCCGTCCGTAATAAACCGGTCGGCGCGTTGCCATACGGCACGCAGAAACTGATCGAACTGGGCCGGGCCCTGGCCCTGGAGCCGGAGCTTCTGCTCCTGGACGAGCCCTGTGCCGGGATGAATTCCGAAGAGAAGCAGGACATGATTTTCTGGATAAAGGACATCCAGGACGAACTGGGCATCACCATCCTGCTGATAGAGCACGACATGAACATGGTCATGGATATCTCGGATCGGATTCTGGCGATCAACTTCGGCCAGCCGATTATCACCGGCAGCCCGGCCCAAATCAGTCGTCACCCTGAGGTGCTGCAGGCTTATCTGGGGGCGGAGGAGGGGCAGGGCTAACAGCGGGAATAAGGTACCCGCGTTAACCGAATTTCTTGATTCCGATAAAAAACCGCCCCTCAGGTGAAAGACCCGTTAAAGTTCGAACGAATCGGAGAGAAACTGATTTTAATATTAATCAAGGCTAATGGATTGAACAGGTAGTACTTATGCATCCTCCTGTTACTTTTCTTGTGCGTACAAGAAAAGTAACCAAAAGAAAACGCCGGGGTACGGTTCATAGACATAGGTAACACATAAGTACAAGGACATAGGTGGCACATTTACAGTATAGAAGCTTCCA
>Ga0126334_10000445_pt1 | contig 12194 bp, 8 predicted proteins | sample InaspJWI49metaG_FD_94491 | JGI IMG/M metagenome (GOLD analysis project Ga0126334, IMG submission 94491) | Marine gutless worms symbiont microbial communities from Oahu, Hawaii - Inanidrilus sp. 2 OAHU.JWI-49 metaG | ecosystem: Host-associated > Annelida > Digestive system > Unclassified | place...
CCGAGCGTAGGGTTCCGGAGTTGATCCCGGTTCTTGGCAGTCAGCCTGCAGGTGACGTGAGTCATAAACCCGGCGGTAGGCTGCCATTACTTTCCGCCAGGCCTGCAGTTACCCCCGTAACCCTTAAGAGGGCTGCTACCAGTTTTGCTGCTTGGTGAACAGAGGCACGATGGGTGTGAACAGTTTGTCTAAGACTGTTACTCTACAGTGTTGCGACTGCGATTTGAACCCAGGCCCTGCTGCGCCTGAGTCCAGCACGCTAACCACTCGGCTACCGAGCCGCCCCTTTTATATGCTAGTTAGACATATAGATGCGGACATAAGAGGTGTTAATACGTATGCCTGTAACCTCCAGTTGAGTTGATTGAGTTGTTTTCTCCAGTTTCTGATATCCTTCTAGCCCATTATACTGGGCCTATTTTCGTCCCAGCAGCAGTGGCCCTACGACCGACATGCGAGAGTACTGAGCAATACAAGACGATTTCTTTGTCAAGTCCCTGCTAGTGGAAGTGCTCTCAAGAATGGAACTCATTTGTTATCGTTAATGTTACCACGTTATTGTTATTGTCCAGTCAGTTAATGTTGTTAGCGTGTCTGTGTCGTGTGGTAAATGACAGGCCTTGTTGTCATCGAGCTTACGATGCTCGTACAGCGGTCTTCACCCAGAATGGACTGAACTGGCAAAGAAACAGTTGAAAGGTGCAGATCCGGCTACCAAACTAACGTGGCACACACCCGAGGTTATGCCCTTCGCAGTTCTCCGTATGTTGCATGTGGTCAAACATTGATATAGTTTACTCTCATTGCTTTATGGCAACTTTTGGTAGTTTCATAAGACTTCCGTCAAAGCCTAATGCTTTGGTTGCATGTGCATTTAGCTTATAAAAAATATCTCCACAAATTGTCCTCTAATGTTCTCTTTAAAGCGGTGGAATAATGCTAATTTGGCAACTGACTAAAACAAGTTCATGTTAACTAAAATAGGCTCTGCTATACTATTGTAATAGCTTGCCTTTGGCATACTTCATTGACCAATGCAGACTGTTATTCTGGAAACGTCTGTATAATAGCGGAAATAGTTTATTGAATTCACTGTCTGCTGTATGTTATGGTAATATAACTTCATTAGCTGCCAAGTGTGATGTCTATAGTCCACTTCCATCCACTCCTGACTTTGAAATCAAACTGCATATCTGGAAGTCATTCGAGAAAACTGTTGTGAAGTGATGCATGTACGACGGTTTCATTCGCTCTATGATTTGTTGTATAGTTTCATTTTTTTGTGCATTTTAGTGTTTAGTTTCTAGTATTATTTCTGTCCTTGTAATTGTGACATGTTATATACTGCTTTCAGGCATTATAAATAAATAAATAATAATAAAAATAAAATAATGATGTCAAGAATTGGAAATGTTTTATACGTACTGCAAAATTTTTAGAGGAGGTTTGTCATTCCTTGGTGTCCAAAAACACTGAACTTTTCTGTTTTTTTCTGTGTTGCTTGTTTGTCTTACTTCACAAATAAACTGATTCGCAGACCCAGGAATGGAAGCTACTTTGTACTTAATGCTGCAGTGATATCACTGACGTACAGTATACTGCAGCTGTGTGCTTGTGTGCTGGTCATTAGGGCATAGACGTGAAGCCGCTGTTCACAAAACAAGACACCAAGGACTTACCCGAAGAGTTTCCGGGACAGTATCCCTTCACCCGCGGTCCCTACCCAACCATGTACACCAACCGGCCGTGGACAATCCGCCAGTATGCCGGCTTCAGCACTGTCGAAGAGAGCAACCAGTTCTATAGGGCGAACATCAAGGCCGGTCAGCAGGGGTTGAGCGTAGCGTTTGACCTTGCGACTCACCGCGGGTATGACTCTGACAATCCCCGGGTACACGGCGACGTCGGCATGGCCGGAGTGGCCATCGACTCTGTGGAGGACATGAAGGTTTATAGCTCACATGATTCTGTCCTATTCTAACTGTTGTCGATTGCCACTTACATTTCTCCTGTTCCCTTCTATCTTTCTTACTTACTCATATTTCTTAACTGCTGGTATTCATATCCCATGATTCTTTCATGTTGCAGCTGTTGCATTTGCTTGATTACATTGGTTAAATTTGCCCATGTCTTTCTTTCCCTTATCTTGTTCTTGATGTTTGTTAATCATACTATGTCCGTCACGGTATCGGCCTATGCAATAACGTGTGCAGCATAACTGCAGTATTCTTATTCTGTATATGTGTGACTGTCGTGTAACGAGTGTAGTGTGGTTTGCTGTCAGCTGTTGTTTGATGGAATTCCGCTCAACAAGATATCGACGTCGATGACCATGAATGGTGCTGTTCTGCCAATACTCGCCATGTACATTGTCGCCGCCGAGGAGCAGGTCAGACCACTGCTGCTGCTGTAAATTGGCCGTTCAGTAGGTCTTACAGGCTGTCATATGTCTCTCTGCCTGTTTGTAACACAGGGGCAGTACTGGCAATGAAACATGAAGCCACCGCTATAGGAGATCCGCAAGACGGCCGCTGGAAAATAACCTTAACTTTTGATGGGCACAGGTTTTGCATGCCGAAATTTAGGTCTTCTACGTTACACATTTTTAGTTGTCGGTTCCGTGCGGTAGATTAAGCGGACTTATGTCGGCTTTCGTGCGCACGTTAAAATAGCATCTCGTATCATATCGTAGCAGACGTCATTGGTGATTTCCGACCACGTCCTGCTTCGGCATAACCAATCACGGACGACTTGCTTCACTGTGATTGGTTAGGCAGGATCGGGCTACTATTAACTCGGGTAGTCTGCCATCTTGCGATGTAACTTTTTGGCAATGATCGGTGGCTTCACCGTCCGAGATGGGTTGGTTGGCTAGTAAGGTATCTAGATAATTATCTATTCTACGTATATGGTTTGTGAGTAAGTAAGTTTATTAATCACACTGGCAGCTATACAGCTAAATAGATCAATAAAATGTCACTGAAAAAACACAACCACACAAACAGTCAGTAAAACATAAAAACATGAAAAAACAAGCACTCCTGGGGCCAGATTCACTAGATATCTTACGATTCGTCATAAGATTATCTTAATTTCATCGCAAGATCGACTTACGATAGTGACATACAACATGCTAAGATTTCTCTTATTCCTATCCTAGACAATCTTACGATTTTGCAACTCAATCGTACATAAGAAAGTCCCTGCGTTCTTTGTAAGATGTTTTGCAATTAGACGTCTGTCGTAAGTCGATCGTAAGTTTGGCATGATCGTAAGATTGTCGTAAGACATTTAGTAAATCAGGCCCTGGACTGTGTGTGTAAATGTCTTAACACTGTCTCACCATATAGTAGCCAGTCCATACAAGGTTTGTCCAGTTTATCACATGCTTATTATGGTATTAAAAATTTGTCGTTTTTGTTTGCTATCTTTTTTATAAACATGATACAAGATACATGCACACGAATAATGGAAATATTCCCCTACAATTGTGTTTGTTATGGAGAAATTGTCAGCAGTACTGTATACATTGAAAACATTCAGTTTTTAGAGATTGTCCTGCTGACGATAATGTACATGTGTTGCAAAAAGAAGATGACTGGGTGAAGAAATGTTTTGGAAGTGGATAGCAACGTACCGCTGCGGCAGTACTCGAGTCCATCGGCGAGCGTGAATGCAGTCTCGAGGACAGCATCACCACCAGCCTCTGGAGTATGAAGCAGAGGGTCCCAGACCAAGAGGAAGACCAAAGAGGACCTGGAGAGAGGTTGTGGAAAAGGACTGTCAAGCATGTAAATTGAACAAGGAAGATGATACTGAAGAAGATGATACTGTGGATTGTAGTAGATGGACGAGGACACACGCACGCACACACACACCTGTTTAATGGCCCTTTGCCCGGGACTACCCGGGTGAGCCAGTACCAGAGAGGTAAAACCAATCTGGATTTTACTGAAGCAAAGAGACAGTGAATGGCAGTGACATCAGCTGGGCCATATGCAAGTCTGCACCTCGCTCCAGACAGATAACCACACCAGCGCCCCACTACTCAGTTTTTACAGGTTGGATGCCCTTTCTGCCGCCCAAAGTGTCAAAGCACTGAAGATGCTTCTAGTAGATGGAGGAAGTGGATAAAGGATGTTCGATGATCAGGATGGGTGTGAATGGGTGAATGTTTCTTCTGGTACTGGCCTACTGCGGTAGTCTCGAACAAAGCGTCATTAAATGGTTGTGTATGTGTGTCCTGGTGATTTATTAAAACACAATAACTTGCCGGTGTTGGATTGGCAGGGTGCAAAGCAGGAGGAGCTGGCTGGCACTATACAGAACGACATTCTCAAAGAGTTCATGGTCCGCAATACGTACATCTTCCCGCCAGAACCGTCAATGAATATCATAGCAGACATCTTCAGCTACCTGTCGAAGGTGCGTGTTGTGTGTCAGCTATCTTACCACTACTACCACCACTACTGCTACACCTGTTTAACAATCTCTGTTCCTCGGTAAGCAGTTACTAGCAAGGTAAAACCAGTCTGGATTTAAGTTAGGCAAGACGGGGTTTTGGGACGGCAGTGGCATCAGCTGGATCATATGCAAACAATCTGTACCTCGCTCCTGACAGATAACCACACCAACACCTCATCACTCAATTTTTACAGGCCGAATACTCTTCCTGACGCCCAACCAACGGTGTCAGAGCACTGAAGGCATGCAGGATATCTTACCATTATAAAATAAACTGTTTGCTCAGTGTTAACACTGTTAAAGTCCATATTTTGCCTGTGAAACTTTGTGCTGAAATGATCTAAATGATCAAAAGTTTTGTTGCTGCTGCTGTAATGTTTTATCGATGTAGTCAAACATAAGTGGAATATTTTCTGCTATGGCTGTCAGCTGCTGCTGCGGCAGCAAATCCAATCCAATAGTAGCATGCACCACAATGAGTGTATAGCGCTGTGCAAAGACGTCAGTCTGCAGAGAGGCCGATTTTGCGCCAGATCTCTAGCCTCATGTATCCCAAGATCTAGCTAAGACAGGTCATCATGGATGTTCTTCATCTAACTTGACGCAGTCACCAGTTAAAAATTTTACTTCAGCCAACAAATGTTTTGAGGCGAACCAACATCTGTAGCCTTGACCGTAGATGCCATTTGGGAATTTATCTTTTGTGAGTGATGAAAAAAAATATATGCCTTCAGTGCTTTGACACTGTTGGTTGGGTGGCAGGAAGGGCATCCGGTCTGTAAAAAACTGAGTGGTGGGGTGCTGGCGTGGTTATCTGTCTGGAGCGAGGTGCAGTCTTGCATATGGCCCAGCTGATGCCACTGCCACTCACTGTCTCTTGCTTCAGTAGAATCCAGATTGGTTTTACCTTTCTGGTACCGGCTCACCTGGGTAGTCCCAGAAAAAAAGCCATTAAACGGGTGTGTGTGAGTGTGTGAGTGATGAAATAACAGGTCTAACAGTGGCACGGTGTTTTGATGACTTTTTGCATTTTGTTCAGAACATGCCCAAGTTCAACTCCATCTCCATCTCCGGCTATCACATGCAGGAGGCTGGTGGTGATGCTGTCCTCGAGACTGCATTCACGCTCGCCGACGGACTCGAGTACTGCCGCAGCGGTACGTTGCTATCCACTTCACCTCGTCTCTGCAATCAACTCGCGGTTTCTCTCTGTCACCCTCACACCTGAATCTATACCAGATCCAGGCTAGATGCTTTTTCAGAAAGGCAAAATGACGACGTGGTCTCTGCCTTTCTGATTTTTTCATCTCTCAAGTCATCGGCAGAGAGGCTGCAAACTCTTTAAACAAGTTCAGCTCATCATCGTTGTCCTAACTCTCTTCTTCCAACCTCTCGCCTTCCTTTTTCCAGTTATTCATTTAGAGGACATCAGTTTTCTTTACCCCAATTAAACACCGTTTCATATAAGAATATGTTCATTAATTGGTGTTTGTTTCAGTATGTTTAGTTCTATCATTCCTCCACATTGTATTTGTTTATTCGAGGTGTTCACTTAGATCCAGAGGACATCTGTTCTCCTTCCCCCAATTAACACTGTTTGGTTTCGTATAAGAATATGTTCATTAATCGATGTTTGTTTCAGTTTGTTTGAGCTTGTTTAGTTCTATCATTCCTCCTAATTGTATTGTGTCTTTTTCTCCTCATTGTATTGCGTTTTTTCATCCTTATTTTTTCTTAAACGTGCAGATGTCACCTTCATTTATTAAAGGCTACTTGACTTGGCTTGACCTCTGACTCTCCTCTTCCTACACCTATCATCTCGTCTTCTAATAGTAATAATAATAAACAGATTTGTATAGCGCCGTAAGGTCGTAACTTCAGAGGCGCTGGGGCCAGGCAGCGTGTTAGTGAGCAGAGAAAGAAGAGAAAGCCTGAGAGAAGAAGAATGTCTTAAGAATAAGCTTAAAAACTGCAACAGAGTCACTACTGAGAACAGTATGCGGTAGTGAGTTCCAGACAGTTCTGCCATTGATTCACCACTCTCACTGTTCATAGATCCACTAGTCTATCACTCCTGGCTTGATCCAGCCCAGAGTAGCTCTGTCTTCTCTGTGTTCAACTTTAGTCGGTCAGCGGACATCCACTGACCGACATCAGTGGTGCATATCAGTGGTGTGGACTTTTGACAAAGTGTCTGAAATGTCGCAGTTTTTGTCGTGTACCCGTCAGGCATTAAAGCTGGACTGAAGATAGACGACTTTGCTCCGCGGCTGTCGTTCTTCTGGGGAATCGGAATGAACTTCTACATGGCAAGTGCAGAACTTGCGGTTTATCGGACCTTCGTCGATGCGAGTTTACTATACCACTGTCGTTGTTGGTGGAATGACGTGCTGTATTGACACTTACACCAAGTATCCACTTATCCATGTTTTATACTTTACATAGTGTCTAAACCATAGACATAGAATAGATAAATATATAGATACCTTACTTGCCAATCAAACGTCTCGGAAGGTGAAGCCACCGACCATTGACAAAAGGGGTAAGTGCAAGATGGCGGACTGCCCTAGTTATTATTAGCCTAATCCTGCCGAACCAATCAGAGTGAAGCCGCTTTGCTGTGATTGGTTACACCGAATCAGGACGTTGGAGATCACCAATGAAGTGTCGTCCGCTGTAACACAGAATACCTATATTTCGGTATGCAAAACCTGCGCCCATCAACACACACACACACGTTTAACGGCCCTTTTTCCAGGACTACCCGGGTGAGCCGGTACCCGGTACCAGAAAAGCAATACCAATCTGGGTTTTACTGAAGCAAGAGACGGTGAGTGGCAGTGGCATCAACTGGGCCATATGCAAGTCTGCACCTCGCTCCAGACAGATAACCATGCCAGCACCCCACCACTCAGGTTTTTACAGGCCCGATGCCCTTCCTGCCGCCCAACCAACAGCGTCAAAGCACTGAAGGCACCCAGTATCCTGCGCCCATCAAACGTTACGCTTATTTTCCAGCGGCCATCTTGCGGTTATCCCTATAGTGGTGGCTTCAGGTTTCATTGTCGTGGTGTAAACGGGACCAGATAAATGATGTCCATTTGAGCAGGTTGTCCAGTTTGCACTGTCCACTCAGAGAGGGTTGACTGTATGCCATCAGTCTGGTGCTGCCCTAATGAGTCACTTTATACAGATGCCTCGATCCTCTCATATTTGTCTGGCTGAGTATCGGGAAACGTCACATCTTTCACAAAACAGGCACCAGAAGTTGGGTGAAATTGTGAGAGTGTTTTTGTGCTTGGGCCGCACATCCTGCAGGCCGCTGGAGGCATTTTGTTTTTGAAGCCACAGAGAGAAGACTTAGCATGCTCCAGCGCCTGCAATACTGTGACTGTCTGGTGTATGAGACAGCATATCCGTTTTCTAATTTTTTTCCGTTTTCCCACTTTTTAGCTGTCGGTTCCGTGCGGTAGATTAAGCCGACTCGTGTCGGCTTTCGAGTGCACGTTGAAATAGCTTCTCGTATCGTATCGTACGAGATAGCCAAGCTGCATGCCACATGGCGCCTCTGAACTCAGCTACTGAAGCAGCATTTCGACCCACAGAGAGAAGACTTAGCATGCTCCGGCGCCTGCAATAGTGTGACTGTGTGGTGTATGGGACAGGAAATAGCCAAGCTGCGTGCCGCACGGCGCCTCTGGGCTCAGCTGCTGAAGCAGCATTTCGACCCACAGAGAGAAGACTCGCTGAGGCTTCGCTGTCACTGCCAGACATCCGGCTGGTCACTCACCGAACAGGTCTCACATCTCTGGTTTTGATCTGGGTTTGCTGTCTATGTTTTTGTGCCCCCCACCGCCGTAGGGGGCATTAAGCGACACCGCTATCCGTCAGTCTGTCTGTCCCAGCTTAGGCTATAGGCACGCTGACTACATGGCATAGCTGCCTATGCTATCGGCACGCTGGCTGCCTGCAGCTTAGCCGCCGCCGGCCACCAGAGATGTGCCGACTGCGGACCCGTTCGTGGACATACATACATACATACATACAAATTTATATAGCGCCAAAAATTGTGAGAAAGAATCTGAGGCGGATGTAGATCTGCAGCGATTTTTGGATCGAACTGCCATCGGCGGGGTGCATATCATCTGCTGTAATACCTTGTTCTGGTAACGTGAATTAGAATCCCAACCACTGGAGTGGCGTTCATCAGGCACCGGTCTGTTCTTGTCGTGTTAGAGGTGTTGAGGGCAGTTGTCCAAGCATTTAACCATAGAACTTTCATTTTATACGGTCGTTATGCTGCTAGCATTTATACTTATTATTATTAGTATTCCGTTTTTCCCTCACTCTTTCATTCCAGGCTTAAAGCCTTCCTTTGGTGCAAATCCTTCCCACTGTAGCCTTCCTTTTCTTCTTCAGGACTGACTTCACGGATTCCCCGGACTGTCTACCAATACTTCTGAGCATACCCGTTTTTTGCTGTTTAGTTTTCCTGTTTTCCACTTTTTAGTTGTCGGTCTCGTGCGGTAGATTAAGCGGACTCATGTCGGCTTTCGAGCGCACGTTAAAATAGCATCTCGTGTCGTGTCGATCGGCACATTTCTACATATCAGCTATCAGACCGATCTGTATATAAAGCTGAATCAGTCAGTCAATGATGATGTAGACAGGGGTAAAAGTGGGCCGACACTAGGCGGTACGGAGTACCGGCTGATGCCATCAGCGTGCCGGCTGATAGTGCGAGCGTACAGGGGTAAAAGTGGGCCGTGAGTCGTGCACCAATGCGAAGGCAAAGTATAGTAGTAGTGTAGTGCCACCTGATCCTTCGGTCCACTTTTACCAATGGATGAAGATGATGTCTGGATATGACTGCTTGAATAAGAAACGTTTAGCAGTCGACGGAAGGTGGACAGCGAGCTTGCAGCAACGATATCATTTGGCAGCTGAATCTGTGCATTGTATCTGTAAAAACCTGTATTGTATCTGTGTATTGTATTGGTAAAAACCAGTCTGGATTTTACTGAAGCAAGAAACAGTGAGTGGCAATGGCATCAGAAGGGCCATATGCAAGTCTGCACATCGCTCCAGACAGATAACCACGCCAGCACCCCACCGCTCAGTTTTACCAACAATACACAGTTTCTGTATCCGTATCGGCTCACGTGGCTCCAGTCGTGAGCAGTGTGTCGATGTTGACTGTGCGATTCAGGATCCGTACAACAACATCGTGCGCACGACGGTGGAGGCGCTGGCGGCGGTGTTTGGCGGGACGCAGTCGCTTCACACCAACTCCTTCGACGAGGCACTCGGCCTGCCGACCAAGTTCAGCGCAAGGATCGCTCGCAACACGCAGATCATTCTGCAGGAGGAGTCCGGCATTCCCAAGGTAGACTGCTGTTGACAACAACAACAGTAGTAGTAGTAGTAACTTTCTTTAATCATAGCTTTGTCAACTGCAAAGCTACATTGATTTGGGGGTTAAAAATCTACAAAATAAAATACAATATAAGCCTAAATGATGTACATACATAGCAGTAATGACGCGGCCCTTTTCCGGGACTTGAGTGGCGGGGTGCTGGCATGATTATCTGCTTGGAGTGAGGTGCAGACTTGCATATAGCCCAGCTGATGCCACTGCCACTCACTGTCTCTTGCTTCAGTAAAATCCAGACTGGTTTTACCTTCCTGGTACCGGCTCACCCGGGTTGACCCAATAAAAAGGGCCGTTAAACGTGTGTGTGTTTAGTGACTCTGCTACTGTACTGTTACGGTTACTGCTACTGTTGTGTTGTGACGTTAGGTGGCTGATCCGTGGGGCGGCTCGTACATGATGGAGTGTCTGACTAACGACATCTACGATGCTGCACTCAAAGTCATCAACGAGGTACTGTCTTCGAGACGTTGTGCATGTCTCTCCGTCTGTCTGTCTCTCTGTCCATTTGTCCGTCCATCTGTCTGTCTGTCTGTCTGTCTGTCCGTCCGTCCGTCCGTCCGTCCGTCCGTCCGTCCGTCCGTCCGTCCGTCCGTCTGTCTGTTCGTCTGTGTGTCCGTCTGCTGCTGTCTTGAGTTCTATGAATCTTCTGATCCGTGTGTTGAGCACCGTTTCGTTCTCTCTTGTACAGTTGGATGCTATGATGTTTTGCAAAATTGTTATTTTGGGCCACTGTGTATCACGTCAAAGATGAAGAAAGGATAAGGCCAGTATGGGTGATTTGCCCTGGTAGGGGACACTCAGTTCCTTGGCAGTGTTTATTGGTTGACAGAGACGGTATCCAGCCAGGTAGAAGCTTTGTGCCACTTATTCCCAGTGGTTCTGTTTGGAAACAGACAAAGAAAACCATTGGGAAGCTGGGTTTACGTGAAAATGGTTTGCCGCGTGTGGGCTTCGCGGGCGTAATGCGCCCTTTATTCAATTTTTGATTTTGGCGCTATATATATTGTTTGCTTGTTTATGTCGTGTGCTTCCCCACTTATCCTTTTTTAGTCACTTTTTCCTTACTTATCTCCTCCCTTACTTATCTTTTCCTTTGAGAATAGACCCGCTCCGTTTCCAGGCCAGATGTCGTAAAAGGCGACAAGACCTTTTTATGTTTATTTTGTGTTGTAGTACATTTCTGTTGATTGGTGATGACCTATTTTGTGTCGAGTAGGACGTAAAACCACAACTCAGTCAATCGATGAATGCAAACAGAGAACCACGGGGAACCAGCTAACACTGGTTTACCCGATACAACAACACAACGACACCCGTTTAATGGCCCTTTGGCCAGCCTTACCCGGTTGAGCCGGTACTTCAAAGTTAAAACGAATCTGGATTTTACTGAAGCAAGAGACAGCGAGTGGCAGTGGCATCAGCTGGGCCATATGCAAGTCTGCACCTCGCTTCAGACAGATAACCATGCCAGCACCCCACCACTCAGTTTTTTACAGGCCGGATGCCCTTCCTGTTGCCCAACCAGCAGCATCAAAGCACTGAAGGCAATGGTTTACCCGAAAATGGATGTTAAAACAGTGGTGGATTTATTTCACGGAGACCTGGCTGGCAAATGTCGCGAATGACACAGTAGGTTGGCACAGCCGTTGGTGGTGGCGGGAATGCCAGAGCTGAGAGTTGAAGAATGTGAATATGCATGAGTGGGTGGAGTTTTGCAGCCGTTGTGAATATGCATGAGTAGGTGGAGTCGATGGGTGGCATGGCCAAGGCAGTGGCTGCAGGAATGCCGAAGTTGAGGATTGAAGAATGTGCGGCACGAAGACAGGCGCGAATTGACAGCGGCAACGGTCGGTTTCACTTCTTATCACAACCGATCAATCAAACCTGGAAAACCTGGAATTCTCCGGGATTTCTCTGAAAGTGGAAACCTCAGGGAATTCTCAGGGTGTTCTGTGGAACCTCAGGGAAAAATTGTAACGATCAAAGTGGTTTTAGTTTGTCGTTCAAATGTTTGTGTAAAACAGCTGTTGACTGGGCAAACAGGAACATGAACAAAGTCTCGTGAATTTCTGACGTGGTCAGAGCGCAGTGGTGACCTGTTATATTGCTGGAGTTGATGTGGAATGACACTTGATGAAGGTCATTATTACATTTACTTTTTGTCGCGGTAACCTGTGCCTTCAGTGCTTTGACGCTGTTGGTTGGGCGGCAGGAAGAGCATCCGGCCTGTAAAAAACTGAGTGGTGGGGTGCTGGCGTGGTTATCCTGGAGCGAGGTGCAGACTTGCATATGGCCC
>Ga0126334_10000446_pt1 | contig 12180 bp, 9 predicted proteins | sample InaspJWI49metaG_FD_94491 | JGI IMG/M metagenome (GOLD analysis project Ga0126334, IMG submission 94491) | Marine gutless worms symbiont microbial communities from Oahu, Hawaii - Inanidrilus sp. 2 OAHU.JWI-49 metaG | ecosystem: Host-associated > Annelida > Digestive system > Unclassified | place...
ACAAAATCGGCGCGAAAATAGGGTGGATGATCGGACTAAGTCCCTAATACAACTCACATTCGTGCCACATCCGTCTCGCTAAACCCAGTGTTGCAAATATCTGAGATCACCTGCCCCCCCACATGAAGGCCTTCGATATCCGGCTCAACAGACACAGCCCCGGCACCGATGACAAGACGGTCATAACCAAGGTTCTTTGAATGGCCGTTTTTATCGACCACCTTCACCTGTTTTTTATCAGGGTCGATGTCAGTGGCCGTATGATCCAGCAGCAGGTGAATGCCTTCGTTTTCGATATCTAAAGCTGTTCGGTGGGCCAGCATTTTCCAGTCCTGAACTTCCCCGCTCAGATAAAACGGCAGACCGCAAATGCTGAAATTCGGATATCGGTCCGCGACCACCACGGTTACTTCTACCCGTGGATCAACTTCTTTAGCACGCATCGCTGCGCTGATTCCGGCATCGCTGCCGCCGATGATGAGAATGCGCCGCATATTGTATCCTCCATCCAATCAGCGATGATTTGAAAACTGTAGGCGATTAAAAGTTAAGCATAAACTGTACCGAATTCCTTAAATTCGTTGGTTGGTTTCAATTCTTCAGCCAACCGGAGCGTTTCCTCTGGGCCAATACATAATTATGCAGACGCCGACCAGACAGACCAGACCGCCGATGAGATTGAAACGGTCCGGTCGGATATGATCGATTTTCCACCCCCAGAAGATAGACAAGACAACGAAAATGCCGCCATACCGCAGCAATACAAACCACCTTCCACCGGCTCCAGATTAATAACCGGCAACAAATTCAGCAGCTCCTGATAGGGTCGTCCGATGTTCTGCTCCCTGAGGTGGCAGGGCGGATAGTAGACCATGCGGCTCGAGACCTCACCGAATGTTGTTTTTAATTCCCCGGATCGGTAAAGCTTAAGCAAATACTCTCCGAGATCAAAAGTATTTTCCGCTACAATTATACGTTTCATGGGGCTGATAGCCGAGAAATACCCATCATCTTTGAGAATGCCCGGATAAATGGACTTTTTCAGCAGTTTAAATTCAGTTCCGCCCGAATTATCAGAGGCCTTTCCTGTCGGTATCTTCAGATAAGCTTCATGGGCGCCCACCGACTCCTGGTATTCCCGGGAATAATAAGCCCCCTCCTTTAAAACATTTTTCAGCATAAATCCGCACGTCGGACAAGAGCAGACGATGTCATACCCATCCTTCATGGCTTCGGTCAGCCGGTCGATATTGTAACGCACAAATTTCATCGTCAACTGCCGATCGCCTTCCAAAAGAGTCGGCATGCCGCAGCATTTCTGCTGCGGGTAAAAAACATCAAGTCCATTGTATTGAAGAATGTTAACGACGGCCCGGGGTACTTCCGGGAAAGGATAGTTGGCGGTGCAGCCTGCAAAATAGGCAATTTTTTTATTTTGCTGCTTTCTGGGGCGGATATTCAAATGCCACTTCTCAGCCCATTGGGGGAAACTCTCTTGAGGGAACACTGGAATTTGCCGCTCTTTGTGAATGCCGATGGTTTTTTTAAAGATAGATGACGAATGCAGATTACCCGGTCGTCGGTTGTTGGGCTGCCGCACCTATTTCCGCTGTTTTAAACCAGTGGGTGGTTTTAAGGCAGATCTTGACCAGCATCAGCATCACCGGCACTTCGATCAACACTCCGACAACAGTGGCCAGGGCCGCTCCGGATGACAGACCGAACAACATTGTGGAAGTGGCGATGGCCACCTCGAAATGGTTTGAGGCACCGATCATGGATGCCGGTGCGGCATCAACGTAGCGCAGTTTCAGCAGGAGCGCCAGACCGTAGGCCAGCCAGAATATGAGCATGGTCTGGATAAAGAGCGGAATGGCGATCCACAGAATCGTAAGCGGGTTGCTGATGATCACTTCACCCTTAAAGGAAAACAACAGTACCAGCGTTATGAGCAGGGCGATAATCGTAATCGGTGTGAGGACATGTAAAAACTTTTCTTTAAACCAGGTTTCGCCCTTGGCGGCGATGATCCACCTGCGGGAAAGATATCCGGCCACCAGGGGCAGGGCAACATATATGCCGATGGAAAGCAGCAGCGCCTGCCAGGGCACCGGCAAACGTCCCACCCCCAGCAGAAATCCGCCCAGAACACCGTAGAGCAGCAGCATGGTCAGCGAGTTAATGGCCACCATCACCAGGGTCAACCCGTCATTGCCGCGGGACAGGTATCCCCACACCAGCACCATGGCCGTGCAGGGGGCGATACCCAGCAGGATGCATCCCGCCAGATAGCTGCGCCATAATGGTACTTCGAGCATCTTCAGACCGTCAACTAGCACCACCGTTCCGGCACCGTGTCTGGCACCAACCGGCAGATCAAGGCCGAAGGGCATCTTGACCAGATCCACGGCATCGGGTCCGATGAAATTGTAAAACAGAGTGCCGAGAAAAAAAATGGCAATCCCGTACATGGTGAACGGTTTGACCGCCCAGTTGACAAACAGGGTCAAAAACACCGGTTTGCCGCTTTTGCCGGCCTTGATGACCTCGCCGAAATCGATCTTGACCATGATGGGATACATCATGAAAAACAGGCAGACGGCAATCGGAATCGATACCACCGGCGCCCCTTTGACATAGATGGCCAGACTATCCAGATATTGGGCCACGCCCGGGGCGACTTTACCCAGCAGTATGCCTGCGATAATGCACAAAATTACCCACACGGAAAGAAAACGCTCGAAGACACTCGTCATTTTACGCTCATTGTTGTAAACATCATCGTTGCTCATCGTTTGGTTACCCTCCGGTTTGAAATTTTTATTTGCACCAGGCCGGGAACGGATGGCGCGAAAAAATAAAATCTATCCGGCTGCCGGTTGTCGGCAGCGCTGGGTTAAATTCATATCTGTTCAGCTCAGGCGGTCTCATACTCACCGGAACGTGTTCGCCGGCTGCACAGGATTTCCCGGTCGATTTTTAAAATTTCGTTCAGTCGTTTGGCATCCTTGCAGATGCGCTCATTATCCATAAGCGATTTTTTCACCCAGGCAATAGCCTCTTTTACCGCGGCTGGTGAGCCATCGCTGGCCAGCCGGTAGTACATCCAGCGGCCTTCTTTGCGAGCGTCCACCAGACGGGCCTGCCTGAGCACTGCCATGTGCTTGGACACCGTGGAAGGTGCCAGTTCGAGAAGTTCGATCAGCTGGCAGACGCACAGTTCCTGACTATCCAGCGCCAGCAGAATGCGAACCCGGTTTTCTTCGGCTAAGGCCTTGGTAATGTTTAAAAATTCAAACATATCCACCTCTATTATTTCGTCATGTGGCGAACTATAAAATTGTAAACTAGATATGTCAAGCTTTAATTTTTTCCAAAACTTATCATTTTTTTATACTGCCCAGGAGAATTGGAGGATTAACGGCTTTCAAAACTCTCTTGGCCCACAAACTCAAACGGTTATTCGTTTATAGAGCATCACTTTCGATCTTAAAATCATCGCTGGACATATAACGGTCCATTGAATCTCATATGTGAAAACGGTGGAATCCATCACATACCCGTGATAATTTCGTTTAGTTTCGCAGCGAATTCTTGGGGCTTGCCGCTCACATCGAGACTGGCTTTCCCGATGTGCACGGATATGCAGCCGCGTGTGGGGGAACCGGACGCCAGGCGGCAGAAGCCCATAGGTGCCTTTTATCCGAACTGGAATTATGGGTACTTTAATGGAAGCGGCTAAAAGACCGATGCATTCTGACATATTTTCCAAAAGGTCTTTCCTGCGTAAAAGGAGCTATTTGAAATAAGAGCCATATGGATGATTAGGTTAATTGGGGCGGTTAATGGATGGTGGGTCTTATGATTTGGTATTTTTTGGTTTTACATTAAGGGTGTTGTGCCCAATTCCTAACGGTTGATTTATTTCTTCTTGTTGCAGCCACTTACTCCTCTCGTGACACCCAACGCCAACCCAGTGGGAGTTGTTTGAAGCGGCCCCCAAACACGATAGGATCGCCCTTGTAGCCTAGTTTCTCGAAATTGATGTAGTTGGTACTTTCCAACCACTTTTTGGCGTTACCTCTCTTGCCGTGCAAAAACTTCAAATCAACTCCCTGAAAGGCCAGTTTCTTGAAATCCACGCCTCGCTTATCCTGGTGGCAGCGACCGCATATCCTCTCTGCCTTCAGGCTTTCATGACACTGGACACAGGAAAGGGCAAAGGTTTTGGGCAAAACCTCGTGGTTCAGGCCAATGTACATAACCGTTTCTACCCATTCGTATTTACCGCTGTAAGCAAGTCCGGTAGCCTCCATGCCAAGGGCAAATGCCTCTTGCCAATCAAAGGTCTCCCAGAAGCCGCCTGGGCCATACAGATGTGGCACAAGCAGGTAATTGTAGACGGCGTCAGCAGCCTGTCTGCCACCCATGACCTTAAATGGATAGATCCTCGAGTTAGGATCCTTTATTTCTCCCGCAGGTTTAGTAATTGCCGTCAAGCCTTTGGTGCTGATTTGATCCCCCAGAAGGTGGCGCTTGACCCTGCCGTTGTACCAGGCATAAGCAGGTTTGACACTCCGGGCCCAGTTAAAGTCACCCATTTCCAAGTTATAGTTCGGCATCCCGTCCCCGTTCATCTTGACTATGCGCTTTTTATCCCCCGCGGTGGACCAATCCCAGAAGGTCTTGGTGGGGCTACCCTTGGCGTAAATGGGATTATGGCAGGTCATGCAGGCCAGATGCACGGTATGCCGATTGAGATGGTGGTTCAAAAGCGCCTTACCCTGGTGCGGGTCCGCGGTGTGACAATCTTCGCAGGACCGGCTTCCTTCAGCCACCGGAAGGGCGAGGCTGCGTCCGGCGATCTTGTGATTTCTGGTTTTATGGCAATCGTGACACTGGAAGCCAAGGCCGCCCATGTGAATGTCAGAGCTGGTGGAGTGGAAATCGAGCGAGGGATTGAGCTTACCGTGCCTGACCGGATCCTCGCCGCCACCTGAGAAATGGCAGTTGCCACAGGTCTTTCGACTGGGTTTACCCACATTCTTGGCCACGAATACTAGGTCCACCTGAGGGGCCGGCATACCCGCTCCAAGGGGTGCCTTCACATAGGTTTTGGTGGTGTCGTGGCAAACGAGGCAGTCAATCCTGGTCTTATCGTTGAAATCGAAGGTAGCGTCTTTCCAACCAAAGCCGGCATGACAACTGGTACAACGGGGCCAATTACTGGCAAGGCCAATGAGGAAGTTGTTGATGGTTTTAGTCGCTTTGCCCAGTTCTGTCTGCTTCTCGTAGCCTTCGGTGAAGGGTGAAGGGCCTTTCCACAGCCAGTGGGTGCTGGTAAGCATCTGTTCTGCCTGGACATCGTGACAGCGAAGACACTCTTTTATCACCTCGGTGGGCGTGGGTCTGCCCGAAAGCTTGACCAGCTTGTTGTGGTCCGAGACATTCTTTGGGTGACATTCCGTGCAACCCACCGGTCCCTTGTTCCATTTACTGTGACAGTAAAGGCACTGCCGGTGATGGGCACCTTTGAGGCCAATTCTGCCAGGTATCATCGGGTTGAAAGCTCTCTGGTGGCAGGCGGAACAGCGAGCCGTTTCAAGTGCTTTGGGATCGGCAGGGCGGTGGTGATGACAGACAAAGCAATCCTTGAGTAACCCGGCGTGTTTTTTGTGCATGAACCGTACTGTACCGTAGAGGTTCTCTTCAGCCTTGATGATAGGATTGTTCAGAAGGAAGTAGCTGTACTTTATGTCCTCTAGCTGGGGGACCTTATCGCCAAGGCGGATCCGACGTTGGGTAGGAGTTTCTTTGAGCACCTCCCTGACGAGGGGAACCACCTCGACAGAACGAAGCTGGGCGACGTTTTGGCGAGCCTCCCAGCTCCGATTTGTAAGTGGAGATACCAAAAACGGCTCACTCGGGTCGGTTGCATAGCCCCTATTATCGAAAGAGTTGACGGCAATGTTTGAACCTACCACTGTTAATATCGCCAGTATACCCAACCTGGTCAATGTTACGCCTCTACTCACGACGAGCCCTCCAGTCGCCGGGCACTAATGACAGGCAGGTAAGTCACGCCGACCCGGTAGAAGAATATAAGGCCGGAAATCAATGCGGCAGTAACCGCCAACTCGCCAACAGCAGGGAAATAAGCCTTTTCTGCAAATGGGGGTTGAAAGCCCACCAGAAAAACGTTCACCCGGTTGACCGCAACGCCACAAACGATAAGGGTGCAGGCTATGAAAAGGGCCCGCCTGGAACGACGCACCAGTGGATTGAGGAGCATAAGCCAAGGGATGATCACTCCAACCAGCATTTCTACGATGAATGCCTTACTTTGAACCGTTCCGTCCAAAAGATAGACGTAAGTCTTTCGGCTCTCCATGTCAATCAACTTCAGGGCCAGATAAGCTCCCAGCAGAAAAATGGTGAACCGGGTCAAAGGGGTCAGGACCGCCATTTCATCCTCCAGTTTTAGCGAACCGGTGGCTATAGAGGTTTCAAACACCACCATGGGGTAACCCACTGCAAGGGCCGAAATCAGGAAGAGCAAGGGCAGCAGGGGAGTATACCAGAGGGGATGCAACTTTGTGGGTGCGATGAGCATAAGCGATCCAAGGCCGGACTGGTGCATACAGGAAAGGACCACTCCGGCAATGATGAAGATCCACATCACCTTGCCCAGTTTCCGATCAGCTATCCTCAGTAAAGCATCAATAATATTATTTAACGATCCCAACGCTCCCGGCAGGGAGAGATTTCCCTTAAAGCGCTCCACCACTATGGGAATGAACTCCACGTACAGTACAATCAGATAAATCACCACACACATGGCCACTTCGAACAGAACTGAATTGGGCTGCCAGTATATAATCGGGTACCACATGGCCCAGGTACGTCCCACATCGACGGCAAGACCCAGTGCGACAACGGTATAACCAAGCATGGCAGTTAAAAGGGCCGGCCTGGTTACCGCCTCGTATTGGTGCCTCCCGAAGATGTGGGCCAGGGCGGCGGTTGTAAACCCTCCCGCTGCCAGGGCCACGCCGGTGGCCACATCAATGCCGATCCAAATTCCCCACGGATGCGCCTCATCCAGATTAGTCACAGCGGCCAGACCTCCCAGGTACCGGGCGATCACGAAAGGAAAGCCAGTGAGCATGAAAGCAACCAGGACCATAACTCCAGGTGTCCAGAACCTGGCCTCAACCGGTGTATGCTTGGAATGAGCACTCATTTGATGTTCCCCTTTCGGTCAGTTCCTTTGTCACCCCATGAGTGTATTAGTGAAATATCCTCTTTGGCCACCGTTCGATCATACTCAGACTCACCCGTGATTTGTTTACGATTGCAGGTCCACATGATGCTCGCAAGTACAGCGAATAGAGTTAGTGGGGACCACATATATCTGAAGATTCCGTGTTGAATGGTCTCGGTAAGATGAGGTATGGGCTGGGAGGGCAGATCCAAGAATCCCAGTTTTTCAAACGGTTCTCTCGATATGTAGAGCCATGAAGTGCCGCCCACCTCTTGTTCTCCATAGATTCTGTTCAGATAGCGTGCCGGGTTATTCTTGGTCTTCTGTCGCGCAATCTCCAGCAGCTGGCTGCGCTTGCCGAATGTAATGCCCTCAACGGGGCATATGGCGGCACAAGCCGGATTTCCTCCTTCCTTTGTTATCCGCTCATAGCAAAATGTACACTTGCGGACCCTTGGAAAGAAGGGATCACTGTACTCGTAGGCGGGGATCTGAAAGGGGCAAGCCACCATACAGTAACGACATCCGATACACTTGGATACATCGTAGTGGGCCGCACCATTATCTTTTTTGGTCATAGCCCCGACGATACAGGCAGATACACAGCCTGGATCCTGACAATGCATGCATTGGACTTTGACAAAAGTGGGGATTAAATTATTTCGCTCGTCACGTCTTCCTGCGTGGTAGCGGTTCACTACTGTGAAGGCCGTAGCCATCGGCCTGCGTTTGCCTTCCAGAGGGCGGGGATCATCAAATGGTAGCTTGGGTAAAGGGAGGTCATTCACCTTATTGCAGGCCTGCTCGCATTTTCGGCAGCCCACGCATGCAGTAAGATCCACCAGGCAGCCGTAGGGATCTAGCGGGGCTTTGGGCGGGCGGGCACGCGCTGCTTTTGGCCTGCCAATAAAAATCCCGGCTGTTATCGTACTTGCAACCCCAAAGAAGGCACGCCTGCTGATCCTCATGCAACGACTCCATTGGACGAGTTGAAAGTTGAAAGAGGAACCTAGTTTTCTCGGAACGAGCAAAAATCCGAGCGTGCTTAGAAAATCTTAGTGGGTCTTCATGGCCCGATAAAAGCTGAAAAACGAATGCTCATTTTCGAAAAACGCTGGCGGATACTGTCCATGGTAAAAAGCCGTCAGGGAGATCCAGCCCTGTACCCTGCGGACAACGTCTTGGGAATGTTTAAAAATTCAAACATATTCATCTCTTATAGTTCGCCATATGGCGAATTATAAAATTAAGCAATTATGTTGTCAAGCATTTTTAAATTCATATATATCTATACATATTAATTTCCCAGTCAAAGCCGATTGGTCAATCTTCCCCATCAAGACCCCGCCGACCGATTTTTAACTGCCACTGCCGTCGTGTACGATCTTACGCTGGTGACTGCAGATACCCGAATTATTAGTTCCGAAGCTGTCCCCGTGCTGTCTTATTCTGGATATGTTCTCGAGCAACCCCAACTCTCCTATTACCCACATACCAATCATAATCGATATACAGTAAAGGAATTGCCTGCCGCTGCAATGCATCACGCAAGCGCGGCAGGTCAGCCTGCCCTTTTTCTCTCATCATCATCTCTTTTTTCAGAATCCTGGTGATTCGATTTCATATTTCTCACTATCCGGTCGCCGTGGATTCTCATCACCTGGTAAAAGCTGAAAAACGTATGCTGGTTTGCGAAAAACGTCGGCGGATGCCGTCTGCGATAGAAAGCTGCCGGCGAGCGCCTGCCCGGTTTCTTGCGGCCGGTTAGAATATCATAGGCCTGCTGGATCTGTTTGAAACGCTCTTCAGCTTCGGGCTTTTCGGGGTTGTGATCGGGATGAAAATTCATCGCCAGTCTATGACAGGCCTGTTTAACTTCCCGTTGGGTCGCATCACGAGCAATTCCAAGAACTTCATAGGGATCGGGGATGAAGCCGCGCATCGCTTTGCCTTCCATGTTATACGTCAAACTTAAACTGGTGCATGTATTTTTCAATCCGTTGTTAGTTCTACAGAAGCTTGATTGGACAACTGTCCGACTTTGGAACCGCCGGAGCAGGCCAGAAGCATGATGTTTTCATCGGGAGTGCAGCATTCATCAAGCATAAAAGGACGTGCTCTTGGGCGTACCATTTGGCAAGCGCAAGGGACTCGATCACAGCACAGGTAAGGCGGCTGCTGTCAATTGGTAGCCAGAAGAACACCAGGAATACGCCGGCTATAATGCCCAGCGGTTTCCAGATACTCTTCCAGTCCATCAGACTTTCAGGTGGCTGTTCCTCCTTCGGTTCGGCAGCCTCCCGTGGAGCAGCCTTTCTGCTTTTGATGATAATTGCGTCATAAATAGGTATTTCTTCCTATCATTACACAAGGCTCCTATAAATTTTTATATGCATATTTAATTATATAATACGGCAAAAAATTATTTCGCGGTCAACTCCTCCCGGTTTAACAGAGGGACTTTTCTGGCCAATTCGACGATTTCCGGGTCGTCTTCCAGCCAGTGTTTCAGATTGCCCAGAACCCTCGCCGCATAGGGGCTGTTGCGGCCGTCCGCCAGGAAATAATTAACCCACAGGCCATCCTTCTGGTAATCCACCAATCCTGCCTCTTCCAATATTTTAAGATGCTTGGAGACATTCGGCTGTGAAATTTCAAGGGCGCTTTGCATTTCACAAACACAAAGCTTTTTTTGCTGCAGCATCTTTATGATTTTCACCCGATTCGGGTCGGAAAGGGCTTTCATTACTTTGATAAATTGTTTCATCTTGCATCTCTTATATTCTTAAAAAAGAATATGGTGCATTATCCAATTCCTGTCAACCGTTTTTTTGAGCCAAGAAAAAATATTGCATCTGATCCCATCAACTGGTTGGATCGTAAACATGTGAATACACAGTTATTGACTTGAATTAATACAGTGTGGTATCCGATCATTGGTTAGCCGATAGTACGAGCTCATAAATTACGATACCGCTGCTTCACTACATTTAAATGTTTATTACAGACAATTGTTGGACTAAATCGGTATCAAACCGGGATATCCAGTTTAGTTGTTGATCGATCGTTTTGTCAAACTCGGCTAAGAAAGGTACCAGTCAGTGCGGCAGATGGTTGATCAGGTAGATGCCACAGGGAAATACACTATGCGACCCAGAAGTCTTAAACAAGCCCTCATTTTGGCCGTGACCGTGCTGGTCATTATCAGCGGAATTATCATTTCGCAAATCGTCACCCATCGCTACAGCGTCAGTCTGCTGCAAGGGGCCGCCGCCCGGGCGGAAAATATCGCCCACAAACTTGCCCTGGATGCAGCCGACAAAATCCTGATCAACGACCTGGTGGCGCTGCAAAAGCTGCTGGACGATCAGCTGACCAGCGACGAAGCCGTCTCGTATCTGTTTATCATTAGGGAAGGCCGAATTCTGACCCACACGTTTGAAGACGGCGTGCCGGTCAATTTGATCCATGCCAATTCCGCCGTGGACACGGATTCCGGCCATCTCGCCAAACTCATTTCCGAACGCGGGGAACGTTATCTGGATGTTGCCTGGCCGATTTTTGCAGGCAAAGCCGGCACCCTGCTCCTGGGGCTTTCCGAAGAGTCTTACAGAGATCAGGTCACGGAACTGTGGTACCAGATGAGTTTGATCACCCTGGGGATTTTGATGCTGGCACTGCTTGCCGGCCACCTTTTCATAAATCGGCTGACTCGGCCGCTGCTGGCACTGGCAAAAGCAGCTGAAGAAATCGATGAAGGCAAGCTCGAAACAAGGGTGAAAGTTAATGGTCGTTCCGAGGTCAACAAACTGGCTTCGGCTTTCAACGGTATGCTGTCACGCCTGAAAGATTACACCCGCAGACTGGAGGCTTCCAACCGCAAACTGGCCGAAAAAAATCAGGAGCTCGACCGGGCTCATCGCCAGCTGCGAACCTCCTTTGCCATTGCCCAGGAAATTTCCGCCCTGCCGACGCTGCAGGATGTGAGCACCTATCTCATTAACAAATTCAAAAGCGTGGTGGAATGCCGGCATATGGCCCTGATTGTTTTCAACAGCAGCAAAGATGCACTTTTCGTTTTGTCCGACATAGGTAAACAGACCTTGGACAAAGATTCGTTTCGGTTTCAGGACGCGCTGGATGCTTTAAAGCGGCTAAACGGGATGTCCTTTCTGGGCAAAGATCCGTTTATTTCCATACCGCTTTCCGAAAAATTTCAACTCGCCAAACACCTGGCTGTCTTTCCTTTTCACCACCAGAAGGAAATTCTGGGAGCCGTGCTGATCGCCTGCCCCGGAGACTGCCGCTGCGTAACCAAAGAACTGGATGTAATTGACCTGATAATGAATCAAACATCCGGTGCCATCAAGAGAGCGACAATGCAGGAAGAAGAAATCCACAATCTTCGCGCCCGGATTGAAAGCACTCATATATTCAGCGGTCTCGTCGGGAAAGACCCCAAAATGCAAGTTATCTATAAACTTATCGAGGATGTGGCACCGACAGATGCCACCGTGCTCATCCAGGGTGAAAGCGGAACCGGCAAAGAAGTGGCGGCCCGGGCTGTTCATCGACGAAGTCACCGCAGACGCAAACCGTTCGTGGTGATCAACTGTGCCGCTTATCCGGCCACCCTGCTGGAGAGTGAGCTTTTCGGCCACGAAAAAGGGGCTTTTACCGGCGCGTTGCGGCAGCGGGCTGGACGCTTCGAGCAGGCCAACGGCGGTACCGTATTTCTGGACGAAATCGGTGAAATATCGCAAGCAGCCCAGATAAAACCTCTGCGAGTTCTGCAAAGTCAAAAGTTTGAACGGTTGGGCGGCGAACAGACCCTGAAGGTAGATATCCGCATTCTGGCGGCAACCAACAAGAATCTACTGGATGAGGTCAAATGCGGGCGGTTCCGGGAGGACCTG
>Ga0126334_10000447_pt1 | contig 12165 bp, 16 predicted proteins | sample InaspJWI49metaG_FD_94491 | JGI IMG/M metagenome (GOLD analysis project Ga0126334, IMG submission 94491) | Marine gutless worms symbiont microbial communities from Oahu, Hawaii - Inanidrilus sp. 2 OAHU.JWI-49 metaG | ecosystem: Host-associated > Annelida > Digestive system > Unclassified...
GTATGTGCCTTTAAAACGACCTGTCTCGTGCTGAAAGTGGAAAAAGCGATCTTTTCCTGATAATCGCATTGTTTCTGCTCCTTTCGAATTTCGATCTTCAAACGCTTTGGATACGAGGCGGACCGAAATTCGAATAAAAGAGTATAATACTTCATCTGTGAATCGGTTATCTCATAATCTTTCTCAAGGGCGCTTTGAATTTTATCGTAATAATCATGTGGTGAAATCTTTTTGATAAACCAAAAATCGAGATCAGCAGAATAGCGGTTCAATTCATGGCAAAGTCTCAACATAGATCCGCCACCAAAGACAAGCGGTTCAAGCAACTTTGCGCTGTTCATTTTGTCTAATACTTCTATTTCAAATTGTTCATGCTGTCTTAAGATATCCATATTTCTTTAACATATTTTTTGTTTTCGAAGGAAATTCCATGCTCAAACGAATAATCTTGTCTCCGTTTAGCTTCTCTGAATCTAAAGCTGAAACATCAAGTGCATAACGGCCGTAAGACATCAGATAAAATGCATCCACAAGCGCTTTTTCAGGTGTCGCAATAACAAATTCCTTTTCTTTTTTAAAACCAAAATACAATTTGCCGTCGATTTTGGAATATCTGAAAACACTGCCGTTGACCTGGATTTCTTTAGTTCTTTTGACAGCTACCGATTCGAAAAAATCTCTCTGCAACTGGGTCGTTATCTCGTAATACTCCAAAGCTGTTGTGAGAGATATGTATGATGGCGTTTGGCCCATATTAACCAGCAGGAATTTTTCAGCCTTCCCAAGTGCGTTCCACACCTCCCGTAACACGTACATGTTTCGTTTTATACGCACCAAAAATCCCTGCCTGACATAGCGGCTGGCGGAGACCCTGGCCGACGCCGGGCTGATTTCCAAAACTCTGGCAATCTCCTCGTATCCAAAATAAAGCTTGCTTATCGTGCGCAATTCTCTAAATTTCATCGAATATACTTAATTAACATTTTAGTTAATTATATGTATTCGATATATGGAATGGTGTCAATCAAAATAATGCTCAATAGTTGTATAAAATACTGTATTCAAGCTTGGCCGTGTCGATGAAGACCGTTGTGATTTTTGACTGATCCTGGATCCTGGTATCTGGATACCGTTCGATTGCCTTCGACTCTGCCTTCGACATTAGCTACTTTCGGTCTGAGCGTTCGACCGAGCTCACGCCGAGGGCTCAAGTCGAAGGCAGGCCGAATGTAACTCAGACCGATGGGAACTCGCCGAAGTCTGGACGTTTTTGGATGTCATCATTAGTATAAAATTAGATATCCAGCATCGAGTATCAAGCATCCGGTATCTGCCCAAAAAACGTTACCGTTTCACGCCCTATTAGTACTGATTTTTGCATTAACTGTTCGAAGATTTGATGTTATATTATTTAGCATCTTGATGTGTTGACAGTGATAATTATTGATGCTATGGTGCTGATATGAGAACAACGCTAACCATAGACGATTACATCATGCGGGAGCTAAAGGAAGAGGCTTATCGCACGGGTCAGCCCCTGAAAAAAGTGGTCAATGATGCGCTTCAGGCGGGATTGGATCAAATGAAACGCCCGGGCTCAAAAAAGCCATATCGGTGTAAAACCTATTCAATGGGCAAACCTCGCGATTTCAATCTGGACAAAGCGCTCATAATCGCAGAAAAAATCGAAGATGAAGAGATAGCACGCAAGTTGTTGTTGAGAAAATGAAACTGGTTGACCTCAATCTGCTTATTTATGCTGTAAACCGCGATACAGCCTATCATGAAACAGCCCGGCAGTGGTGGGAGACGTGTCTTTCCGGCAACGATCCTATCGCTCTTTCCTGGTCGGTCATTCTCGGATTTCTGCGAATCACCACAACCGCACGCATCATGCCCAATCCGCTCTCTACGGATCAAGCCATTGAGCTGATTGACGACTGGTTGAGACAACCGGTGGTGCGGGTCGTCACCCCAACCCAACGTCATTGGGATATCTTCCGGCAGATCATTGCCCCGCTAGGTACTGCCGGTAATTTGACGACGGATGCGCATCTGGCGGCCCTGGCTATCGAACATGGAGCCCTCTTGTGCTCAACCGATATCGATTTTGCCAGGTTTCAGATGGTGCAGTGGGTCAATCCTTTGCAGCAGAATGATGATTGATGGACATGATGAAACGATATAAGTAAAGAATCCGGGCCAGAAGACCCGCCTTTGATTTCACCCCAGAGGGGTGGCGTTTACCTTTAGACGTCCAATGGAATGATGGAATGGTGGAATAATGGAAAAATGGGTATAGAAACGGAAATTATCTTGATCTTAACCTCGAATTTAGAAAATTGATTTAAAATGGTTTGACCAATTGCGCAGAAGCAAGAGTGGTAATGGTTCCCAATTACCGAGGACAACAATCTTGACAAGGGACATAAATGATGTATAATGCTAATGTATACATTATTGGAGGTGTTGTATGGTACGAACACAGATTTATCTGACCGAACGCCAGCGTGAAGAACTGGCTGCTATTGCAAAGACCGTGGGAAAAAAACAATCCGAGCTTATTCGAGAGGCTGTCGATCGCTTCATTGACCAATCGGGGGACAGCCGGCGGAAGGCTGTTTTGCGTGAGACGGCCGGAATCTGGAAGGACCGTGAGTATCTTCCTGACTTCAAGGCTATACGAGCCGAGTGGGACAGGCAATAATCATGGCGGGGATAATCCTTCCAGACACTGATGTTCTTGTTGATTTTTTCCGCGGTTACAGTAAAGCGGTAGCCTTCGTCAACGCCCACTCAAATAGGATCATCTTGTCATCAATAGTCGTTGCGGAGTTGTACGCTGGGGTGAGAAAAGATAATGAGCAAGCTGCTCTGGATAACTTCGTCTCCCTGTTCCGGGTTATCCCTGTAAGTGCCGATATCGCTAAGGCTGGAGGTCTTTACAAGCGCGATTACAGCCAGTCACACGGTGTTGGACTTGCAGATGCAATCATCGCGGCGACCGCCGAGGCCGAGAACGCAGAATTAAAGACGCTCAACATAAAACACTATCCCATGTTAAAAAGATTAAGGACAGCTTACACAAAATAGAAGAGCAGCGGGGAAAAAAATCAATTCCAGACTCCACAGCTTGCCAACCGGACCTCCTAGTCGCATCTCCTACGGTTTTGGTCCTCGTGAATCAATCAATAAGGGGAACCCAATCCGACTAGTCATCGTCTTTTAAAAGTAGCTCCAAATCGGCTTTGTCTTGAGTGCGGTTTGAAATTTTCTTTGACTTTATCAAGTTTTGGCGATCAATAAAATTTACAGTCTGATTGCCGTAAAGGCCCTGGACACGATTGCGCCAGACGCTATTAAAATCTAGGCCCTTCAAAGATGTCATTATATCGATCCTGACCGGTTCGTAACCGAGCTGAATGATCTTCCCTACCTGCGTGAAATCCTCCACAGAAAGATCTAAAGAGCCAAAGCCGAACTCGGATAGAGCATTCAATAGTTTTTTTGCGTTTTCGCTGCTTGCCTCAATTAAGATATCAATAGCTTTAGTGTAACGCGGTTTGGCATGAAACGCCAATGCATATGAGCCGATGATGCAATACCTTACGTTATTCTTGTTCAATAATTCTAAAAACTCTTCGTAATCTTTTTCCATTCTCACTGATTGACATTCCTGTTGATTTAAAATGGGCTTCTCGCAGGAGTTGGATTACTTCAACGCGTTCTTTGCTTGAAAGTTTCATGTAATAGGCATCATCGAATTTTTGAGACTCTTTAAATGAATTCGCTTTGTTTAACCATATCTTTTTTGTCATAGCGCAATACTAACACTAAGCTTATAGAAAGGCAATATTGGGCACATCCAGAAGGGGTCAAACCTTGATTTGTGATTAAAATTCTTCATAATAAATTATGAATATCCGACGTCAATTATAATCACAAATCAAGGTTTGACCCCTTTGTTCTTACTGAGCGCTTAAAAAGGCTTCTACTGTGCGTGTCGTGAATGTAGATAAAATACTGGTTGGGAAAGATGATTTTCACCCGGCCGAGTGCATTGTTTGGGCCGGGATCCTGGCGCAGGATATAGGGGAAATTGCGGGCATTGTATCGTGACCATTTGATAGTCTTCGGATCGACGACCTCCCCATTGCGGTTGATCACGCTGATATTGCGCTTTTTCAGATATGCGGCATCCTGTTTGACAGCCGGTAGAATATCTTTTGCCAGTATGCCCGGTGGTATGGTCCAGGTCGGATTGATTACGACGTATTTAATCTCCGATCTGAAGCAGGGGGTTTCACGGTAGGGCTTACCGACCTAAGCCCGCGCGTGCCACAGGTTCTTGTTTCGGTGAACGTAATACACTTCGAATCCTGCGATGTCGGCAACAACAAACGTTTCCGGTATCTGATGAAGCACCCACCGAAACCGCTCCAGGTTAACGCGGATCTGATCGATTCGCTTTTCAACCGGGACGTTCATTGCCGCCAGGGTATTTTTCCCTGCAACTCCGTCCACAAACTCCCTGTGGCGGGTTTGAAAATTTCGTACGGCTTGTTTCAGGACTTCATCGAATACTTCCGGTGTGCTGGAAGCTTTGGTCAGATCGCCGGTCATTGCCAGGCGTTCACGTATTAATGCCACCCGCGGTCCGATCATATGCTTTTTAAGAAGTTTTCCGGTCGGTATAGGCTTCCAGCCGCCATTATCCGCTATCTGACGGTATTCGGCCAGTTTCTGTTTCAATCGACGATAAAATGTGATCAAACCTTTTGGGACTGTTGCCCTAATCGGATTATAATCACAGCCCAGGTCTTAGAGGAAGAAATATATAGAATTTTTTTGAATATAAAAAATATTGGTTGTCAAGATCTGGTGAAATCTTCCGGTTGATCTTATAATACTAATATCTTATCGAGGGGATAGCAGCAGGATAATATGATTTGGCGGGATTTTGACAAAAATTTGCTTCAATAGATTTTTAATTGATATTCAAGAACATCAACCGCTATATTCTCGCCGGCTGAAGTAAAGATTTGCAGTCTTAATTCAATAGAGATAGGCAGCCGGGTCATTCAACCCAGTTGAATGTCTTCTCGACAGCCTTTTTCCATTCAGCGTAGTTTTTATCACTGATTTCCGGCGCCATAGTTGGATGCCAGGTTTTATCCTCGGCCCAATTCCGGCGCAGTCCTTCTATTCCCTCCCAGAAGCCGACCGCCAGACCGGCGGCATAGGCGGCACCAAGCGCTGTGGTTTCGGCCACCTTGGGGCGCACGACCGGAACGTTGAGAATGTCGGACTGAAACTGCATCAGCAGTTCGTTGCCCACCATGCCCCCGTCCACCTTGAGTTTGCTGAGCGCCACGCCGGAATCCTTGTTCATGGCCTCCACGATGTCACGGGTTTGATAGGCACTGGCTTCCAGCACCGCCCGGGCGATATGGCCTTTGTTTACGTAGCGGGTCAGCCCGGCAATCACCCCGCGTGCATCCGAACGCCAGTAGGGTGCAAACAGGCCTGAGAAGGCCGGGACGAAATACGCACCGCCGTTATCGTCGACTGTCTTGGCCAGGTCTTCGATTTCCGGTGCACTGGAGATGAGTCCCAGGTTGTCCCGCAGCCACTGCACCAGAGCGCCGGTAATGGCGATGGAACCTTCCAGGCAGTATACCGGGCGTTGGCTGTCGATCTGGTAACCGAGTGTGGTGAGCAGCCCCTGGCGCGATGGCACCGGTGTAGTGCCGGTGTTTAAAAGCAGAAAGCAGCCCGTCCCATACGTATTTTTGGCTTCCCCCATACTGAAACAAGTTTGGCCCACCAGGGCAGCCTGCTGGTCACCGAGGGCTCCACAGACCGGTATCTGCGCCTTGAATGGACCGTCCTGCAAGGTAAGCCCCCAGGTGGCGGTGTCGCTGGAAGGTACGATCCGGGGAAGCATTTGCGGCGGTATCCCCAACACCTGCAGAATCTGTTCGTCCCATTGCAGAGTATCCAAATCCATGAGAAGCGTGCGGCTGGCATTGGTGACATCGGTAACGTGGGCACCGCCGTCAGGTCCGCCGGTGAGCCACCAGATGATCCAGGTTTCCATGGTTCCGAACAGGGCCTGGCCTTTATCAGCCGCGGAACGGGCCTGGGGGACGTTGTCCAAAATCCATTTGATTTTCGGACCCGAGAAATAAGTTGCGATGGGCAGGCCGGTTTTATCCCGAAAGCGGTTTTGTCCCTGCTCCCGGGTCAATTCTTTGCAGATCTGGTCGGTGCGGGTGCACTGCCAGACAATGGCGTTCATGAACGGCTGCCCAGTATTGCGGTCCCAGACCACCGTGGTTTCACGCTGGTTGGTGATGCCGATTGCGGCCAAATCCGTGCCGTTAAGATTGGCCCTGGCAAGGGCGCCGCGGATGACTTCCCGGGTGTTGTCCCAGATTTCAAAGGGATTATGTTCCACCCAGCCCGGCTTGGGAAATATCTGCTCATGTTCTTTTTGATCAAGGGCTACGATGCTGCCGCTGTGGTCAAAAATGATGAAACGGTTGCTGGTTGTGCCCTGATCGAGGGCGCCGACGTAATTGGCCATTTTTATTTCTCCATAGGTATCAAGGGGCTAAAGTATCAACTTTAGCCCCTTGAAGGTTTAACTGCGAAACCATTGCACCATGTAAGCTCGGTTATTTAACGCGACCCTCACGCCAGGCCTGAATGAGCTCGTCGTAATTGACCGTCTCACCCTGCGGTTTTTCATTAACCTTGGCCTTGGGCGCGCCGGGCCGATTCAGCCAGATAGACTCGTTCGTCTCTTTGTTCAGCTTGGGACCGGCTACTTTATGGACCTTTGCACGTTCGAGACGCGCCATTACTTTGTCCATCTCCATGGCGAGATTGTCCATAGCGGTGTCCACGGTTACCTCACCGGAAACCGCCTCACCGACATTCTGCCACCATAGCTGCGCCAGTTTGGGATAGTCGGGCACGTTGGTGCCAGATGGCGTCCAGGCAACTCGTGCCGGGCTACGATAGAACTCCACCAGCCCACCCAGTTTGGGGGCCCGCTCGGTGAAAGACTCGTGTCGGATATCGCTGTCCCGGATGGGCGTCAGGCCCACATGGGTCTTCCTCAGGGACGTGGTTTTGGCCACGCAGAACTGGGCGAAGAGCCAGGCGGCTTTTCGTCTTTCAAGCGGTGTGCTGTACATAAAGGTCCAGGAGCCGCAATCCTGATACCCCAGCTTCATGCCCTCTTCCCAATAAGGACCATGGGGGGAGGGGGCCATGCGCCACTTGGGTGTGCCGTCCGCATTGACAGTAGGACCCGGTTCAACCATGGTTGCGGTAAATGCGGTATACCAGAAAATCTGCTGTGCCACGTTACCTTTGGCAAGGAACGGCAGATAGGTATAGAAATCCATTCCTAAGGTACCTGGAGGCGCGTATTTTCTGAGCCAGGTCATATACTTGCGGAGCGCGTACTTGGCTGCCGGGCCGTTCGCACAACCACCTCGACTGATACTGGCACCCACAGGGCGTGATTGTTCATCGACACTGATACCCCATTCATCACATGGGATTCCATTGGGGATCCCTTTGTCACCGGCGCCGGCCATGGACAGCCAGGCATCATGGAAACGCCAGCCCAGATCCGGAGCCTTTTTGCCGTAATCGTTATGCCCGAAAACAGCCTTGCCATCGATTTCCCGAACATGCTCGGTAAAGAATTCTGCGATGTCCTCATAAGCCGACCAGTTGACCGGTACACCCAGCTCATAGCCGTAGAGTTCCTTAAATTGCTTTTTGAAATCCGGACGATTAAACCAGTCATACCGGAACCAGTAAAGATTTGCGAATTGCTGGTCCGGGAGTTGATACAGCTTGCCATCCGGTGCGGTTGTAAATGATTTTCCCATAAAGTCATCCACATCCAGGGTTGGCAGGGTCACGTCCTTGCCTTCACCTGCCATGAAGTCGGACAAGGGAACCACATAGCCATAACGCCAATGCGTGCCAATGAGATCAGAGTCGTTAATCCAGCCGTCATAGAGATTCTTTCCCGAAGCCCACTGGGACTGCAGCTTTTCAATGACATCCCCTTCCTGGATCAGGTCAAAGGAAACCTTGATGCCGGTAATCTCCTCAAACGCCTTGGCCAACACTTTTGCCTCATACTCGTGGGTTGGAATGGTCTCGGAAACGACCCTGATATTCATCCCTCTAAAAGGTTTGGCCGCATTGATGAAAAATTCCATCTCTTTCATCTGTTCTTCTTTAGTCAAGGTCGACGGTTGAAATTCCTCCTCGACCCACCTCCTGGCAGCTTCCATATTCGCGCTTACATTTCCTGCGAAAAACGCGAACAATACAGCGAGTACGCTCACCAGAAGCATCTTTTTTCTAGATACAATTCCTTTCATAGGTACACCTCCAAACGTCGGCCTTCATTTTGGTTTAAGGTCTATATTGCCGGCGAGAAGGCCGTTAACGCCGCACTACATAGGACCTTACTTGACTTGACTTTCCTGCAAATTAACAGATTCCGGGTTGTAAATTGCTCATTTAAAACCGAAGAGTAGAGCCACCGTTTCAGAGACACGAAAATCTTAAATATTCAATACTTGTCCCCCTTGTGGAGGATTCAATCAACAATTTTTAATCCCTATCACCCCCAACGTATAACAATGATGATCCAACAGACGGAAATAGGAAGCGCGATCCATAAGGTCAAATCAGTAAATGCCATCCAGGCAAGATGGATATAGGCGCTCCCGAGTAAGCCAAGAAAGAACCGCGTCCCGCGGGTAGTCGGGATCATTAAGAAACCCTTACGGACAGCGGTCGGTGATATGAGTTCCCAGACAAGCATACCAATGATCATTGAGAAAATGGTGATAAAGAAAATGGCCGTCGGGAAGGTCCAATACATCCATTCGAGACCCATAGTTAGCTCCATATTGAATATTTAAAATTGAATATTGAATATTCTTCACACGCGGCCCAGGGCAAAGCCCTTGGCCAGGTAGTTTCGTACAAACCAGATCACCAGAGCTCCAGGGACGATCGTAAGCACACCGGCCGCGGCCAGCAGACCCCAGTCAAGCCCGGTGGCACTTATGGTACGCGTCATATGGGCAGTTATTGGTTTCGCCTCGGTAATTGTCAGTGTCCTGGCAAAAAGCAGTTCGACCCAGCTGAACATGAAACAGAAGAAGGCCGTCACACCAACCCCGGCCCTGATCAGCGGTATAAAGATGGTGAAAAAAAACCGCGGAAAACTGTACCCGTCAATAAAGGCGGTTTCATCGATTTCTTTAGGGATGCCGGACATAAAGCCTTCCAGGATCCAGATTGCCAGGGGCACATTAAATAGGCAATGGGCCAGCGCCACCGCGATATGCGTATCAATCAGGTTCATGGTCCCATAGAGTTGGAGATAGGGCAGGAGGAAGACCGCCGGCGGGGCCATGCGGTTAGTCAGGAACCAGAAAAACATCTGCCCGTCACCGAGAAATCTGTAACGCGAAAAGGCATAGGCCGCGGGCAGGGCAAATGCCAATGAAATAACAGTATTATAGCTGACATAGCGTATAGCGTGTATGTAGGCAAGGTACCAGGTATGATCCGTGAAGATATTGATATAGTTATGAAAGGTTATATCTGCCGGATAGAGAGCGAAATTGCCTAAAATATCCGCATTGGTCCTCAATGACATGTTCAGCATCCAGTATATGGGAAGAAAAAGAAATCCGAAATAGATACAGAGTGCGATGGTTCTTTTTTGGATTTTCATACCTTCTCTCCTCTTCCGACGTTCAGCAGTGCCTGGTAGAATATAAAGCTAAAGAGCAGGACAATAACAAAATAGATAAGCGAAAAGGCCGCGGCCGGTCCAAGGTCGAATTGCATGGTGGCGAGTTTTACCAGATAGATGGAAAGAAATGTGGTCGTATTGCCGGGACCACCTCCGGTCAGGGTGAAGATTTCCGAATAGATCAAGAAGCTATCCATCCAGCGCAGCAAAACAGCTATGGTGAGCACACCACGCATCTTAGGTAGTTGAATGTAGAAAAATGTGGACCACGACGACGCGCCGTCGATCCTGGCCGCCTGATAGTAGGCTTCGGGGATTGCCCGCAATCCGGCATAACATAAAAGGGCCACGAGTGGGGTCCAGTGCCAGACTTCCATTACCAATACGGTGATCCATGCATACAGAGGCCTTGCCGTATGGTCAAAAGTATCTGGAAGTAAATTCAGGCTGTTGATTCCCACGCCAAAAAGACCGATATCCGGCCGCGTAAAGATAATCCAGATGGTTCCTATAACGTTCCATGGGATTACAAGCGGCATCGCCAGTGCAACGAGACAGGCGGAGACGCCCCATCCGCGTTTGGGCATGGCCAGCGCAATCATTATTCCCAGGGGTATCTCGATCAGCAAAACGAGCCCGGAAAACAGGAACTGGCGCCACAGAGCGTCGTGCAGGCGATAGTTGCCCAACATCTCCTCGAACCATTCGACACCGACGTAGACAGCCTCTCCCGGTCCAAAGATATCCTGAATCGAATAATTGACCACCGTCATCAGTGGGATGATAGCGCTAAAGGCAACGATGACAAAAGCCGGTAAAACTAAAAACCAGGCTTTATTGTTCTGCCACTTTTCCATATTGATACTCCTGATGCAATTGGTGGAAAACCAACTGGGCCTTGAGCGTTTTTGCTCAAATAGGCTACTTGCTTACCAACCGTCCATCCGCAAATAATTTCGTCCATTGGGGAGGAAATCGAAGCCATGCCTTACTTTCCGGTGGGTTTTGGTCTTCGGCCAGTCTGGCACGCAAGGTATGGGCGGCAAGGCTTACGGTAACAATCTTAAAACTGCCCTGGTCTTCAACCATTTTGACGCTTGCCGGTAAACCGCCGTTGACAGCGTGAGTGTGCACCTCCAGGTACATTGGACGGATGCCAAGTTCCAGCTCGCCTTGAGTTTTGTTCCCCAGATCTGCAGTTTCTTCATCCAATTCGATGCTGGCCCCATCAATCCGGGCAGTGTTGCCTTCCAGGGTACATGACAAAAAATTCATCCCCGGGCTGCCGATAAAATAGCCGACAAATTTATGCTTGGGGTTTTCAAAAAGCTCCTGGGGCGTGCCGATTTGGACGAGTTCTCCTTCGTACATGACCATGACCTGGTCGGCAAACGTCAGAGCCTCCACCTGATCATGGGTCACGTAAATCAGCGTTAATTTCAGCTGTTCATGGATTTCCTTGAGTTTGCGCCTGAGATGCCACTTCAGATGGGGATCGATCACTGTCAGCGGTTCGTCGAAGAGAATGGCCGCCACATCGCTTCTGACCAATCCCCTGCCCAACGATATTTTTTGCTTGGCATCAGCCGCCAATCCGGCGGCTCTCTTGTTGAGAAAAGGTGTCAGGTCGAGAATTTCGGCAACTTCCAGAACCCGTTTTTTAACTTCGCTTTCTTCAACTTTACGATTACGCAAAGGAAAAGCCAAATTATTGAAAACCGACATCGTGTCGTAAAGCACGGGGAATTGAAATACCTGGGCAATGTTGCGCTTTTCCGGTGGCAAATCTGTGACATCCTTACCGTCAAATAACACCCGCCCTTTGCTGGGTGTCAGCAGACCTGAAATAACATTGAGCAAAGTGGTTTTACCGCACCCGGAAGGTCCGAGTAAAGCATAGGCACCGCCGTCGTCCCATTCGTTATGAATGCGTTTGAGGGCATAGTCGGATTCATCTTTTGGATTCTTTAAATAGCTGTGGGCGATCTCGTTTAATTCGATGCGGGCCATAACAGGATCCTATTTTAAGAGCTATTCAAGAGTATTACGGTCGGGTGATGACACCAAAACACCCGCTTCGTCGAAGACAAAAAAACTGCTCGGATTGACATAAATCGAGATTTCCTTGCCCATCCGATGCGGATGCACACCATCTTCCTGCACCACCAACCGGGTATTATCATAGTTGACATGAATAAATGTTTCCGACCCATTGATTTCCGCCAATTCCACTTTCGTACGGATATTCGTGTCTGCGGCGCCGGTTGGTGTCAGAGACAAATGGTTGGAGCGGACACCGAATATGTAAATTGCAGCAGGTAAAGCTTCCAGATGGTTGCTCAACGGAAACTCGA
>Ga0126334_10000448_pt1 | contig 12158 bp, 6 predicted proteins | sample InaspJWI49metaG_FD_94491 | JGI IMG/M metagenome (GOLD analysis project Ga0126334, IMG submission 94491) | Marine gutless worms symbiont microbial communities from Oahu, Hawaii - Inanidrilus sp. 2 OAHU.JWI-49 metaG | ecosystem: Host-associated > Annelida > Digestive system > Unclassified | place...
CCTTGGTCTTGTCGACGTTGATGAGTAGGCTATATTTGCGGCTGACACGGTCTAGGCGATCCACCAACTCCTGTAGTTCTGCCTCCGAAGTGGCCAACAGGATGATGTCATCAGCATAGCGAATGTTCGTGATCATTCGCCCTCCAATTTGTAGTCCACCTTGAAATCCATCGAGGGTCTCCCTCATCACCATCTCCACTAGGATGTTAAACTAGTACAGAGAGATGACACAACCTTGTCGGAGCCCTTTTTTAACACGAAACCATTCTGACAGTGCTCCCGCCGGAATTTGAGAGAGTTGCAAGAACTTGCAATTAGCCTATATAGGCTCGCCGCCTCGCATTGTACATTGTACTATACAGACAAGGTGCACGTGCGTTTAAGTGGTAGCATGTACAGTACTGACAAGTCTCGTAGGCTAATCGGTCCCGGTTGCTTGGTGACCTTTGTTTTATAATCCGTGCTATCGTTAAGTCTAGTTGATTAGCGGTGACTCGTGACGAACGTTGCTTGAGTCATCCTCTTGGTGGATTCATCATGATCACTCACTCACCTGCTCTATACACAGTCGATTCTTTACACCTATATCTAAGTCTGCCATACACGGCTAGGCCTGTCTCCACTGCACGAGCCTCGAAGACCTCTAAAATTGACACCAACTGAGCGACTCTTAAAAATTCCCTTAGTTTTCGTGAAGCATTTTTTGTCTGTTGAAGCATTATGGCAGTGAAATCCCAGAGCTACCAGCCTACTGCAGCTGTTATCTTACCATGTTACATGTAGTCGATCCAGCTGTTTGTTTTTTTCTTGACCAGTTTGTTGAGCATGATCGTGATTCATATACGACTGAAATACGACAGACGACTTTACTGTCTCTCTGGCTGATTGTGTTCAGTTGCATGTTGCAATAGGCTTAGGCCTAACTAACTGGTGTATTCTTCTTATGAAACCGGATGTGATGGTCTCACCGTTATTGCAACTTAGACCCTATTATAAGTTCCACACGTCATGGGTTAGTGGGTCATTGGTCAGATGGGTCATATATATACGGGTCTCACTCACTGGTTGCTATTGAAGGCTACAAAAATAATACAGTAACCGGAGTGAACAGACATTGGCCAGCCAAGTTTAGCACTAAGCTAACTGGTGCTTTGTACATTGTGGATCACGGGTGTTTGGGATTCTTCGCTATGATCGGCCCGGCCTGTCAACCATGCAGCTGAGCCGGCGGCCGTGCCGTGACGTAAACACAGCCGTTTGTTTATAGAGTTTAACTAGCGGCGATTTATCGGTCGGCGCGTGGTGGTTGTGTGCTGCAGCCGAGCCGCTGCCTCTGATGGAGCTGAGTCGACGAGTGATACGGCGCCAGCTGGCTTGCAGTCGGCTGCCCGACATCCATCGACTGCCGCTGCCGACAATGCTCAAGAACTACCTTATCTACCGATAGTCGACCGACCGCGTGACCGTCGCGTGCGCCGAGGCAGCGTTCTTGACCGACCACCGTGCTAGGCTAGTCTGTCCACATAGGCGCAGCCACCACCGGTGTAAAGTTGGAGGAGACCAGATGAATTTCCGCCTCCCTTTCTTCCTGCTCCAGCATTTCCCTTGTCTGCTCCCTCATTTCTCCTGCGTCTGAATTCAAGCTAGCAGGTTTGGAGGAGTCAAGGAGCACTGTAAGCTCCACTACGATCAGAACCTGGCAATGGCCACTAAACGGTTTTGATGCATGGCACATTTAAGGGGATACGGCTACAGCTGATAATGGACATCTGCTGTTGGCTGTGTGGGCCTAATTCCTACATTAAGTGACCAGCCGAATAAAAACCAGTTGAGCCGTGGGGGGGCGTGTGTTTGACTCAAGATGCGCTGTTTTCCAGTCTGTAGTGACTACTCACTACTCAGTCAGTTTATTTTCGTTTCGCTGTCACGTTAGCGTGATTTCGTGACCGATCGCACATTTGAACTGTCAATAACTGTATGTGATTTGTAAGTATTCCGTTCGTTTTACGTCGCTGTGACATTTGCAAGGTGAATGTAGTGCCGCACGCACACATTTGCAAGTACGTGTAATTAAATCTAACGTTAATATTGACTCAACTACTTGTCTGCTTTAGGCTAGTGATCAAAGTTAAACAGTATTTGAAGAGTCATTATGCTATGTTAAAAGATGATCTCTGATATACAGGGTAGGCCAAAAAACGGGGCCACAGACTCATGACCATAATTCTGTCAAATCTTAACCAATTTGCAAATTTTTTTTCACTGGAAGATTCCTTAGTAAATTTGCAGTTAAATGGATATTAAACATCCCACCGCACTTTGCATATGTTGCTACACTACCTTGTGAAACATTAAATGTCAGCAAAAGAAGCCATTAACGACAAATTACAAGGTAGTGTAGCTGCATATTTAAAGTGTGTGGGGTTGTTAATAAAGAAAGGTTTATTGCTGAGCGTGCGAGTGAAAATCATTTTTAAATCGGTGAATATTTGGCAAAGTTACAAGCAAGAGCGTGGTTGTCTCATGCACTTTGCGCGCCTGGCCAACACACTGCTAAAAGACGAAGTAAGTGCACGAGACAATCACGTTTTTGCTTGTAACTTTGCCAAATTTTTCTGATTTACCTATTTAAAATTTTTCTTCACTCACAGACTCAGCGATTTGTTTTTTTGGCCCACCCTGTACACTGTACACACATAGTCTATATATCACAATTAACGGTGTTGCAGTTACAGTGCGCTTATCAGGTTATTTCTGTACTTATTTTCTCATTTTATGCATTTTTAATATTAGTGCCTTTGACTTATGTCTGGTCATTGATTAGCTTGTGGTGATATTTAATGTCGTTGTGTATTGTGTAAGCTTATTAACTCTACTTGTGTTTAGTTCAGTGTTACAAGTAATTTAAAAAAAAAACAGTTTTGCTAAATCGCAGAAAAGACCCATGTCATAGGTCTACTACTATGACGTGAAATGAATTACTTATTATAATTGATCAGTCGTGACGTTTATCTGAGATAGTGCGCCAAACATTGGTTTGTTTTGTTTGTTTGATGTGATCGTATACTCGCATGTCTATTGTCCAGCGTGGTCGTGTGATGTCGTATCTGCATATAGGTGTATTTACAGGACACTTCACCGACTTATGGACCATACTGTATTTTATTGTCTAGTATTCACTAAACGTTGTGCATTACATGTAGTTATATACAGTCTTCATTTATTATTGCGTGTCATATATATATATATTATATTATGTTTATGTTTTTAATAATAAACACGGCATTTATTATTAAAAAGCGATTATTCCGATGTGTTTTATGCATTTTTAGATAAGCTGTAGGCTATAATGACGTCATCCACAAAACAAGAAGCAACACACCAATGCCACCGAAGATACACCGAGCCACGGCTACAGGCAACATGCACCTAAAATTTTGTGACTGGTTTTTTTTGATGCAAGCAAACAGACACACAGAGATGCTGATCAGAGTAATTCACAACCATCTGAAGGCAGAAGTAATAAGCAGCAGTAGCATTAGTCTGGTATAATAAAGTTTGTGCAGTTTTTCAGTTCCATCCTGTAGAGAAAAAATAGCTCAAATATCACAAATGTAGATCACAAGTATAAGAATTCTTTATTGTTATATGGTTATAATTTGTTGTATATTATATTTGCCTGAAGTGCTTTGACGCTGTTGGTTGGGCGGCAGGAAGGGCATATGGCCTGTAAAAAACTTGAGTGGTAGGGTGCTGGCATGGTTATCTGCCTGAAGTGAGGTGCAGACTTGCATATGGCCCAGCTGATGCCACTGCCACTCACTGTCTCTTGCTTCAGTAAAATCCAGATTGGTTTTACCTTCTGGTACCGGCTCACCCGGGTATTCCCGGACAAAGGGCCATTAGACGGGTGTGTGTGTGTATATAATTTGTCGTATAGATCAATATTTTAATGGCAATTTAGCATGCTTTTAAAATTTGAATAAAACAATAATACTGGTAAGGGAGTAATAGTGATTACGCAACTGACTGCAGGAAGCTTGCCAAGCACGGATGGTTCAATTGTATTCACCAGGTGATGCCAACGTGCAGTCTCTCTAATAATGGTTCCTGGTGCCCACACACGCCTACCTCAAACAGCATCTTGATCAGTTCAGTGTTTTAGCAGGACTCACCAGTGTCAGCAACACACAGACCTGGGAACGTGCGACGTTCATCTATGCGATGCATCCTAATAATATGCAGCCTATATGTGATGACTGATTAATGATAGCAGTAAGAGAATGTGCATTTTCATACTTTTTTTCTAGCCAAACTGCTTCAGAAACTAAACAAATGGGAACATAAACAACTGTGCCAACAGCACAACAATTACTTACTACGTCATATTTGTCAGCTCAAGTGAAAACGAACATCAAGACACAAGCACTCAGCATCACTGTTGACAACGGTGGCGGACAGACCAAGAAAGTATGGAAAATGATAAATAGTAATAGCAAGGAAAAGGTTAGGTGGGCATTCTGGAATTTCAAAAATTTCTGAAAACTGCCGTAAAATCGCACTAAATTTACTGCAAAGTTATTTACTCATAAAATTATGGATTACTGGTACTTTTGAGAACACAACTTTCTTATTCATTTTCACCTTTCACAACACTAGGCCTATAGGGTACGTGGCCAACTCCAGAGGCAGCAGTTCATGAGAACGAGGTACAGGAACCCTTTACAGGGGCAGAGGTGTCCCTCAATGCAGTGTATCTACATTGCAATTACTTATGCACAAACCTTGTCCTACAACAAATTCAGATATTTTTGAGTATATACAGCTGATTTCTTTTAATACTTTGAATGACGAATATCTTTGTCGATGTGCATGGCCACAACACAAGAGTGCAAATGCAAATGCAAAATCTACAGATGTCAAACTACTAACCTACATGACCTAGGCTACACTGTGTCCCAAGTGAAGCATGTCCAAATAAATATTAATTTAAATTCAATATAACTCAAAAAGACCTTATATCATTTTAACCACACTAATTACTATTTATTTGACCTAAACTATGCAACTTACAACAAAATCTATAGCACTGTTTCTAAGATATGAAAGTCTAAAAGGCTGAACCTCAAAACTTCAGTTTCCAAAATGTGAATGCCCATAGATTACCGAACGAGTTGTCATAGGCGTCAAATAGGGGCCAAGAAGCCAAATGATCCCTAAGAAATGTTAAAGTGAAAATTTGGTGATCACCCAATGCAGATTCTGTCACTGAGGGCTCTGTGCTGTAGTGAATCCAATGTGACAAGGACTCCTAAGGATCTGCTTAAATGCTGCTACTGCAAGGTGTGCATGCAGTAACACAATGTTTACTATTAATTAATGTTTACTTTTTTGTTGATAGGATGTTTTTCACAAAGCAAAACAAATTTCACGAAAATTTTAAGGCAAGATTATTATGTTAATTATTACTCGACCGATTTCTGTGACTATAATATTTTATGCCAGCAACTCGACTTTCAGTTTTTAAATTTTTGTATCTCAGAAAATAAACTGTATATTTGGTTGAAACTTGTGTAGATGTTGGCAAACAAATAGTAATTTTTTCTGTGGTCATAAAGCCCCAGATTGTCGGGGCTGGTAGTAGAAATGATACAAGCCACAGGGAATACTGGAACCCAGTGGATATTAGATTTATGTAATGGTGTTGTGAAAGAAGGATGCATTCCAGAGGATTGAAAATTAAGTGTGGTACTGCCAATGTACAAAGGCAAAGGTGACCCTATGGAGTGTGGATCTTACAGAGGGATCAGATTGTTGGAACATGCCATAAAAGTCGTAGAAAGGATATTTGAGCACAGAATTCGGCAGCAGATTGAGGTTGATGACAAGCAGTTTAGATTCATGAAAGGCAAGACAGATGCAGGAGAATTTTGGAGTTAAAGGCAAGAAGCTCTATTTTGATTTTGTGGATTTTGAGAAAACTTTTGACAGGGTGCCAAGAGAAGTGATAAGCTGGGCAATGCGTAAGCTGGGAGTTGAAGAATGGCTAGTATTGGTAGTGATGTCTATGTACACAGGTGCAAAAACAGTTGTCAGAACAGTTTATGGCAATAGCAAAGGTTTTGAGGTAAAAGTGGGTATGCACCAAGGTTCAGCATTAAGTCCACTGTTATTTGTGATTGTGATGGCGGCCATATCTAGAGAATTTAGGGTTGCCCTGCCATGGGAACTGCTGTATGCTGATGACTTGGCAGTGATAACTGAAACTGAAGAGCTGAATAAAAGGCTTAATGAGAGGAAAGATAACGTGGAGAGTAAAGGCACGAGAGTATGAATAAAACCAAGGTTATGATAAGTGGAGAACGTCAGAATGTGAGGCAGAAGGCTGTACGATGGCCATGTGGGGTCTGCAGTAAAGGTGTTGGTAGCAGTTCATTACAGTGTACTAGTTGCCAGAAATGGGTACATAAGAAATGCAGTGGTATAAAGGGTAGCATGTCAAAAGTGGTGAAGTCATTCATTTGTAGAGGCTGCTTGAATCCAGTAACTAGTACAGGTTGCACTAATGTGGATGGAGATGCTAATGCAGCTGTAGAGACCAGAATTCAAATTAGTTGGAATAAGTTCAGGCAGTTGGCACCACTGCTTACCAATAACGACGTATCATTGATTATGAGGGGAAGGTTGTACAGTAGCTGTGTGCGAAGCAGCATGTTGCATGAAAGTGAGACCTGGACTTTAAGGAAAGAAAATGTGATGGCACTTCAGCGAACAGAGATGAGAATGGTCAGGTGGATGTGTGGCATTAAGCTAAAAGACTGATTTCCAAGTATGGAGCTGAGAGAGACTAGGTATAGATGACATAGCATTGATATTGCAGCAGAACAGGCTGCGTTGGTATGGGCATGTGCTGCGAAAAGAAGATGATGACTGGGTGAAGAAATGCATGGAGTATGAAGTAAGAGTGTCCAAGACCAAGAGGAAGACCAAAGAGGACCTGGAGAGAGGTTGTCAAAGAGGACTGTCAAGCACGTAAACTGAACACAGAGGATGCTGTGGATAATAGTAAATGGAGGAAGTTGATAAAGGATGTCTGATGATCAGGATGGGTGTGTTTCTTCTGGTACCGGCCTACCCGGGTAGTCCCGGACCAAAGGCCGCTAAGCGGTTGTGTGTGTGTGTGTGCGTCTGTGGTCAAAATTATACACGTTACTGTTAAGATATATTCTATTTATATAGATTTGAATTTCGGTCATGCTTCAATTGGGGCACAGTGTACATACATAAATTGGTACATTTGCTACCTTTCAAGTCTAGTTGCACCAACTAACCACAGAGAATCTGCCACGTCACAAAGACTTACATCCTTACGATTACTATAACAGCTGTTCATTCAGAAACAAAATACTAATAGCACAACTACTTGGTTGTTATACGTGCTCTCAAGTAAGTGTATTCATGATATGCAAGGGAACACAGAGACATGTAACAGATCAGAGCTTTCAATTCCAACGTTTTACCTACATTAGTTTTCAATGTTTGTTAAACTGGCCCCTGACTGGAATATTACTTCAGGCTGGGCTGGGTCCCACGACAAGAAATCTTTGGGATGATCACAGCAGGTTTTCATAGGCTGGACGCCAATGCTGTCATCCTGTCATCTAAGCAACAGTGCCAAATCATCAGTGTGAACTGAAAGCAAAGACTCATCCACTGGCCTTACATTTTCCACCATAACTCAAGGAACAGGGTGGCCACAATTTTTGGTAGGAAAAATTTAAGGATTTTTCAAGCACTTTCAACTACTTTTTCCAGGCCTACTTCAGATGTAGCAGTTGTTGCTTCTCTGGTATTTTTTTTACATCTTCGAGTATTAAGTACTGACTACAAAATATTCACACTATGGTAACAATGATTATGAAGCAGTGAAATTTAAGGATTTTCAAGGACCTTTCTCATCAAATTCCAAAACTTTGAAGGCCATGTTCTGTTTTCAAGGACTTTCCAGGTTCTGGACTAATGGTTATCGGGCACATATATTTTGAAGACCTTTCAAGAAATTGTGGCCACTCTAAAGGAATGCCTCTTATGCCAGTATCCAAATAAACACAACTTCACAAGTAACAAACCAAACAAACAGTTATACACACAGTCTCGCAACTATTCAGGCGTAAACATAAAGTCAAAAACATGAAATACAAAAATATGGCAATGTGAAAGAATGCAGTCTCGCTGCAACTGGCACACACTTAACAACTAGCAGCATCTGCACTGACTACTGTGATGTTGTAAACAGGAAAAAAGTCAATTAAATGTACTGCAAAACCCTTAATATCTCTGTGCCCTTTATTTCACGAATAAATTACAGGGCACAGGTATCGCTTCTCTAATTTGTATCAGTGTTGAAAATCTGCTATTGGCTCTTCACTGAACCAATTTACACGGGTGCTACATCCAGCAAGGTGCTAGAAATGAGAGTTATGGCTAAAAAGTATCACAGTTGTTTTTGCTTTTGGAAAGAGTTGCTTTGTGTACTTTAATGTTTGTTAATGATCTGAAATATGTGAGTGCTGGAAATGTGTAGTTTTGGATTCACCAAAATAAAAAGTGACAAAATAAATTTGCATGTGAATTCACCATCTTATAGGGCAGCCAAACTAAAGGGTTTTACAGTAAACAACAGACAGTGATCCAATACTGGAACACAAACAGAAACGACACAGTCTTCACTACTCAGCACGCCGTCACTGATAAAGTGCAGTTATTCACAGTCAATCTGAACAAAAACAAACAGATGCCTGGAGGATGTTGTAACATAACAAAGTTATCACATTTCAGTGTATCTAGTTGCTCTACCACACTCACTCACTGATCACAGATAATACTAATGTACTGGAAAAACAACAGAAATTAACATCATATCACTTGAAAAAAAAACAATTTCGTATGATCAACATATTTCCACCCATCTTGTTACTGCATTCACTGCTGCAAGTTCTCCAAATCTTGCAGATAACCCCAACAATGCCACACTAAGTTTAAAATGGGCTTTTTTACAGGAATGAAATATACGAGTATGCAAGTTATGGTAGGTAACGATTTAGCTAATAAACTGAGCATCAGTACAGTGCTACACTGATATAGTAACCTGGCAGCATATAAGCAATGTAAAGAATACAAAATAGCTGAAAAACGATACACTCATCATGAATGAGCATGAGCACACAATAGAAGTTGATGAAGTCAGTACAACAAACCAGTCAATAGACTGTTTTCCACAACAGCTTTTACATCGTGCTATAAACAGCACAAAATGTCTGATTTTGTCACTATTTTGGTTAATAACAAAACCAACAATAACTTTTCTAGGTTCTCCACATTTTCTGGCAATGTTGTCTTGGTTTTTGAGCTATTGTGCATTCAGCCTCACTAAACAGTGAAGCATCAGTGTCAAACATTTCCCATTAAGGCAACAAGCAAAGTGAACATGACTAAACACAATGCTGACACTGGCAGTGGAATGCAGTGCACAGTCACAGACAATAATCACAGCATGTGTCATCAACTGCACCAATGTGGCAGCAGCACTCACAGCAAAGCTCCACATCCTGCATCTGACCCATTAAACAAATGATAATGAGAGCAATGGCACTTTCAGCAATCACGTCACACACAAATGACCACAACTAATGGTAAGTCACTTTTCAACTGATGTCTGGCTATTTGTATATAAAACTATTTTGCAACAGCAAAGGTGACATTATAAAAATACTTGTACAATCACAGTACAAGTTAAGATGTTCAACAACGCTATCAATTTTCGACCACTAAAAATTAACATTACAATTAGTGTTGCAGTAAACATCTGTGGACTGGTGTGTGCAGAAAACGCTGAAAAGTGCAAAAATCACAGTCTGGAAGCAAATGACTATTGAAATTAGCAAACAGAGAAATGCACTTGATAGCATCACAATGAGTACTGGATACTTGCTGGCAAGTTAAGAAGATTCAGGCTTGGGGCGCTCGGGAAAGTCGGCCGACAAGAGTTTAATGAGTTTCTTCTTTGTGCTGTGCGAGCTCCGGACGCACTCGACGACCTGTGCGTCAAATGTGGCTTCACCATTCTCGACGAAGTGTCGGCACTCGAGCCGAGCACGCTGCATCTCAGCGATGACTAACGCGTACGCCATGTGGCCACACTCACCGAACCGCTTCACAAAGTGCTGGCCGTACTTGCTGATGAGAGCAAGGCCGAGCCCTGCAACTGACGGGTGCTTCTTCAGCAATTCGTGTGACTCCATGCGTTGGAGGACGCGCAGCAGAATCTGCTGGTGTGTGTCCGGACTGCAGACCAGATTGATCATGTCGGCGAAGAACGGCTGATTGCATGCATTCCTGCCGGCGCACATCGTGAACAGCCAGTCAACGTAATCCAGCATCTTTGCCGACGACGACACCTGACTGAGCTTCTCAAACGCTTTGGTGACAATGGAAAAGATGTCCGCATTCATGACTTCTCCACAAGCCTGTCTGTTGGCAGCTTGCAACTGTGCCAGCTGGAACAGAGCCTCAGAGTGGTAGTTCCCCGCATTCTTCAGTATCGTGGTGACAATCTTTCCGTACAGTTTGTCACTTGGCTTCACGTACTTTGTAAGAAGCTGGCAGGAGTCTTCGTCGTGACACAGTCGAGAGCTGTAGAACGTCTGAATAATCTTGGTGAGGTCCGGTGTGCATGGGGCATGGTCCACGTCGTCGGCCGGTGCCACACGCATGATAAGCTGCTGCAGCTGCTGACAGGTCAGATAATCCTGCCAGTTGCCGGCAAACACGTGCAGGCTGGCGATGCCGAGCTTGTCTGCCAGGCTGAAGATGAAGTCTCGCTCTGCACTGTCTGAGTACTTGTCATCGTGCATGGGGAAGCGGACGCGCATCAGCTGAGACCTACACACATACATTCACCATGTCTCAAAAAACGTCACTCTATTTTTTTCTTAAATATCTCAGCCAAAAATAAACCAATCTGAATAATTTTAGTACACAAAATCCTGAAGAAATTTGATATAAGCAAGTTTGCTTTTCTCCACCTAACTTGTAACATGTAGGCAATGTTCTTTCAAAAGTCATTTTTCAGCAATAAGTTGTCATCAATATCCTCAGCTGTAACTGTACAAGTTCTCATAGCTACAAAATTTTATTGCTTTCTGTGCTAATGAAATTTTTTACTGTGGCTCTCCTATAAATTGAGAAAATGATCTTGTATATGCAGCAAATGCAGGGAATGCTGGTAGTGCAGTGACATTTTCAGGTGTGATGGATAAGTGTATAAGAATCAATGTCAAATGTCTTCAGGATTTTGCATACCAAAAATTATTAAAATTGGCTATTTTTGACTGAGTTATACAAAAATAATGAGAGAGTGGCATTTTTCTGAGACACAGTGTATATACACGTACATGTACACACAAACACTTACAACATGCACAGTGTCGGGTGCAGGCAGTGGCTAGGTGGCAAAACAACAGTACGCTAACGACGAAATAACAAATGGGCTGTTAGACGGGATTTAAATTGGTCAAGACTTTGGAGAGATCACTAGGGATAACGGAAAGTTGTTCCAAACAAGTGATGCACTGTAGCTAAAGGCATGTTTGCCAAAAAAAAGATCACGTTGAAGGTAATGCCAACAGATGCTAGCCAGCTGACCTGCGGTAAACATGGACGCAGAATCGCAGCACGTCCTCCCTGACTGCCTCATAGCCAGCAAATGACACGTCTCTTATGCGCAGTTCTCTGAAGATCATTTTCAGCACTGACAACTCCACCGAACTGTTGGACTTGAAGCACCTTCGCAGGTGATGCAGCACCTATTAATACAAACACACACACAAGCCATCCCACATGATGTACAATTTTGGAACACTAGCTGGCTAACACACCCTGCATCTATCAGCAGGATGATAAATAAGTAGAGAGCCTACTACAGACTGTAGGGTGACAGCTTGACGGTGGTGATATGTACCCATGTTGTGCTGCAATGTGAATGCAATGTCCACTAGCGGACAGCTGAACGATGAGCCCACAGCGCAGCACAACATGGACAGCACACGTGCACAGGCTGTCATCCGGTGCTGATTAGTGCTACTGTGAATGCAATGTCC
>Ga0126334_10000449_pt1 | contig 12155 bp, 4 predicted proteins | sample InaspJWI49metaG_FD_94491 | JGI IMG/M metagenome (GOLD analysis project Ga0126334, IMG submission 94491) | Marine gutless worms symbiont microbial communities from Oahu, Hawaii - Inanidrilus sp. 2 OAHU.JWI-49 metaG | ecosystem: Host-associated > Annelida > Digestive system > Unclassified | place...
CTGTAAAAGCTTTAAGATTTTTTTACTAATTTTGTAGAAAAAGTGCAGATAATTTCAAGTTATTTTTGATATTTTGAGTATATCTGTAACACTAATATCGTCTTTCAGATGTAAACATAGCGTTAGAATGCACTCTAAAGCTTAAGTTTAAGACGACGGGCTCCAGTAGTCCCTCTATTTTAACAAAAAAATTTTTTGCCCGGCCATTGGGGGGCCTGGGCCCCCTGCCCCCCCCTTGTCTACGCCAGTGTATAAAGCTAACTTACCCGATCATCTACTAAGTGTCCGGCGACTATGCAACAATTTGACGTCGTTCGCTGTCGATATCGCGTCGAGATCGACAACTGTGCTTGAAGCTTCGACGTCATTCAATCCAGTGAAGAAAACAATATATATATTTCATCAACCGTAGTGCACTGGGTGTCTTTTCGACTTCCGGCGCATGCGCATTCAAAGTTTCCGGATGCGAAAGGCGCCAAGCGATCTTCGATATTTGCACACGTACTTGGCGTGTTGTGAATTATGCATGCGACAGTCGTCCGTTTACACTAGCTGCGACTGCCGACTGCCATCTGCCCGGTAGGCCTAGACGTGAGAGTGCAGAAATGCAACATGCGGCGGCAACAGATAATCCAGTTTATTAAGCTTATAGTACCAGCATGCCCGCTACGGACTGTATACTGCATATAGTAACACTGTCTGTCGTCTGTCCACACTGTCCCGTGTCTAGATCCCTAACCCAAGTAGCTGTAGAAAGCCCCAAGGTGACTTGAAGGTGTCGTTCCCGAAGCCAGTTTTGGCTTAAAAATCAAGGTCATAAGGCCTGTCGCTGTCTGTTTGTGACACTTAGGCCAACAACGAAAGAAGAGAAATCAGTAAAAAGTGGATAGGTGTGTGTAATGCAGATAAAAAGCCAGTACCGCTGCTGATAAAAATAAGACACTCATAAAACTAACGGGAGAAGTTTCATAAAGAAAACTGATGTACAGAATACTGCATGTCGAAACTCGAAAGTATACTACAACTGCTTAACCAACTGAATTCAGCAGTTTACAATCCGATTTTTAACGCATTAGCCTCTACATCGAGTATTCAAAGCACCAGATTCGAACAAGGCACCAAGGCACGGGGGCACAGTGAGATATACATAGTTGGGGGAGCAAAAATACATAGCAGAAATGTTTGCACAAGCCTGCAACACAATAATGACGAAAGTATATAATAACTGCACAGCGTCGCTCAAAATCCGCCCATGCACTGCCGGCGAGTAAGTGCAGTAGTCATTATGCTCTTCGGCGTATAGGCCAACACTGGGCCTGAATTAGTTCTTCTATTTCGACAATCTGCGGCACACGAGTACATACAAAACTGCCAATAACACGATTCAAACGTTACATTAATTATACACTTCAGCTAAGTTCAAAGCAACGTCGAAACGAAAAAACAAGCTTCAAATAAAAGCAGTACATCCTTTCAAACTGTTTTTGATCTAAACCTTTAGCGTCGAGAACGAGCAAGCACACACACACACACGCACTAAACGAAATGCACATCGACTACAGTGCAATGAGCAGTCGGCAAACTGTTCATTGCTCAGCACAGTGTGATGACATAGGATGCGCCGTGACCATCTTTGTGTAAATATTCTATTTACAGGCTATTCAGTTTGTTACTATGCATAAGCTACGCAGCGATGCATTCCACCGGAAAATGAGAGCTATACCGTTGTTACGCAGTCCTTGTTAACTGAATCCGAACGTCCCAAGGTTAAAATGAAAAATGAGCTGTAACGAAGTGTTTAGTGAGGAAATCACGAGAAACAGCGTCGAAGGTATGTGGTCTGTTTCCATGTTGGAACAAGCGAAAGCGACACCTCAGCCGACAGCTACGATGACGGTCGCACAGACTCATCTAAAGCCTCGTCCACAGCACATTAATTGAACTGAACTGAACTGAACAAGTCGATCGTGTTACTCCAAGCATTAAATGGTCATGCGCACAGTCAAGCGCACATCACATCGACCTACTTCGTACTGATTGGCTACAGAAACTGCAGAGAACTAGGTCGCTTAGTTCTAGGCACGGGTATTCCAATGGGACTGCTCCATTGCAGTCCAGTTCGCGAACTTCAGTCCAGTTAAGTTCATGTGATGTGAACGAGGCTTAAGCGTCCGCACATCCAACATAAAATAAAACAGTTCTGTGTTCAGCGTCCTACGTCAGCTGACAACGCGACACTGCTCGCATTTGCTGCTGAGCGCCGGTCGAGCGCCAATCGATCCATATCTCCTGCCCGTCGGGCCTACAGCAGCAAACCCGCCGCGGCGGCCGAACGATGGGACGCACGGACAGACGGACATATTTCAACAATTTCAACATAGGCCTATTTCGACAATTTCATAGACCCTGCCTTGCATACTATGCGAGCAGTGTCAATAAACGCTAAAAGAAAGAAACATTTGACTTTATTTCTCATTTAATTTATGTTAGATGGCAACATCTAACATAATTTAAATGAGAAATAAAGTAAAATGTTAGACTAAGGTACGGAGACGGTGTAGATAACACCGTTGCGAACTCCAGCGTCTTTTCTAATGCGCTGATTGCCGTCAGCAAGGGCATGCGATCAGTAAAACTTTGCACCAACAAAATTCTCCTGTTTTAACTGGAGGTGCCGACTAACGCAGGCTGACCTGTATTATGGCCGTAAAACGGCGGTTGTTTTTTGTTGTTTTAATTTATGCAAGATGTGCGGACCGCGGACAGAGGCGGTGGGTGGACTGGTGGGCGTGGACGCTTCAAGCGTGCGAGCTGGTGCCGCTGGCCGCCGCGTCGTCACCGCCCGCTCCGCCGCCCCCGCCGCCCGCGGCGCCAGGGAGCTGGTCGCTGGCCGCCATGAACTGGTGAATGACGGCGTTGATGGATGGGCCGAGGTCGGCCGGAGGGTCACTGTCCTGCTCGACCCGAGTCGTCTCGGTGACCAGCGTCTCCTCCTTGCCGCCGTGGATGATCGTCTTCTTGTGAACGTGCTTGCGCAGCACCAGCCTAGCCGCCCACCCAGCACGCAGTCAGAGTGTCAGACCACACACAGCTTACAAGCAGCTCAGCTAGCGCACAGGCACCGCGCCGCGCCAGCAGTTGCTGTCAGCTGAACTCTTGTCGTCTGCTGCACAACCGTATACCTGCGAAAAATCCCGTTTAAGCTTCAAGGTCATTCAAGATCATTTTGGCCAATTTGACAGCAAACTTTCCCTATCTAACATTAAGTGGCAAGACGTTGGAAAGGCAGAAGAGGGCAGAAAAAGAACTGGGAAAACATCAGTGATAGCTTGCAGTGGATTAGCAGTGACAGGACGATTCAATACACAGTATTAACTCCTTCGGCAAAATAAGAATCTCGAAGTTGCATAGGCCTAATGCCTATTATAATGTCGTGATTTGTTTCATTTTATTGCAAGCAGCCGTTGTGTTAAGGGCCAAACACGAAAATCTTCAAAATCAGTACGTATTAATGTGAACACGGTTTCATAATTTGATAACAGAGCAACTACTTGGGAATGCATTAAACTACAATTACGACTGTATAACACAAATGTATTAATTCAAAATTCAAATATTCTACATAATTCAAGACTTTGTATGTCAAGAGTTTTTGCTCGAACCACATTAGACAACTTAATTATTTAATTAACGTCAAATCACAGTCGATGAACGCATGATAATAAAACTTCTGACTGTTCTCAACTAACCTGGAGCTTTGGTCAGCCGCTGCCAGGTCGCTCGGCGATGTTGTGCTCGTTTCTTAAACACAAACACGTGATTAATCGTATTTGTTAAAAGCTTCTTTAACAGCCGAATTATACACAAACATACAATATATACTTCCGCATGATTTTGTATTATATATGGACGGTTTGTAGGCCTTGCATTTTGATAACCTTAGGAGGGTAATATGAACTGAAATTGTGCTGAAGCTATAAAACTTTACAAAACGTGCCGCGGATTACGACTATGTCTTTAGCACAAATAAGACAAGTTGATATACTGATGGTAGCGACAGTCTGCATCTCCGCCGCTGCAGAGATCGACCAGTCGTAGTCGCCAGATAGCGTCAATGTGCACCTCATCTAATTCACGGTTACTCGGGGAGACACGAGTCTGCCCCCAAACAGCACCATCTCAATCGCTTCAGCCGTTTTGCGGGGTCCACCTGTGTGTCCATCACGTCAGTAACAATAGCGCAATCAGGACTGACTCCACGGATTCCCCGGACTGTTTACCGATACTTCTGGGAATATCCGTTTTTTACTTTTTAGTTTTTCTGTGGCCATCACACAGATAGAGACAGACATAAAATACGATATGATAAGAGATGCTATTTTAACGTGTGCTCAAAAGCTGACATAAGTCAGCTTAATCTACTGCATGGAACCAAAACTAAAAAGTGGAAAACAGGAAAACTAAAAAGTAAAAAACGGATATGCTCAGAAGTATCGGTAAACAGTCCAGGGAATCCGTGGAGTCAGTCCAGATGTTCGCTATTGTCACTGACGTCGCAGCAATGCGTACAGCGTGCGAACTAAAATTGATGCCGGCAACAGAGAGCAAGGCAACAGAGACAGCTTCCAGTCGACCTGTGCGTGGCTGCATCTGCTCAGTGAACTGATCGTCATCGAGCTGGCCGCGGATGAGCTTCCTCTCGGTGGTCAGACGCCGCTGTCCGGTCGTCTTGACGCGCTTCTTGGCCAGCTCGCCGCCCGGGAGCGTCTCGGCCGTGTCGTACACGTCCGTCATCACCTCACACACCAACCGGCACGCTAGCTACTTCCCGTTTTATGGATGACCTCATGCTAGCACATCACGGCCAGGACAAGGAGATCCGAAAAAGGTGTAAACTCAAAGTGAGTCAACAGAGGACAGCGTGGATTTGACACCTCGGCGTATACTCAAACTGACCAACCAGGGGGCAACACAGGACGGGAGGCGGAGTCCGATGTCTACGACTGCCTTGCTCATTATTCGTTTAAAATGTTGTAAAAAAAGGTAGCCCATACTCGATTACCGAGTGTAGGGTTCCGGAGCTGATCCCGGTTCTTGGCAGTCAGCCTGCAGGTGACGTAAGTCATAAACCCGACGGTATAGGCTGCCATTACTTTCCGCCAGGCCTGCAGTTACCCCCACAACACTTAAGAGGGCTGCTAACAAGTTTGCTGCTTGGTGAACAGAGGCACGATGGGTGTGAACAGTTTGCCTAAGACTGTTACCGGACATCGTCGCGGCTGTGATTTGAACCCTGGCCCTTCTGCGCCTGAGTCCAGCACGTTAACCACTCGTCTAACGAGCAACCCTTAAAATGTTGTACAGACCGTTTAAAAGGGCAATTTTCGTTTAAACGCGTGCCTCGCTAATCACCTGCGGCTGATCCTCGCTGACGTCGACGTAGCGCTGGACCGGCGGCTCGGCGGCGGCGGCGGCGGCGACCTCGTCGTCGGGCAGCAGGGCGCGCATCACGACCGTCTTGCGCTCGACCGTCGTCACGATCCGCTTCCGCACGACCGTCGAGTCGGGCAGCGTCTCCTCGAACTCCTGGACGTCGCGCTCGACCGCCGGCTCCGTCTCCACCACGTCCGCGTAGACGCCGAACCGCCGCAGGTCCGCCTCGGACCCGGCCGGGCTCGGACCGTCGGTCGGCGACACCGGCTCCCCGTCGTCGCTGACGCTCGACCGCCGACTCGAGCCCGGCGACCGCTGCGTCTCTCTCACCGTGTCCTCGACCACCTCGCCCTCCAGACCCACTCGACGCACCTTCCGCTCCACGCCGTCCTCCTGCTGGCTGCCGGGCGCCCGCAGACTGGCCGTGATTGTGACCACCTTCCTCTTGAGCGGCGCTCCGTCGGACGTCATCTCCTGGAAGAACTGCTCCGCAGTCCTCGTCTGGACGTCGTCGCCGAACGGTTCGACGACGCCCGGCAACATCTCCGTCACTCGCTCGTTCACGTCGGCGCTGACGGTCTCCTCGCGGACGCTGGAGTCGGTCACGACGCCGTCGGTCCGCGTTATCACGCGCACCGGCTTCACGTACCTGGTCGTCTCGATGCGCCGTCTCACGACCGTGCCGTCGTCCAGTCGCCTGCTGTCGTCCGTCACGTCAGTCCGCGGCTCTACAGGGCCCTCGATGAACTTCTGCGTCACCTGCGGCTCGGCGGTTCGCCGGTAGCTGGTCGTCGTGACCGTCTTGGCGGCGCGCGTCCCGTCAGGCAGCGTCTCGTGCGTCCGTTCAACTGTCGTCGTCGCCTTCACTTTGTCCGTCTCGCGCGGTTCGCCGACTCCAGGGCCAAGCTGCTGGACGGTCTCGTCGACGGCCGCGTCCAGAGTCACTTCGCGGTAGTTGGTGACGGTCGGAACGCCGTCGACGACCGTGACGTCGGTCAGCGGGCGCACTCTCTTGGTCGTCACGCGCTTCGTCCGAGCCTTGGTACCGTCATCGAGCGTCTTCTCACTCTCACTCACATCGACCCGTTCCACCGCCTCGCCTTCCACCGTCCTCATCGTCGGCGGCTTGGTTTCCGGCTGTTTGAGGTGGACCGTCATCTTGACCAGTTTGCGGCGCACGACGACGCCGTCGGGCGACGTCTGCTCCGAGTGGTCGACCGAGATGTCGTTGTCGCAGTTCTTGGCGTACGGTTCGATGACGCCCGGCGGCAGCTGCAGCACGTTCTCCTCAACATCAATGCCGACAACCTTGTCACGTGTCACCGGCTCAGCTGCAGCAGCTGCACCCGGCCGCGGTGGTTCGGTGACTGATTTGATGTGTTTCGTCGTGATCACTTTGCGGACGATAGTCGTCCCGTCCTCCAGATTCTCCTCGTACTGCTTCGTCTCCGTCTCAGAGCGGACCGGTCCGTCCACCTCAGTGGTACGCTGAGGCTCGACCGCCGGTTTGTCGTCAGTCGGCAGCTTTGCGGGTTTCGGCTGATCGCGAATTCGGACGACCATGCGGACGATCTTTCGTTTAGCGGGTGTGCCGTCCGGAAGCGCGTCATCCCGCTGAGAGACGGTGATGTCGGTGTCAGTGTTGGCGCCGGAAGGCTCAATCACGCCCGGCGGAAGTTCCAGGAGATTCTCCTCGATGGTCGCTCCGACCAACTTGTCGCGCAGGAACTTGACAACCTCTTTCCCGGCGTCCGTGACGGTGACCTCTGACACGGGTCGGATCTTCCGGGTGGTGATGATCTTGCGGCGGATCGTGCTGCCGTCCGGAAGACACTGCTCGTCCTGCTCGACGCTCGCGCGCAACTCGACGTCACCCTCGACGAGTCGCGTCCGCGGCGCTCGGAACGTGACGACGGTCGTGGCGGCCGTCTTGCGGACCGGCGTCCCGTCCGCCAGCGTCCGCTCCGACTTCTGCACCGAGATGGTCGTGTCGCAGTTGTCGCCGTGTGGCTCGGCGACGCCCGGCGCCAGAGCCAGCAGGTTCTCGTCGATCTCGACGTCAATCAGCCGCTCGCCCGGGCGCCGTCCAGCCACGCTCGGTGACTCGGGGACGTAGCGCCGCGTGACGGCAACGATCCGTCGAATCGTGGTCCCGTCGTCCAGAGCGCGCTGGAACTCCAGCACGCTCGTCCTCGATCGAACGTCGCCACCTGGCGTCGGTCGTGCGACTCCGTCGACACTCTTGCGTTCCGCCGGTGGCTCAGTCGGCGACAGCAGCTCGTTGATCTTGTTGACGGCCGCCGTCTCCGTGTCCGCGACGGTGTTTTCGATCTCGTGCAGCAGATCGCGCACAGCCGGGCTCGTCACGACCGGCTTGCGGCGCACCTTGGTCCGCCTGACCGTTCTCTTCACCGGCACACCGTCAACCACCTCGTCGTCCAGACGATCAACAGTTGTCTCGCTTTCTACGTCCGGCCCACAGGCACTCTTCACGCCCGCCGGCAGTTCCGTGTAGCTGTCTTCAATCTCCTTGTCAACCACCTCTTCACGAACGGTGGATCCGGCTGGACGCCCATTAATTATCGTTACTTCCTCTATTGGTTTGATGTGTGTGACTGTTGTCGCTTTATGTTTCTCTGTCCCGCCATTTGGCAGACGACGCTCATCTTCGCTGACGTCTGTTTTTGATTTGATCGGTCCTTCGATTACCTGTTTCTGCGCAGAAGGTGCGACATCAGCTGGTAAACCACGTACGTCTGTAGGTCTGACACTCTCGCCCGGTGTACGAGGGGCATTTGCATCAGGTTCTGGTGTCTTTCCGGCAATATCTCCCGGTAGTCCGGGGGTGGTTCCAGCGGGCGGCGTGACTTCAGTTCCGGCAGGTAGACCGGGTGTTGGTGCTGGCTGTTGGGCATGGTCCTCGTCAGGTTTCTTGTCGGGCGTGACGACCAGCTTGACGACCTTGCGTTTCACCGGAATTCCGTTGGGCAGGTTCTCGTCGACGTTGTCCACCGTGACGTCGGTGCTCACGTTGCTGCCGTACGGCTCGATCACTCCCGGGTGCAGCTCCAGCACGTTGCGTAGAGTCTCGACTCTGACTGGTTCTTCGCTCAACGGCAGTCGAACCTCCTTGCCGTCGACGCGGCGCACCTCCACCACCGGCCTAAAGTAGTCCGTCTCCGTCGTCTTCTCCGCCACCAGCGTCCCGTCGTCCAGATTACGCCGATCTTCCGCAGTCTTCAACCTAGACTGCGTGTCTCCCTTAACGATTCTGCCCGGCTTCGGCGACCCAGCAGGAACGGGTGTCTTAAAGCTGACATTGGTTGTCACGGTCTTCTTGCTGACCGGAGTGCCGTCAGGCGCCTGTCCGTCTGTCTTGACGACGTCAATGTCACACTCGACGTTATTTCCTCCCGGTTCAATACTTCCGGCCGGCAGTTTTAGCACGTTTTCTTCAATCTCGGTGCCAACAACTTTTGGCGAAGGCACCTGGTCAGCGGCTGTATCGCCGGCTGTTGCCGGCTGAAGGCGCTGCGTTGTCGTAACCTTCTGAATCAGCACGTCGCCGTTGTTGAGACCGCGGCGATACTCCTTGGTCGTTTTGCGCGGAACAGCAGTTCCTGCGCCAGGTAACAGAGCAGTTTGACCAGTAGAACCGCCAGTAACTGGCGTCACAAAGCCCTGCTGACCAGTCGGCGGCACACCCGCTGTAATTCTGCCGGCGTCCTGAGGCTGCGACGGTTTGACTGGCGCACCGACATCATCAGGTATGCGGCCAGCCCGCGGTGCCGTCTGTGCTTGTAGCTTACTACTATCCACAGGTCTCTCGCCTGGTATAACACCTCTAGATTGCGGTCCTTCATCTTTAGACAATAACGGTGTCACCGGTAACTGCTGTGGTTTAGTCGACCTCGGACTGTCTAGCTTACTGCCTTTGCCTGAAGGCGTAGTTTCTCTATGTACTGGTACACCACCAAATGGCGTGCCTTCCATACCTCTAGCGTTTGGTGGAACATTTCGTACATCAATGTTGACTATATTTTTCTTGACTAGGCTGCCATCGGGCAGAGTGTCTTCAAAATGAGCTTCGGTGGTTTCGCTCTCGATATTGCTGCCGTACGGGTACAGCACGCCAGGCGCCATCCTCATGACGACTTCCTGGATGTCGGTTCGTATCAGTTTTTCGCCGACAAGTCGCTCAGAGCTGCGTCCGTCCAACTCGCTGACTTCAAAGACCGGAGCCGCGTGTCGCGTCGTCGTCGTTTTCCACTTGACCGTCGTTCCGTCGTTCAAAGTCTGCTCATCCTCGCTCACCTCGGCCTTCGAGGACACTGCGCCAAATCTGCGGGTAACTCGCGGCTTTCCGGGTCCACCTTCGGTCAAGACGACAGGAGTCAGTGGCACGTCAGCAGCGGCGGAAGGCGGCGGCACTGTGTCGTCGTCCTCGTCAGACTTCAGCAGATCCTCCATTCGCTCCAGTGCGGACTTGGCCGGTAACTGCTGCTGAGTGGGACGCTTCTCTAATGCAGGCTCGGTGTCAACTGGGACCATTTCATCGGAACTCGGTTTCAGTTTAACAGTCAGGACTGTGACCGTTTTACTGCGAGGTGCTCCATTCGGAAGAACGTCATCATACCTGTCAGTGCTGACCTTAGCCACGACGTTGCTTCCATATGGTTCAACGATTCCAGGAGGAAGGTGAACACTGTTTTCTTCCACGTCAACCCTCACGATCTTTTCGTGCACTTTCGGCTCCTTTAGATTGTTCTTTCTCGACGGATATTCTGTGACCGGCCTGAAGCTAGTTACCACAGCAATCTGGCGCTTAACTGTTGAACCGTCAGACAAAGCTTGTTGTTCTTCAGTTATTTCCCTTCTGGATTTTACGTCACCTTCTATTATCGGCTCGGGAGATGGTCTCCTGGCTATTTCCTTTGAAGCGTACGCTGCCTGAACTGGAAGGACAGTTTCTGGTGGTTCATCACCAGGGCCTGGCCATTCGAGTTTATTGGGTTTGTCGGCGTCTGGCGACACGTATTCCACGTCCCCGGCGGCACCCTGCTGTCGACCCTTGCGTAATGTCGGCGTCCACACACTGTCTGGGAGCGTGGCTCGAAGCATGCAAACAGGCGTGGGTGGTCTCTTGTCTGCTGGAGATCTAGGACATTTCGTAAATGCCAGGACGCCGGTAGGTACGTCGGCGATGTTACGGATTCTAACATCCATCGGCAACTCGTTCGCTTGGAATGGATGGAAAGGAACGCTAACTGCCGAAACCAATGGATCGATGACTGGAATCAGATTTTCAGTGAAGTCCACAAACTGAGGTTTGCCATCAACAACCTGTCAAAACGCAAAATGTTTATTATAACGATACAAGATTATACGTGTACAAATGCGTTAAAAGCTGACCTATACTGAAATACATAGATCTACAAATTCAAAAATTAATGACAAATAATTTTTTTTAAATTTTTACTTTGCTCCCAAAGAGTGTGAAGTATTGTGATAAACGTGTCTGTATGTCTGTCCGCTCGCATATCTCAAAAAATCACATGCCAAACTTTACTAAATGTTTCTGCACATGTTACCTGCGGCAATGGCTTGATCGTCCGTTGATGACAATGCACTATGTTATGTACTTCCAGTTTTGTGGATGACGTCATGTTTTCACATAATCAGCAATAAGGCATACGGCGTATGGGCGCCGTTCTGCAGCAAGTAGTCATCAATTTCCAACATGTTCGCCAGACGGTGCCACGCTGTTTGACTTTGTCGTCGTATACAATGACAGCAAATTGCGCTTGGAATGCAGTCTACTATTTCACTGTATTATCTTACAACTTGTCATAAGAACAAGCAGCCCACCTCAACATCACCACTGCGTGCAAGTTCCTCGAAACTGTCTTTGTCAGCATCAGGGAAAGTTGCTGCTGATGCGTCGACGTCGTCGGTGACACAGAAGATTTTCAGCTGACCTTCCGTGGGACTGGTCCGTCGACCGAAAACCACAAACTTGGCCATGAAAGGCACCTTGACAGCCTCGTTATAAACGTCGGACGCCATTTCTTCGACTGGCTTCAACTCCGTACAATCAGCGGGGCACGCCATCAGCATATACCTACAATACAATGTTAGACCCCGCCCTGAGTTCATGGCTGGAAATGTTTTTAAGCTAGTATACTCACGCACATGAGATATAAGGATATCTATATATATACAGATTAACATACACTAAGTTCTAAAATATTTAGAAAAAAAACAGCAAACGCAGGATGCTTTTGTTTCTATACCGATCAACATGCAATGCATATCACCGGTGGGGGCGACTGAAAACGCAAGTACGGAAAACGAAAGTACCGCAGGATGGAATATGCAAGTACGGAATACGTAAGTACGAATGTGCAAGGGTGGAAAATGCAAGTACGGAAATCTCAAGTACGAATCTGCAACGGTGGAAAACGTAAGTACACCAACTTAAAGAGTATTTTGAAGAGTTTACGATTTTCCAGTCTTGCATTTTCAGTCAATCCGCTGTCAGTAGGTCTAGACCAGTTCACCTGTATTGTACCAGACCGGTGTTATACACAAGAAATCGGACTCATGCGCAGAAGGGCCTGGTTCAAAAATCGCAGGCGCGACGCTGTCGGGTAACAGTCTTAGGCAAACTGTTTACACCCATTGTACCTCTGTTCATCAAGCAGCGAAATTGGTAGCAGCCC
>Ga0126334_10000450_pt1 | contig 12149 bp, 14 predicted proteins | sample InaspJWI49metaG_FD_94491 | JGI IMG/M metagenome (GOLD analysis project Ga0126334, IMG submission 94491) | Marine gutless worms symbiont microbial communities from Oahu, Hawaii - Inanidrilus sp. 2 OAHU.JWI-49 metaG | ecosystem: Host-associated > Annelida > Digestive system > Unclassified...
AATTGGAATCTGACCCTATCGCAGTTGGCCATCTTCTTTGAAGGCCGGCTTGATGCTGCACTCGATCTGTGATCTGATGGATCGAGTGTTTTTACGTTGACACAAAATTCTGAACAGTCTCTGCCGCTTAACTGGGGTGTATCAAAAAGCTTGACCACGTCAAGGGGATTTGCTGCATCGTAATAGTACTTTATCCTCGACTTCGACTCGACCAGGGTTTGTTCATAAACCTTCGCTGCTATGGTTCTGCCATCGAGCTCGAGGTTTTGCCGGCCCGCGTATATCAGGCGCGAGTCAACCAGCTTGCCTTTACGGTAGAAATGCATATTTCGCTCGGTTTCCTGCCGCCGACCCATGACCGCCGCCAGCCAATGGATGCTTTGATAATCGTATACCTCCGACTCGAGCCGTGACTGTTTGTGTTGACCTTTTCTGAAAACTTCGAGTTCGGCTTTATCCCAGTTGAAGCTCGCCAACTCGTAGCGGTTTTTATTGCGGGCATCCGATATTAGGATTTCGTTTAACTGGAATTCGCCGTCGGTCAGGCTGAAGCTGGTTTCGGTATAAGGCTGTTTGCGGCTAAACCAGGCATAGACGCCACGCGCCCTGGTATGCGAACGCCAGCGCCAGCGGTTACCGCTGCGTTCCAGTTTGAGCTCGGTGTTTGCAATATGTTTATTGCCCCTAAGCAAGTCATAGTTGGCGCTGAATGGACGCGGTGCGACCTCGGCGGAAACCGCCGGCGCTAGCGACGCAACCAGCACTAGCAGGCTAAGGATTGAATCGGATCGGATTTTCAAGCAAGGCCTGTTTATAAAAGATCTGGCCGGCTTTTATCACCAGGCTTTGATCGCTGAGCCAACGCAACAGCTGCGGATACATCTGATGCTCGAGCCGATGCCCCCGACGCTGCAAATCCGCGCTCTTGTCGCCCGGCATTATCGGGTAGCCGGCCTGCAGGATGACGGGTCCATCGTCGAGTTTGGCGGTGACCAGGTGGATGCTGACGCCATGCTCCCGTTCGTTGTTATCCAGCGCGCGTTGATGGGTGTTCAAACCCTTGTATGCCGGTAATAACGATGGGTGGATATTGAGAATTTTATCGGCGAAGGCCTCGATAAAACGCGGGCCGAGGATGCGCATGAAACCCGCCAGAACGATATAATCGGGGTCGATTGTGGCGAGGTAATGTTGCAAGGCGTCATCAAAACGGTCGCGGTCGTCGAAATCTCCATGCTCGAGCACCCAGGTAGGCAATCCGTGCAGGGTAGCGCGAACCAACCCATGGGCGCTCCGGTTATTGGATATTACGGTCTTGATTTCGGCGTTGAGCTCACCCGAGTCGATGGCATCGATGATCGATTGCAGGTTACTTCCATTGCCCGAAATCAATACCGCAAGCTTGATTGTCCGGCTCATGCAAATACTACCGCGGACTCGCCTCCACGATCGATGACTTCTCCAATTACCCAGGCGCTTTCACCCATGTCCGAGAGTTGCCGCAGGCATGCCTGCTCCTGTCCGGCGTCGATTGCTAGCACCATGCCGACGCCGCAATTGAAGGTGCGCAGCATCTCGGTCTCGGCAATATTGCCCGACTGCTGCAGCCATTGAAACACCGCGGGCATTGCCCAACTGGATAAATCTATACTTGCCGCTAGCTGCGCCGGCAGCACGCGTGGGATATTGTCGATCAAACCGCCGCCGGTGATATGGGCAATGGCGTTGAGCGGGCATTGTTGCGCCAGTTTCAGCAGATTCTTGACGTATATCCGGGTTGGCGCGATCAGCGCTTCGGCCAGCCTTTGGTTGCCGCAGGATTGGCTCAGGTCGGCTCCGGTAACTTCAATTATCTTGCGGATCAGCGAATAGCCATTGGAATGCGGGCCCGATGAAGCCAGCGCCACCAGTCGATTGCCGCGCGCGACGCGGCTGCCGTCGATGACCCGGTCGCGTTCCACAATGCCGACGCAAAAGCCGGCCAGATCGAAATCTTGTGCGTGATACATCCCGGGCATTTCCGCGGTTTCGCCGCCAATTAGCGCGCAGCCCGCCTGCTTACAGCCGGCCGCGATCCCGGCGATCACGGTTTCCGCCTGTTCGATTTGCAACCGTCCGGTAGCGTAGTAATCAAGGAAGAACAGGGCTTCGGCGCCGAGCACGGCGATATCGTTGGCGCACATGGCGACCAAGTCGCTGCCGATGCCGTCGAGGCGGTCGAGTTCGAGCGCCAGTTTCAGCTTGGTGCCGACGCCATCGGTGCCTGATACCAGTAACGGATTGCGGTAGCGATCGAGCGGTAATTCGAACAGGCCGCCAAATCCGCCAATGCTGCCGATGCAACCCTCTCGTTGGGTGGATTTGATGGCGGGTTTGATGCGTTCCACCAGTTCGTTTCCGGCGTCAATGTCGACGCCCGCTGCACGATAATTCAAAGATCGCTCGGGATTCATGGTTTGTTAGTTCAGGAAATAATATTGGTGTGCTATTTTACACGCCTTAATTTTAAAAGTCCGTGCCAGAGAATAGATAAAAAATGAAGTTGCTTAATGTTTTGCCAATGCTGCTGGTGCTGGCTTGCGCCTCACGGCCGGCCGCTGCGGTAATCGTCGAGGATCTGTTTACGGTCGAATTACCCGTTGCGGATCAAACCACGAGTTTACGTCTGGAAACTTTCAGCCAAGCCTTCAAACAGGTGGTTGTCAAGGTCAGCGGTTCGGATGACGCTTTGCGCAGCCAGGCCTTCGAACGTCCGATCACACGCAGCGCGCGCTATGTGAAACAGTTTCGTTATATCAATCGCAGTCAACCGGGAGATGAGGAATTCGACGCCGAGCGTCTTTACCTGCGCATCGATTTCGATCAGCAATTGATCGAAAGCCTGTTGCGCGAGCACAATTTCCCGGTCTGGGGGCGGGAGCGGCCGAGTAGCCTGCTGGTGATTTCCTATGATGTGAATGAAAACATAAAACTGGTGTCGGAAGACGCAACTCCAGATTTGATTGAAGCGCTGGATCAGGCCGCCACTGTCCATGCGGTGCCGGTATTGTTTCCACTGATGGACCTGGAAGATATCGCGCTGGTGAAGATTCGCGACATTGTTTCGCGCGAATACGAAAACATTAAAACCATGTCCCAACGTTATACCCCGGACGCGCTACTGGTCGGGCAGCTTGTCGGTCGTAGCGGCAAGGGCTGGCATGGCGACTGGGAGGTTCGGTTTGCGGATCAGATATTTAAGTGGAAACACGCGGCGTCGTCGAAAAAAGCCGTGATCGATCAGGTCGTCAAACATCTGGCGCGAATACTGGCGCTGGAGTATGCGCTGGAAGATCATCGACGGGTAGAACAGTCGCTTTTGCTCAGTGTATCCGCGCTCGAAGGCATCGAACGGCTGATAGCGGTACAGAAATACCTGACGTCGCTGAATGTAGTCGAAAGCGTGCGCGTGGCGATGATTAACGCCGATGTCGTGACTTATCGTTTGAAGTTGCGCAACGATCCCGAGGATTTACAGCGCTTGATCGAATTTGGCGAAGTACTGGAGCAGGAAGACTTCCCGCAAGTGAGTACCCAGGGCGAAGAGCTGATTATTTTAAACTACAGTTACATCGATCGCGGGGTGAATAATTAAACAAATTGTTTTACCGCTGGCGCTCGATCGTCAGTTCAGCTTTGCCAATTTCGTTGCCGATCAGTCCGAATTAATCGTCGACAGTCTGAAAGCGCTGGTGTTGGGTAAGGGTGAAGCCCAGATAGGTTTATGGGGTGGGGCAGCCTGCGGCAAGACGCACTTACTGAATGCAAGCGCCGATTTCGCGCGTAGCCAAGGAGTGGTGATGCAAATCTACGATGCCGCCGAGCTGCAACACTGTGTCGCTTCCGAGTTTAATGGTTACGGAGTTTGCGACGTGCTGGCGATAGACAATCTTGACGCGATCGTCGGCCAGCGCGAATGGGAGGCGTTGTTTTACCAGGTTATCAATCGCTGCCGTGACGGCGACTATCGGTTCCTTTTTGCGCTGTCCGACAAGCCCGATGATTTGAATACCTGTCTGAATGATTTCCGCTCCCGGCTGCAATGGGGGCTGCTGCTGCAACTGCCGTCCGGCGGCGAGGCCGAGATTCGAACAATTCTGCGCCGCCGGGCCACCCTGCTCGGTATCGAGCTCTCGGCTGACGTGATTTCCTACCTGTTAAACCACTATCCGCGCGATCTGGCAGCGCAAATGGCCATCCTGCGGCAGCTCGACGAAACTTCGTTGGCGCGTCAGCGCAAGATAACCATACCTCTGGTTAAGACGGCGCTGCGCAATCATCCCGGATAGCTCTAGCCCGCATAATATTTCACCGTTTTACGTCGCGAGGGCGGCGTCACGACGCCGGCGGCCGTCGCTGCGCTGCCCGGTCCGCCGCTTAGGGCCCAGCGGATTGCCGCCCGAGAAAGCGCGCAAAATAGATGCTCGCGAGAAACAGCGACATGCTCGTAATCGTGGTACCGAATCCGTAAACCTTGAGCGCCGGATTGGATACCAGTTCGCTGATCCCGATACAGAAATAAACCATTGTCAGGAAGCCGATCCACTTGTAGGTATAACGCCGCGAGCAGCATAATCCTTTACCGGGTATCAATAATGCGAGCACTAGTAGTCCCGCCCAATAGGTATTCACTCCGGAGCCGGGCAGGAGCAGGGACAACTGAAATGCGAGCAAACCGATCCAGGACGACAGGCTAATGACTTTGAGCGGGTGCAATTATATTCCCGGAAAGCTCAGGCCAGGCTGCAGACGATATCGGCGATGCGTTTACCGAGGGCCCGGCAGGCCGAAATTTCATGCGTGCTCAATGCCTGGCCCTGTTGACCCGCGACGTGACTGGCGCCGTAGGGCGTGGCGCCGGTTCGAGTCTGGTTCAAGGCCGGTTCGGAGTAAGGTATTCCGGTCACCAGCATACCGTGATGCAGCAACGGCAACATCATGCTGGTCAGCACGGTTTCCTGTCCGCCATGCTGACTCGAAGTCGCGGTAAAAACCCCGCCCGGTTTACCTATCATGGCGCCGGCCAGCCACAGCGGACTGGTCTGGTCGAGGAAGTATTTCAGCGCCGCCGCCATATTGCCGAAGTAACCGGGACTGCCGATGATCAAACCGGCGCAATCCTCGAGATCTGCAATCCGGGCATAGGGTGCACCCTGTTGCGGAATGCTGGTCGTACTTTGTTCGTCGTTCGCGGAAACATCGGGCAGGCAACGCACCACAGCTTCGCAGGCCGGATTGGAATCGATTCCAAGACTGATCTGCTCCGCCATGCCGGCGACGCTACCGTGGCGGCTATAGTAAACGATTAGTATTTTATGCAAGGATGTCGAGTACCCTAACCGGTGGGCGGCCGATAATTGCTTTGTCGCCGACCACGACTATCGGGCGCTGCAGCAGGACCGGGTGCTCGCAGTTCGCGGCGATAATCTCGGTCTCCGACAAGCTGTCGTCATCGAGGCCGGCGTCTTTAAAGGCTTGCTCGGTGTTGCGCAACAAATCGCGTGCGCCGATGCCGAGCAGTGCGATAATACGGGTCAATTCCTGCTTGCTGGGCGGCTCGTCGAGATACTCGATAATTTCGGGGTCTAAATTTTTATCCTGCAGTATTTGCAGCGTTTCACGTGATTTACTGCAGCTGGAATTATGGTAGATAATTAATTTGTCCTGACTCATTTCCTGGCCTCCGCCGACAGGAATTGACGCTGTTTTACAATATCGCCGATGCGTTGGCAATAGTGGATTCCAGGGGATTGCCGATGGCCTCGAAAAGAGCCGGGATAATGCCGACGAGCAATCCTGGAAAACTAGGCTATAATCCGGACCAAATGAGTAATATTTACATTAAAAACTTGCTCTAAAGGGTTGATCAATGTAGTCTTCTTGGCAAAATGGGCTACCATAATTAGCACGCATTAACATTCGATAAAAGTTCTCGGAGAATATATAAAGATGAAACCAACAGAACTCCTTAAGGTAGCGGCAATTGCCGTTTTGACTTCTGGCTTAATCGTGGGGTGTCAGCAAAGTTCCACCGAAGATGAAATGGCATCCAAAACCATGACCGAAGAAGATTGCCAGGGTGCAACTCCTGAAGTCCGTAACGCCATTTATGCCGCGAAGTTGAAAAACGCGCGTGCTAGAAATCTGGGTGCGGATTGGGAAGATAACGCCGAGATGATCGAGGAAGCGGAACAAGCGGCAGCCGATTGTCAAAACGTTCGTGCCAAGATCCTGGCTAACAAGGCTGAGGACGCCGCGGCGGCTGCGATTGCAGCCATGCAAGGCGACGACACCATGGCGGCTGAAACCATGGATAAGGAGCCGATGCAAGAAGACTCTCCTTACATCGGTGGATACCTCGTGGTTAGCGGTGACAACCTGTGGAACATCTCTGGCCAGGACACCATCTACGGCGATCCCTACATGTGGCCGCTCATCTATAAGGCCAACTCGGGTCAGATCAAGGATGCCGACCTGATACATCCCGGTCAGTACTTCTATATTCCCAAGGCCAAGGGAGCCGAGCGCGGCGCGGCGATCGCACATGCCCGCAACCGTGGCGCCTGGACCCTCGGCGAAACCGAGGCTTCCGACCTGGATTATCTGGCGCAGTAAGGTCGGGAATGCATGCAAAAAGCCCGCTTATGCGGGCTTTTTTTTGCCATCGAACAAGTTACTGTACCGGTCGATGCGTTTGAATCTCCGGAGCGGTAGAATTGTTACCGAATTTCGCCACGCCCGGTGCAGATCGGATTCAACCGGGCAGGCGGAAAAACGATTCATTCCTGATATTTTGAACTAAAATCCGATTATGTCCTTCTAACGGGGACGACGGGATTAACTATGATTGAATGCTTGAAAAGAAGTTTGTACGTTTCGGTACTGGCGTTGGCGCTACCGTTTGCAGCGCTGGCGGTCGATATGCCCCTGACCGATATTCATGGCAACAAGGCGAATCTTAAAAGCTATCTGGGTAAGTGGGTGGTGGTAAATTACTGGGCTACCTGGTGCCCTCCCTGTATCGTCGAAATGCCCGAGCTGCAATCTTTTCACGACGATCATGTGAGCACGGATGCAATGGTAATCGGCATTAATACCGAGCTGATCGGCGATCGTCAATTGAAGACCTTTCTGGACGACTATTTCATCACCTACCCGATTGTTAATTCGAAACCGACCCAGGAATCGGAATTGGGTTTGATTCCGGGATTGCCGACGACTTTCCTGGTTACCCCGGAGGGTGAAGTGGCAGCGCGGCAAGTGGGTCCGGTTACCCGCGAAATGATCGAGCAATTCATACAAAACTGGCAGCCAAAAAAAATCTCTTCACAATAATCAGCAATGTAAGTCCGTAATTTCCTGCTAATATGCATTAAAGAATTACGCTAAGGCTATACTGTGACTAAACCCGTCTGTACCCTGGAAGGGATACTCGAAGCGCTGGTATCCGAGGATATCGTCGAGCAAGAGAAGGCTAGTATGGTCACCTCGCTGGTATCCGCCCAGGTCAGAAAATCTCTGCATCCGCTGGAAATCATCGCCGGTCGGCAATGGAACCATAAATCGAATCCGCAGCAGCCGTTGTCACTCGATATGCTGACCGACTGGTTGGCTGAGAAATCCGGATTGAGCCGTTATCATTTCGATCCGCTAAAAATGGATGTTGCGTCCTGCACCTCTATTACCTCCTATGCCTATGCGTCCCGTTTCGGCATCTTGCCGGTGAAGGTAACCGCTAGCGAAGTCGTAATTGCGGTAACCGATCCCTATCGGCTCGAATGGATGGATGAACTGGACCGCATCGTCAATAAGCCGATTACGACGGTGCTGGCGAATCCCAGGGAGCTGAAGAATTACCTGATCGAGTTTTACAGCGTCAGCAAGGCGATGGAGGGCGCTGGCAACAAGGCCCTGGGTGAGTTGCCGAGTAATATTCAAAACCTCGAACAACTCATCGAGCTAGGCAAAACCGGCAAGGTTGACGCCGAAGATCAACACATTGTCAGTATCGTCGACTGGTTGATGCAGTATGCCTTCAGCCAGCGCGCCAGCGATATTCATATCGAACCCCGCCGCGAACAGGGTAACGTACGTTTTCGAATCGACGGTGTCATGCACCAGGTATACGAAATCCCGGCCAACATTACCGCCGCGGTAATCAGTCGAATCAAGATTATGGGACGCCTCGACGTTGCCGAAAAACGCAAGCCGCAGGACGGCCGTATCAAAACGCTGTCACCCGATGGCGCCGAGATCGAATTGCGCTTGTCGAGCATGCCAACCGCCTTTGGTGAAAAACTGGTGCTGCGAATCTTCGACCCTGAGGTGCTGGTTAAGAACTTTGCCGCCTTGGGTCTGGAAAAAAAGGAATCCACTATCTGGAACGATATGATTTCCCGGCCTTATGGCATCATTCTGGTAACCGGCCCGACCGGATCGGGTAAAACCACAACCCTGTATACCAGCCTGAAACACTTGGCGACGCCGGAAGTCAATGTGTGCACGATCGAGGACCCGATCGAACTGGTCGAACCCGCCTTCAATCAGATGCAGGTACAGCATAATATTCGGCTGGACTTTGCCACCGGTGTTAAAACCCTGTTACGCCAGGATCCCGACATTATCATGGTCGGCGAGATTCGCGATCGGGAAACCGCGGAAATGGCGGTGCAGGCGGCGCTTACCGGGCACCTGGTGTTATCGACATTACATACCAACGATGCGCCTTCGGCGATTGCGCGCTTGGCCGAAATCGGCGTGCCGTCATACCTGATTACCGCGACCCTGATCGGGGTGGTCGCGCAACGGCTGGTGCGCACGCTATGTCCGCAGTGTAAACACGAAACCAGTTTTGATCCGCTCGAGTGGCAAGCCCTGATCAAACCCTGGACCACATCGCCGCCGGATAAAATTGCCGTTGCCGAGGGCTGTCTCGAATGTCGGCAGACCGGGTTTATCGGTCGTGTCGGTATTTACGAGATGATGGCGTTGAGTGATGAACTGAAACAGGAAATCGACGACAATTTCGATTTGATCAATTTTCGCAAGGCGGCGATCCGCCTGGGTATGAAGCCGCTAAATCTGGCAGGCGCCCAAAAGGTGGCGCGCGGCTTGACCACGATCGAGGAAGTGCTCAAGGTTGCACCGCCTCGCTACGACCTGTAAACCGCCGTCATGAGGTCGTTGGCCCCCGTATTGTTATTACTCTGGATGACTGGTTTGCTGCAGGGTTGTAGCGCCGATGGGGAATCGCCGGAAGATCGAATCCGTAAATTCATCGAAGCCGGCGTCATGGCTGCCGAAGCGCGCAGTTCGAGCGATCTGGCCGATCTGATTCATGAGAATTACCGCGATCAAAAAGGTTATGCGAAAAAATCACTTACCGGTTTGTTGCGGGCTTACTTTTTGCGCCACAAGAATATCCACCTATTTACCAAGATAGACGAAATCGAATTGTTGTCAGATAATCAGGCCATGGTCAGGCTACATCTAGCCATGGCGGGTAGCGTGATTTCAGATGTCGGAGCGTTATCGGCAGTACGTGCCCGCTTATACCGGCTCGAGCTTAGCCTGGAAAGAAATGGCGAGTGGTTGCTGCGCCATGCCGGCTGGGTGCCCGCGAGCATAACCGACCTCGAATAGTGGATTCACGGCCAGCGATTCCTGCCTATCGGGAGACCCGGTGATCCAACGACACAGATCCAGACTGCTGCTGGTTGCGCTGCTGATTACAATCGGATTGTATCTGGAAATTGCCGGATGGCTCGACGCCGCAGGAGTACTTGAATTGGCACGGGGTTACGCGCAGCACTGGTGGTTGATCCTGATCCTGATTGCTATGCAGACCGTCCTGTTTACCTTCGCATTGGCGGGTTCGTTGTTTCTGTGGATCGCGGCGCCGCTATATCCACCGCCGCTTGCAACCTTTATTCTTGCCGCCGGCGGTACCCTGGGCGGGGTCGGGGCTTACTTTTTTTCAGACTTTCTGACGGCGGACTGGCGACATAGGATTGAAAATTCGCGAAGTTATAAACTTCTGCAGGCGCAGGATAATTTTTTTACTCTGTTTGCGATGCGCGTGTTTCCCGCATTCCCGCACTCCCTGGTTAATTACAGCGCCGGCATATTGAATGCTCGCCTGAGTCATTTTATCGCTGCGGCGATTCTGGGGATTTCCATAAAGTCCTATGTTTATTCCAAGGTCATTTACAGCGCCGCCGGTTCGCTGTCGGTGGATGTGTTGCTGGACCCTTGGATTATTGGACCGCTGGTACTGTTGTCGACGATAAGCGCCGGGGCGGTTGTTGTCAGCTACCGCCGCGATAATTACTAACCAACCGGCGCGCCGGGTTAATGGTCCAGCGATAGAACTTCGGGCAGATAAGGCTTCGGTCGATCCGCTGTGAACTCGATTTCGGCGCAATCGTTAAAGGCGGCAAAGGACCGTATTGCCCGATCGAAGGCGGCAGCGAAAGCGTCGTCGAGGCGACCTTCGATATGCATGGATTTTACCTCGAGCCTGCCGGCTGCCCGATGGGCCTTGCAATCGATGCGACCCACCAGGCGGTCGCGATACATGAGCGGCAGACAGAAGTATCCGAAACGGCGTTTCGATGCAGGCAGATAGCACTCGATCTGGTAGTCGAAACCAAACAGTTCCCGCCCGCGCTGGCGTTGAATCACGGCGTTGTCGAAAGGAGACAGAATGCGCACCAGCGCAGTGCTGCGCGGCGCCCTGGAATCGAGCAGCTCGGGAGCGATGTACAACTGGGTTCCGTTGGCGAGCATGACGCGGGTCAGCGCTTCGGTTTCGATTCTCGCCTCGAGCTGATTTTTTACGGCCGCGCGCAGTTGCTTTCCCTTGCGCAGGTAGGTCAGCGAAACCAGACTGGCGCAACCATGGGCGCGCAGGTTGGTGTCGATAAGATAGCCTGCATACTCATCCATGTCCGGTTCACGGGTATCGACCGAGTCGGGTAATACGCGTTCAGGCAAGTCATATATTTTCTGGAATCCCGCGCGCGAACTAACCATGAGTTCGCCTTGCATAAACAATTGCTCCAGCGCCCGCTTGGCCGGCTTCCATTCCCACCATCCGCCGCTACGCTGACTCGAATCCGAAAAATCCCGCGCCCGCATCGGGCCCTCGATCTCGATGCGTTTCAGTATTTCACGCTGTAGTTTCTGGTCGCAGCTTGCGAACCAATTGCGCTCGCCATTCAGCTGTGCCATGCGCGGCAAGGCGAAGCGATAGTCGGACATCGGCATCCAGGCCGCAGCATGTGACCAGTACTCGAATAGCTCGCGTTCGGCTACCAGTTGAGCGAGAAAATCCACGCGGTAGTTGCCGACCCGAGACCAGAGTACGTGATGATGTGCCCGTGCCACCACTGAGATGGTGTCTATCTGTACGTATCCGAGTTGTTCGATTGCGCGTAACACGGCTTTTTTGCCGCGTCCGAAGGAATTTGTTTTCAGCAAGCCCTGTTGCTCGAGTGCGATGCGTCTCAATTTACCGATCAGGGACATGGGTTCGATGGCTTGGGGGCTTAGGTTTGCCGGCTGCCGAGAATTACTGCTTGAACCAGTGTTTGTGCAGGGCCGAAATCACTTTGTTCGGATATACGGATTTACCGAGGCTGCCATTGTAACGCGCCAGGGCTCGGCCCAGATCGTTGGGCTCCATATCGATATAGTAACGCAATATGGTGCAACCCATGCGCAGATTGGTGCGAATCTTGAACAGGTTGTCATCCGAAATGCCGATTTCATTGAGCCAGAAAGGCATGACTTGCATCAGTCCGCGCGCGCCTGAAACTGAAATCGCAAACTCGTCGAAGCGGCTTTCCACTTCTATTACAGCGAGCACCAGCTCGGGCTCGATACCGACCCGTTTTGACTCGTAGTGAACTTGCTTGAGCAATGGAATACGTACTTCAGGGTCGGCGACGAATTTTTTCAGGCGACGCGACATGTCGAGTAACCATACCTTGACATGGTCCAATAGATTGATACCACCCAGTTAAGAGATAATGAAACTTAACTGAGGTAACGATTAATGACAACGAGAAAGAAATATTCGAAAGAATTCAAACTGGACGCAGTCAGTC
>Ga0126334_10000452_pt1 | contig 12127 bp, 6 predicted proteins | sample InaspJWI49metaG_FD_94491 | JGI IMG/M metagenome (GOLD analysis project Ga0126334, IMG submission 94491) | Marine gutless worms symbiont microbial communities from Oahu, Hawaii - Inanidrilus sp. 2 OAHU.JWI-49 metaG | ecosystem: Host-associated > Annelida > Digestive system > Unclassified | place...
AGCACCAGGGCGCTGTCATGCTGGCGTCGGTGTTTCGACAATAATTGTGATCGCCTGCATGCCATACATCATTCTTATTCACGGTCACAATATATGTCATAGCTAAAGGCGTCGTTACATTGCCGGTGGATGTACGATGCCGCATACTGAATGTGCATGCCTAACAACGCAGCTAAGCTACACGTTGACCGTTACAACCATGAATGAATGATGAGTGCTATAGCGCTACAAATTAACACAGGCCAGTATTACGAATACGAGGAAAATGCCACTGTTATCTCAATAATGTGCAGTTAAATACGATAGAGCTGAGAAAAAAATGCCAAACTCTGACTTTGAGGATATTGATGTAAAGCAGTACAGACAAAATACAGTATGATTTAAATTTACGACGGTTTCACCAGCTACCAATCACCTTAATGGTCCAGGTACAGCAGGTCCAGGTGTGTGTGTGTGTGTGTGTGTGCAAGCAACAACTTTAAAACTAAACAACTTTTGACCTAGACATTTGGCATTTGATTGTCGCTGTCTGTTTCAAGTCAGACGGTTAATTTTCAAGGTCACAAGAGGACGGTGAGATGACGATAAAGCAGACATGATTTGGACGTTCTAAATAAGCAAGTGACCAGTCAGGCGAAAATTCATGTTGCCAAGGCGGGCGATGCGACCTCGAGTGCGGGCTTTCTAGTTCGTTAAGTCTGACTAATGAATTGCTGGTACTCGGCAGCGGGCGAGCACCTGTCATCTGAAGCTGCGCGCTGGCGGTCAGGACGGTGTTCCATCGCAGACACAGTTTGCCGGACGCTGCCACGCTGACCGTGCCGTAATAGTCCACACCGGACGCGTTGTAGCACGTGTGACCTGCCAGTTCACAACACAGTATCTGTGAAGAGTGCTTCGCTTCACAGCACGCAAAGCAATATAGCCTCACTCTGCAGTGAGACTGGTGGAACTTGACGGACAAACACGATGTGTATTTAAGAAAAAAGTTTGGTAAAAAATTGTCAAAATGCGGTTCTGCATGTTAATTTTCAAACGTGTACACTATACTGTAGCACCAATTACCCGTTCCCAGTGACAGTTTTATGTCATCAAAGTACGTAAAGCAAAGGTTGTAGAACTGTCAGAAATATAGATAGGCATTCGTAGACAAATTAGTTGATTTTAATCGTACAAAAATTGAGTAACAAATAAGAAAATAAACTGGCTGTGCATCTGCAGCAAAAAAAGTAGAAAAGGTGGTATACGCGTGTTGAAAAGAAATGTGGTTGTCGTTTGCAGCCCGATGTGGACACAGTCTGCGTCTTCAACGTCGTCCGGCAACTGCTTGCAGTCCGGAAGCACCAGCTGACTACCTAGATTCGTCAAAGTATATAATTCACCTCTGTATTATAGACAAGCGGTAATATATCATGCTGCTGAGCCCCGGGTATCTCACATATTACTCTGGTATTTGTATAAAATAACGTAATCACAGAATGTATTTTTCACATCGTACTTATGTGTATAAGTGTATAGACATTGCATATTTTTAGTTCCATTAGGCAAGTTTTTTTTCGCTACCGAATGTCAATCTAGCAAATAAAGCTTTACATATAATGCTTAATACAGTGATTTCGCGGATACTGTGTGTCCACTGTCCCGCCTGCGAGCAGCCTTGTCCAGTCCACTTACTGATAGCTGGGTGAGTTCGTGCCAGGTCGTACAAGGTCCGACAGACGTCGGTCTCCAGCGCCTGACAGTCGCTACGACAGAGGCGTCGCGGAGTCGGTACTGCCCCTCGGTGAGTCACGGCGCACAGCGGGTAGGCGTAGTGACAGAGAGCGCGCGACGCCAAGTATCCGCAGCGCTGGTGCTGCTGTCGCAGCAGCTGCCGGTGCTGCCGACGCTTTGGAATCTCGTGCACGGTCGCGATCACCTCCAGAGCCGCTGAAAACACGCAAGTTGCTAGAGTACTGGTAGCCAGAGACCGTATCGCTGCTGCCCCACAGCGAATAAGGTTCAGAATATCGGCCGCGGGTAATTCCGTACATGCCCAAAATAATATGACCCCGCAACAGTGCCCATTTTCGTGGGATCCTCGCCCCCCCCCTCAAAAATGCACGGTTTCTTGGGCCCTATAAGTCGATTCCACACCCCAAACGGCGTCTCGATCTGTTCGTCCGTTTTGCAGGGCTTACGGTTGTGCCCAACATACAAACCACGAAACACCAAGACAAGCGTCATCACAGCCCCGGCATCTATAGCCCCGCAGCTAAAACAGTTCACGACGAAGTAAGAGACAACGGGAGACAATAAATTGCTCCTGGTCATTTCACGTCTCGATATTATTTCAACTCAATCACAGACGAGTACAGCAATAATCCTGCCTCGTAGACTCTCCTCCACTTGACTGGGTCGGAACGTTTGCGACAAGTAGACGATCTTGTTTCCGATGTACGGAGAGCAGGCGACGCCGCCGTACGGCCGACAGAAGCCGCCTTCACTGAGCGATTCACGCTGACCGCCATCATGCTCCTCACCGTCGTAATCATACCTGCAAACCGTACGTCGTCATCCTGATATGCCGACATAATATGTGACACTGACGGCTAAAAACGTATAGTTCTTCCCGAACCACAATAGACCATAAGGTATGCCATAAGGCAGCGGTGATCTCCGTTTCTGTAACGCTCAGCCAAACACCGTCATATCTTGCCAGATCATACATAATGGGGTCAGTGCATCGCTTGGTGTGCCTGTTTACTCCCCCAGTTTTCGCTGGTACTAACTTACACTGCTTGGTGGCAGAGGCACATGGGTGTGAACAACTTGCCCATCGTCGCTACACAGTCGACCTGGAGTCGAACGCGCGACGTCTTGATCGCAAGTTCGACCCCACGCCGTTTCGTCGCCACCACTGATATTAAACCTGTACAACTCATAACTGGCCTTAAGCCTATATGAGCTATGCTATTTAACTTGCGTTAGTTATCGATGTCGGTCTCATTAAGTAAATTTTATTACAGGGTTACACAAAAAGACTATAATTGGTCACTGAGTCAAAAGCTGTCATTGTACCTTGATTGTAACTTCTCTGAACGCTGACCAATTTTCAATTCTTTTCAAGAGACTCAGCAATATATGTCGTGAGCCACAAAAAATGAGCCAACTTGTTTTTGTATGCAACTTAGTCAAAAATCAGTGGATTTCAATGCGGTTTTCACTGTTAGATTTAGCAAATAGAATAAATGACACGAATAAAAGTGTTAATTTTGCCCACCTCGCCTAGTCAAAGTTGCTACACTACCTTGTGAAATTTGAAACACTGAAAATGCATGTGAACACAAATTTACCTTTTAATGTTAACTATAAAATTGCCATCAAACGCATTAAGTTACGTTGACAATTTCATAAAATGTTCAGAATCACATATATGAACATGCATCAAAGTCGTTGTTAAAATCCTAGTACTTCTTAAGGTCCAGTGCATGGTGACCTACATGTAAATGGTTCACTGCTAAGGTTAAAAAGGTCAGGAATTGCCATGAGAACCACGAGGACCCAATAATTCTCCTCCTGTTATCGCCTCCAGGGGCGTAGGAAGTAGTTTAAAGTTAGGGGAGCAGTAAGGTGGGCTGCTATGGCGAGCGCGGGAGCGCGAGCGTATAACGGAGGTCCAGGGGGCAGAGCCCCGGTGGGGGTCAGGGGGGCGAAGCCTCCCTGAAGCGATCGCATTTTAGTACTGCAGCACACATTTTTTGCGCTGTCCTGCAGTTTGAAGAGACAAGACAGAGGCGTACATTTGATACCACTGCTATTTTAAATGTAAACGGCTAAAAGGCGCTGGTGTCTCCCAGACAGAGGTGTTATGCGATTACTTAAGTTCAGTCGCCTGACAGGTGCGTCCGGGTGCTCTGTAGCCTAACTTACAGCGAGCTCATCTAATGCAAAGGTTACTAGCAGCAAGAGTGCGCATCCATACGCAGCAGCAGACAGGCGACGCCACAGTAGTTTGGCCTCAATACACCAGAAACACTGATGTTGGCCATTTCTGGGTAATATTTTGGGGGGGGGGGGCCGTGTGTGTGCAATGTGTGCATGGTGGGCACATACACCTTCGTGCCGAAAATAAACCCATTCGTTTTTAAGGCATTTGACTGCAAATCGATTAAAATGAACGCTATGCGCGGTGTGCTCAAGTAAATTTGTATCACGAATCGCCGGCTTCAACTAAGGAATAATGAAACTTGCACAACACCAGAGATGTCGTTAAAGTCTACAAGTTTTGTTAATTTGGTACAAAGCAAAAACAAACGAATGCTGGTGACTTACACCTGTATAATCATCACCGTCAGTCTGTCGCATCGACAAACTTCCGGGGAAGCAGTCCCCGCCCCAAAAGTTGGGGAGCAGCCGCTGACCCTGCTCCCCCTTTTCCGATGTCCCTGCTCGCCTCTAATATAGACCCATCAGCTCATTCAACGTTACACCACAAATACACTCAGTAACGCACAAAATTACGCCCACGTAGCGTTTTCGTTGGTGGTGACTGGTGTTCAATAAATTAGCTTCATTGGAGGCATCAGCGACCATTTCGGGTTGGGCTCGTCCGCCAATTGACGAATTGCAGGATCGGAATGACGTCGACGAGAATCTATCTCCTATACACCGACGGCATGTACCGAGGAGACGAGGGCCATCGGGCGCGATCCCACCAAGCTAAATGAAGCCGCATTAGTCGAATGACAAGCGAAAAACAGAAAAACACGGAGAAAGAGAGAGAGAGAGATCAGAGATCAGCTGATTAACGAACGTCAGCGTCTCCGTGCATGTCAGGCTATCAATTCGCATTGTCCCACAGCGCGCATGTACGTATTTCGGACCTGTCCCAATCCGTTATCTCATAGTCTATATGCAGCAACGAAGACCAGTCAATCCACTGCATGTCCAGCTATGCTTCATGGTCTACACTGTGTCTCAGAAAAAAACGACACTCACTTGGCATGCTATAACTCTGATGTCTAGCAACCGATTTTGATTATTTCTGGCATAAGTGTTGCTGGGAAACTAACCATGATTTACTTTCCCGCCTCCCCTGACTAATGTCTCTGCACTACCTGGGGAAACATGAACCTCAGAAATTGTGTTTTCGCTTTACCAACAAGCACGGAAACACGTTCAAATTATCACTTGGCTACAGCTGAACCATGCTTCACTATTTGTAAGATATCTCAGTAACTCAGTAAAATGCTAGCTGTTATCAAACACGCCGTGGATGATAACTCTTTCGTTCATCAACACAGCGTATCAGTGCGCATCGCATAGTGCGTGCAACACAGTTCAGCTGCTGCAGTGCAAAACTTCACTTCTTCAACAGCTATGGTCCAAGCAGCTCAGAGATGAACTGAAATGATTACAATACGGTCAGTACGGAGTCATGCGACATCATAAATATGAGTTGCAAGTCAGCGATTGATGAAATCAAGCAGCAACTGGCTGAAATCCGGCAAAGCTATTAACACGTAATTTGAAAGGCGCGATTTTCGCGTTTTCATGTTTCTCCAGGTAGAGCAGAGACATTAGTTAGGTGAGGTTGGAAAACAAATCATCACTCGATAGCACATTCTCTCAGCAACATACTTGCCAACAATTACTGAAATCGGTTGATATGCGTTGAAGTTATAGTGTGCAACATCAGTGTCGTTTTTAGACACAGTGTAGAAAAACTAATGCACATTTAAGTTCGCCGCGATACATCAGTTGAACGTGCATCAAACCGACATGCATTACACGAGGAAAATCTATCCTATCCTAGCTGTTATTAGCGGTAGAAGCTCCTATCTGGGAATTTTGTCTACAGGAGAGCTTTTGAAATTCTGACTGGGGATTACAGTAAGTTCCAGATAGCGTTTACGTCCGTTCTCCATTCTTTTCAAGCGGTCAATACATACAAAATAAATTATAATAAAATAAACGCTTTCTTGTAGTCATTTTATTTTACAATAACATATTTATTATTTTTATTGCAGCTTGATCTCCGTGTCTGTCTGTTCGTCCACCAATCTGCTTCCAAAATATCTTTTGAACGAACTGACCATTTTTGCATGAACACGACCGCACCGGCCACTACACGATACCCGCTAACGCAGTCGGTAATCACGTGATTTTGTCGTCCGTTATTATGCTCCCGCCATATGGGGCATTAAACGATACCGCGGTCCGTCCGTCTGTCTGCCCGTCTGTCAGTCCCAGCCTAGGCTATAGGCACGCTGGCTGCCTGCTGCTTAGCCACCGCCGGCCAACAGAGATGTGCGGACTGCGAACCCGTCCGCGAACGGACGTAGATCCGCCGCGATTTTTGGATAGAACTGCTATCGGCGGGGGCATATCGTCTTGCCGCCCCCTTGTTATTGTTTTATAGCCTACAAACATGAATGCTAATTTATCTTACTAAAACTTCGCTGCCTGACATCACTCGCAGCCTACCTGTAGTTAGTGCGGCCTGGTCCGGAATGCTGGCCTTGTAGATAGAAATCGTCTCCGGTGTTATCAGAGTAGGATGGGTCACGGTACGAATCGCCATCGTCGTCGTCCTTACGATCTCTGTTCGGATTCTGTCCTGCCACAGTCGATTCATTACGTTACTATACGGGACGAATAAAACAAACTGCTATATAGGAAAGGGATACACTGAATTGTCATGATTAACTATGATAAATTAATATCAAGGTAATACTGTCACTAAAATCCAGTTAAAGTTATGTCAAACAAACAGACGACGTTGGATTCACGACATTAGGCCTACTATTAGCATGTTTGTGGAAAATTAATAGTTTTAACCACTGAAATTAAAGCAATGAAAATGATGCAGTTCAGAGTACTGTTGTTAATGATGGTTTCCTATCTAATTTTCTCCGGACCCGGTGCAATGTGACACCAGCAGGAGTACCTTGTCTAACGAACACGCTGCCGTTGGTTGACTGTCGACCATATCTATTGAAACCTTCACACGCGTAGATCCCTGAGTCGTCGACCGTCATCTCGTCAATCTTCAATCTACACAATAAAACATTCTGTGACTGTTTCCCAGCGGAAACCTTATCCGAAGTTTTCGCCTTTGTAGCAGTGCAGGCAAGCGAACAAGTTGTCTGAAAGATACAGAATTGAACGGGCAAATTTGTTTCAGCACATCCAGTTGATTTTCAATTTTTTCACGACCGGAAACAGTAACAAAGTTATGCAATTTTGGTGGCAAAACGAACACTTAGCTCATTCCTTTGTTATCAGAAATGGATTTTTGGGGAAAACACTGTAAAGTGTGATGCTCTTGTGACCAAGAATGTCAAGATGAACCAGTATGCCGGTTATCTAGGTCAAATGTCATCTAGTTCAAAATTTATCACCCAGACACACTGTCAAACAGATAGACACTGCTATGACTGACTGTTCTACCTGGATCACTAACGTGGTTGGTAAAAAGACTGTGACGCGAATACAGCAGACTCTATATTTCGCAGAACGGAACGAATTCGGCTCGAAATAGCACATATACACGATACAGAGGCGTAGACATCGACTGTTATTGGACAGGTCGGTCAGAGTTTCTCGCGCGGACGAGGTCAAGCGCCAAGCAATCGACAAGTGCAGAACGCGACGACGACGGAGGAAGAACTCTGAGCGAACGCCAGCGCATAATCAATGGGCGTTAGGTCGCCGACGCTGGATGAATGGGCGTCGGCAACGTCATATCGCCGTCGCCATCAAACGAGGGACATTACAACCCCCGGACATTTGTCCCGCGGATACCTTTCTACCCAGAAGATCATCATTGTGGACATCTGACCTACAACCGTAACTTAACCCTAACGGTAAACCCGAACCCTAACACTAACTCTGATCCATATTTACCCAATCCTCACCAAACACTAACCTTATGGCTTAACCCCTCCCTAACCATAACTACGAAGCAAGGGCGTGATTCATAGACAGTCACTCAGTTACATAGGCTTACTTCAGCGTTGTGATAACTGATGACGTCAGAGTATACGTAGGCTATTTCCTGCTGGGACTTGTTTGAAAACAATAACAATCGTAAATTTGTTATAACTGTTTACAATTGTTGTCACTGTCTTAAGATAGCTGAGGGGTGATGATCGTAAGATTTTGTCAGACGATTTTTGTCATAGATTGTCTTAAAGTCGTTCGTGAATCGGGCCCCGCCCAGATGTTCGGGGGAGGGACAAATGTCCCGTCATGGTCGCCATCGCAGCAGCATCAGCAGCAGCGGCGGCGGCGGCGCCGATAAGTCCGGCTGGCGATATTGCGATCAGAACCTTCGTCACGTCACGGCACGCGCGATAGAATCACGTCGACGAGCCAGCGTGCCCCCACGACACTCAGCGCCTAATTTTCTCATCGCCGCCGCAACAATCGGAGAATGAGAGAGAAGTGTGCACTGCGGACATAAAGCTATAGCTGCTTGCTCACTCATCTGGGTCTTGTTCACAGCACAACTCCAGTGTGAACAGCCTCATTTGAATACATAGGGTGACAGTGGCGTAATATTGTTCCATATCTATGCCAGTTGATTTTTGCCGCCATGTTGTAAGTAAATACTCCGAAGAAAAGTTTGTCGCCGTGATAGCGCTTTATTTATACGCTTTGTTTGTAAGGCAGTGATCATACAGACATTTTCTAAAACTAACTGATTCAAATTTATTTGAATAACACGATAAATCTTCGCCATTTAACTCCAAGCATTATATCGCGTTATACCCACAGAATGGCGATCGTATCGTGACCGTGGACTCCGTGACGTCACTTCACCCTATGTGTATACGTGTTGAGAAGTAAGCGACCCAGTTTCGCTGCAGTGTCTGTAGCCAATCAAAACGAAGTAGGTCGTGACGCTGACGCGCGCGACCGATTAACGTTTTGTGTAACTGAGTCGACTTGTTCAGGCCAGTTCAGTTCAGTTCATGTGCTATAACAAGGCTTTAGGGCGGCCTACTCTTGTCGAAACGACTGTTACGACCTAGAACGTGTCGAGTGGGACGCATTCGCTTCTCCAGTATTGTCTTCAAAAACCGTGGTCGCTCGGTCAATTTCTTTGTTACGTTAGTGACTTATCACCTATGCTATTAATTTGCCAGACGATGCGACGTCAACGACGGACGCAGAACTTCTTCAGCAGGCCTACACCTAGACATGTTGATTAGTTGCAGTTGGCGGTAGCAAGAATAGCGGCGACGCGACGGCGTATGTTGTTCATGCTGAGGACAGTGATCGCAACATGACGTCCCGGTTCGGTCAAGAGTATTTGTGTATCTAAACCTAACAAGAAGCTCAGCTATCGTCGCGGGACCGCGCGACGCGCCGTATCAGTTGAAACCGTGCGAAATGTAGCACAAGTGTTCACCGAATTGCATTTGATAAGTCCTGCAACAGGCGAATGACCTTCAGGGTCATGGAAGGTCATTGAAAATGGCACGAATCGATAGGCCATACAATACTTCCTATCGGTGGTGTGTAGTAACAACGTGTCTATCGTGCATCATTATTTTCATACTACCACTTTTACGGTGTACGTGACTGACTGTAGGGGGCGTAACCATGAAAAGTCGTTCACTTTCGGTAAACAGTTGCCATTAAAGACCACAGATACTTTCCCATTCATGTATACACACAACGGAGCTAATACGTGTCATATTCATTGATGAACAGGAGGTAGAAAAGTTTAAAAGCAGCTAAAATGACTATTGGTGCTTTCGATAGGACACATACACGATTTCCTATTAGTCTTCCATGGTAACTGTCTGTCATGTACCATTTCTGAGATACTAGCAATTATTTCCCAAAATTTTAAGAGGTCACGTGACCCTGAGTGCACCCCATACTGCAGAACTTTAACATATGTAACAGCAGTACTCTTTACGTTCAATCAGCAAACCAAATTTCAAATGTCTAGCTTCATTCGCTCCAAAGATATAGTATGAGCCCCAAAATGTAGAAATGAGTCACGTAACCCTGACCATGCCCCGCTTGGGGGACAGTTAGTCATGACTAGGCTAACACTTCACGTGGCCAACTCGTGTACAAAATTTGAAGTCTCTAGCTGTAGCCGCTGAAGAGATATTTCAGGGGGTGTAAAATTCTGACCCTGACCACGCCCCTTTCAGGGATGACTTGTTGTCATCAGGCTGGGACTTGCTACCATTAATCCACACAGCAAATGTGAGGTTTCTAACTACACCAATTACGAAGATATGAAAAGCAGTGCAAAATGGAGAAATTGGGGTAGTTTTGGGCGTTATGGGTCACTCAAGTCATCGGAAATGTCACCATTCGATAGAGCGCATACGACTTCCTATTCGAGTTTAATACAAAACTGGCGTCTATCTTGTTGCGTTTTCGAGTTATAGCCGGTTATTTGTCGAATGTCGCCGATTTTAACCCACCCGACCTGCATTCGGCGCCTCCACAGAGTGTGACACCGGTCGAATCTCGCGGAGCTCTTTGTCATCAGAAAATCAGATTCCCTGGGCTATCGTGTGATGTTGTTTACTTGATCCTAAGTTCAGCCGATTTACTAGAACACCGACATGTGAGAGAAAGACAGACAAAGGGCCATAGCATATACCGCGCTAGCATAGCGTCGCGCGGTAAAAACTGTCAAAGTCAGAAATACAACGACTTCGTTTTCTTTGTCGATTCTATCTGGACCGGGACTGAACTTCAAGTAATAGGAATGGGTATTAAGATTTACACAAGAATGGAAACGGGAAAAAGAATTACATGCACCTGACACGAGTCGGGGGAAATGGCAGTACTAACTGCAGCCCAGCAGTGCGCTGCATGCTCCTCGTTGTATCAAATGTCCATACGTCACATCAGTGGCCGAACTTCAAACTCAACGTACTTGGTACAGCACTATGACAATTTTTATTGTCATTGGACTAACAATAGTCAACGAAAGGTTAGAAAACTGCGGACTGAAAGCGGACTAAAATTTTCTGGTCTCGTACTCGTCTCTGGGCAACCGGTTGTTCGTGTCGACACAAAAATGCTCGTGCCGATATACGGTGTGTCGACTCAGTCCACTTGTCAGAACATCCAGTCGACACATTCATCGATCCTAGTCAGCGCTGCTGAAAGCCGCCAACGCGTTTATGTGATGCGCGGAAGACGAATCGGTTTCCTCCCAGGCGCGTTTTCGTTCTCGTTCCGTTCTCGTCGCTGATTGACGCATTGCGCGCCACAGCATGAATTGCTTTCTAATGACACATCAGCCGCATTGCTGATTTTCTAAGATATCCGTATAAATGTCTATCTATTTCTCCGATTATACTCAAAGATGGCGAAAACACACGGAAGCAACACGTATCGCGGTGTCCGTTCTAGCAAGAAAAATTCAGTAGAAGAGGCTCGTAACCCAAAATTTAGCAGCTAATCAATTCGGTACATTTCTAATTTGTTTCGAAACTGCAAACAGCTGGATTCAAACCATTGGATTATCACTATCCGATGCCCATACAAAATAAAGAGTAACAGCTACCACTCAATAGTTAATATAAAAAGCTTTCATAAATCAGCAACAGTCCAAAGACATTCAGTGGTTCAATTCTGCCAAGTGGAGATGGTCAAAAAGAGGACTAAGCCAAGCCTGAGGGCAAACCGGAAGCCAATCTTCCGTCTTTCATACCGCACGATGGCGCGACATAATGAGGCATTAGACATGGCAATATCGTCGAGTAGTACAGTGTAAAATGAGCTTAGAGCAGTCGAACTTCAGCTTATGGTAATCTTTGTTCACCAGCATGTAATACTCAAGATAACCAAGGAAACAAATACACTCTGAAAAAATGAATTCTAAAAATAATTCTTGTGTTACTGTTTTTTTTCTGATTCCACCACTGTTTGAAGGTGTACTGTACGTAAAGTATAGGTTCTGCCGGTAATTCCTAGCGTTCGAGTAGTTTTCATTGTCTTATAGGTGTCATAAACAAACCGACGACTGTCGAGCTGTGTATATCACCTGTATACCGACGACTTGCTGTGGCGAAATTTTCTAAGTCCACAATGTAGAAATTGCTCACGTGACCCTGACCACGCCCACTTAGGGAACACTCACTCACCACAAGACTAA
>Ga0126334_10000455_pt1 | contig 12123 bp, 1 predicted proteins | sample InaspJWI49metaG_FD_94491 | JGI IMG/M metagenome (GOLD analysis project Ga0126334, IMG submission 94491) | Marine gutless worms symbiont microbial communities from Oahu, Hawaii - Inanidrilus sp. 2 OAHU.JWI-49 metaG | ecosystem: Host-associated > Annelida > Digestive system > Unclassified | place...
ATTTTAGAGCCTTTATGGGACATTGGAGCCAAGTGATCATAAGAAATAAAAAAGTAACATTTCAGCATAAAATGCATTAATTTCATATACACCATAATGCTGCGGTGAATGCACGACCCAGACCCCCAGTGATTTGCTGCACTGATGTAACTGCGAGTTTCACAAATGATGCAATTCATGCTTTCGTTTTTGTCAATATGATGCTGTTCACGAAGGAAAACAATCTTTTCAGATATTACTAACGCAAGATAAATGTTACAATGCAAGATAGTTATTAAAAGTTTTATTTTAGGCAATGGTCCTATTTATCACTCGATTGACCGCCTCAAATACAAAGGATAAATGATTTTCAGTACTGACAACTTGCCTCACAAATTGATGGTCTTTAAATTTTGCAGTGCTTAGGTCAACTCAGCCTTGCGTCCGTCTGGGGTCGCTAAATCAAGTACCAGCTTCGGGCTTCGGCTGGGGTAAAGGCGGGAATGTCACCTCTGCTAGGTGGCTGTCAGCTAACGCTGTGTGATCCTATATGGCATATGAGTTCCCGTAGTGATGAAGCCAGGTTGCATTACCCTTGCGAGCTGCTATACCACGTTAGCTTTACTTACTTGCTTACTTCTAGATCCGGCACTAATACAGATGTGCGAGTTGTGAGTTAACATACACGTGTATTGGTTGCGGCAGCTGACGCCAAGCAAGGCAAGCCCGTGAGTCAGCCGACGACCCCAGCGGCGTCGACGTCACGTGCCAAGGCGGAGACAGAACGCGGCGTTCAAGAAATGATTCAGCCGAAGAAAGCAGCAGCACCGACGAAAGCCGGCAAGTCTCAACCGTTGAATGTACTGCATTACAGATGTGTGTAGATAGTGACAGTATGAATATTACTGGTTGGCGGCGTGGCGTAGTGGTTAGCGGCGTTCGTCGCATGAACGACGTTAACCCACGTCGGGCCGGGTTAGTACTGGGATGGGTGACCGTCTTTGGGCGGGTGTACCATCTCGGTATGTAACCAGCCAACTTACTAACAACAGTAGTAGTAGTCACACACATAGGCCAACACAGAACTGTTACATGGCCATTATGTACGCCATAATGTGTTAGCTAGCCGCCCAGTAAAGAACTGGAAAACTGTGCTGGAGTAAAGTCTTTACTACCAGCATGTCCTACTGATGGCAGCTAGCGCAGTCATGTTAGGAAAGATGCAAGAGTTCTCATTATGTTATCTGCGTCATCTCCATATATGTATGTGTAATAAGGAGGATAACAAGAAGCTCAGCTATCTCCGAGGGACCGCGCGACGCGCCGTGTCAGTTAAAACCATGCTAAATGTCGAATTGCATTTGATAAGTCCTGCATTAGGCGAATGACCTTCAAGTTTTTCCAAGATCATTGGAAACGGCACGAATAGATAGGCTATATGATACTTCCTATTAGTGGTGTGTAGTAACAGTGTGTCTATCTCGTGCCATTTCTTCGATATACTACCACTTTTAAGGTGTACTTGACTGCCTGTAGGGCTCCTAACTTTGAAAAGTCTTTCATTTTTGGAAAACAGTTGCGATTAAAGACCATAGATACTTTCCCATCCATGTATTCACACAGCATAGTTAATACATGTCACATTGATTGATAAGTAGGAGTTAGAAAGGTTTATAAACGGCTATTACCTGTATTTGGGTCCCGTTTAGTTCACTCAAGGTCATCAATATCGGTGCCATTCAATAGGACACTTGTGATTTCTCATTAGTCCTCCGTTGTAACTATATGTCTATTTTGCACCGTTTCAGAGATATTAGCACTTAATTCCAGAAATTTTAAGAGGTCACGTGACCCCAAGTCGTCGATTTTAACCCACCCCACCTGCATTTGGCGCCGCCGTAGGGGGTAACCCCGGTCGAATTTCGCGGAGATTTCTGGCGTCAGAAAACTAGACTCCCTGGGCTATCGTCTGGTGTTATTTGTTTGATCCTACGTTTAGCCGTTTTGGTAGAAAACCGACTTGTGACGGACACAGGGCCATAGCATATACCGCGCTAGCATAGCGTTGCACGGTAACAATGACAACGACAACAATGACAACAACAGTATAGCAAGAGTTTTACTATGCGTCCACCAAATCTTTGATCAAAAGCTAACCGACTTGGGCTATCAGTCCAAATGAGCCTAGAGATGTCTGTCTACACAGCTCGACTGCAATTTAAGTTTATGTATAGATTGGCCCAAATGAATTAAATCACAGCTGATGACCAGACGTTCACAAGAATAAGATTGTAATGTGCTGCATTTCACAGCTGCTATATGTACATGTTGCTAATTGCAATTGCATGATTGTATGAATTTTAGAGCGAACGATATTTGAAGACAATTTAACCAACGAAGTAGATGGTGAACACATACCTTCTCCTGTGACTGACACAGCAGTTGATGAGAACAAACAATACATATCAGCAGTGGAAAAGACTGTGCCTTGTGAACCTGTGATGAAGATCGACAGCGAAGCAATAAACATACAAGAACTTCAAATGGAACATTTAGACAGTAAGCAGAGTGTGATTGACAGTGAGTGGAATAAGTTAGATGAACCTATTGAAACTGTTACACTTGTTATGCAGACTGAGAAAATAGTGTCAACAAAACTAAAGCAGCAAGCGGAAGAAGACTTTTATCCTTCATCTCAGCCAGACGTTCAGCTTGAGGAACATATTTTGAGCATCGAGGAAAATACCGAAGTAACTGATATTGCAGAGCCAACATATGATAAAACAACAGAAGAAATCACATCTTTGGCGGTGCAAGAAGAGCCGCAGCTAGAACAGGCAGATGTCGTGGAGGACGCACAACGTCAAGATGCTGAAATGCCAACGGAAGACTCACAAATGGCAGAGAAAATAGTTGCTGAACCTGAAAGGTTACTTAAGGCTGAAGAACAGGAGCCAATATTTGTGCCAGAAGCTGTAGAAACGGTTGATAAAGCACCAGTAGAGCTTCCAGAAGAAGAAATGGAAACGACAGAACCACTGCAACTAGAAATCAGACAGACCATTGATATTCATGAAGAAGAAGTGGAACAGAAAATACCTGAACCTGAACAATCTGCTGATGAAATTTTATCAGTGCAACCACAAGATGACACCGTGAAGCATGAAGAGGCTGGTGAAGAAAAAGTGCCTGTAAGCGAAGAAACGGCACAGGAAGAAGACGTAGAAACATCAGTGGTGGTTACGAGAAAAGTCTTGCTAGTGACAAAAACTGAAGTCACAGTACAGGATGAGACTGAGCAACTTCAGCAACAAGCATTTGCTGAAGAGACTCCATCAGTAGAAGTGCAAGAAACGCTGGAAGACGTGGTAGCAGGCGACGTGAAACCAGAGAAAACGGAAGACGTTCTGGATGTAATTACAGCACCGTCTACTCAGGTCGAGGTTGATTTGTTGATAACTGAGCCACAGCCATCTCCAGAAAAACTTCCCACACCGGAGGCACAGGAAGAAACTGTTGAGCCACTGACAGACACACACGGCAAACCACTGCAGGCTAAGGAGTTAGTCGAGTTTACTTTAGAAGAAGCAGAAGTGAAAGATGTTATTACAGTAACTGACATTGGCAGAGAAGAGACAGAACCGGACGAGCTTCAACCAGAAGAGAAAGTTGAAGAAGAAATGCGACACGAAACTGCTGAAGAGCCACTGGACATCAGCAAAGACGACATTGTAACAGAAGTTACAGAAACTACAAGCACGATTGTAACAGAGACAGAAGTCCAAGTAGTTACAGTCATGAAAGACGATGTTGAATCATACAAACCTGTGAGTGAAGAGGCTGCTGAAGAACTGTATTCAGAGGAATCAGCACAGCTCGAACTGGAGCGGGTAGTTGAAGCAGCTGAGGAGCCACTTCCACTTACAGAGGAAGTTGTGCCATCTGAGATTCAATCAACTGAAGCTGCCCCTGTGATGGAGCCTGATATGATTACTGATGACGTTTTAGCAGTTCAAGCTCCAGAAAAGGCTGAGGATATGGTTCCGAAAGAAATCACTGAACAACCTCCAGAAGAACAAAAACTTACTACGGTAGACGAAGCAGACATTTTGCAAGTTACTGCAGTAGATGAAGTCGCAATGTCGGCCTTTGAACACGAACACATTGCAGAAGAAATAACACTGGCAGACGACGAAAAAACGGAAGACACACATGTTGCAGAAACTGAAGCTGTAACTGATTTTGCCAAAGAAGACGCAGAACCAGGTGTGCTGCAGGCAGAAGAGAGCGTTGAAGAGGAAGTACCTGATGAAACTGCCGAAGAGCCACTGCACATCAGTGAAGACGAAATGGCAACAGACGTTATAGAAACTACTAGCACGATTGTAACACGGACAGAAGTCCGAGTAGTTACAGTTACTAAGGATGATGTGGAATCATACAAACCCATGAGTGAAGAAGCTGTTGAAGAATTTCAGTTGAAGGAATCAGCAGAGCTTGAACTGGAGCGGCCCAAGGAAACAGCCGAGGAGCCAACTGCGGAGGAAGTGCTACCATCTGAGATTGAATCACTAGAAGATGCTCCAATGATGGAAACGGAAGATATGCCACCACACATACTTCAGCCTGAGGTGAGTACTGAGGAAGTTTCAGCAGTTGAAACACGAGAAGAACCTGAGGAGATTGTTCAGAAACCATTTGTTGAACAGCCGCCAGAAGAACCGGCAGACGTCGACGAAGAAATGGAAATAGTGGAAGCCGTCGAAGAAATATCGCTCATAGAAACTGAGGACAAAGCGTTGCAGGCCGACAAGACAGTGACAGTGACTGCAATAGAAGATTTCAGAGATGACACTGTGATAATAGAGACTGAAACTGAACCAGTTGCAGAAGTAGAAGAACTGGCTGAACAACAGAAGCCAGAACCTTTGGAGGTTGTTGAAGTTTCACCTGTAGAAGCAGACCATCATGAAACAGAAACAGACGAATTGGTTACTAGCCAAGAAACAGAAGTTACACCAGGACACAGAGAGTTACAGATAGAGCATACAGCAACTGTCGGTGGCACAGAAGTTTCATCGCCACCGGAAAAAGAGAAAGACACAACATACCAAGTGGAAACAAGAGAATACGCTGAAGAAACGGTATTGGCAGAAACAGCACGCGAATCGTCTGAACCCAAGGAGGCAGCCGAGGAACGGCCGCAAGAGGCAGATTATGTACCAGAAGACATGCCTGTTGGAGAAACTGAAGCTGTAACTGACATTGCTGTAGAGGAGGCAAAACCGGAGGAGCTTCAGGCAGAAGAGCAGACCGAAGAGGAAATGCCCTGTGAAACACTCGAAGAGTCGTTGCATATCAGCGAAGACGACATAATGACAGAAGTTATAGCAACTACAAGCACGATTGTAACAGAGACAGAAGTCCGAGTAGTTACAGTTACTAAGGACGATGTGGAATCATACAAACCCGTGAGTGAAGAAGCTGTTGACGAACTTTGTTCACAAGAATCGGCACAGTTTGAAATGGAGCGGCTTGGTAAAGGCGCTGAAGAGTTACCTGCAGAGATTGAAGCAACGGAATCTGCTATGGTGGTGGAAACGGAAGATATGCCACCGCTCAAACTTAAGCCTGAAATTACTACTGAGGACGTTAAAACAGGAGAAGAACCCGATGAGTTTATTCAGGAACCATTAGCTGAACAGCCACCAGAAGAGCAAGAACTTACTGCAGTAACTGAAGCTGGAATCAAACACGTTGCTGTATCAAAAGACGTTGGCACATTAGTTTCAGAAACTGAAAGTGTAACTGAACTTTTAAAAGAAGAAATCAAAGCTGATGAGCGTCAGGCAGAAGAGATCGTTGATGAGGAAGTACAGCACGAAACTGTCGCGGAACCAGCGCACATCAGCGAAGACGAAATGATATCGGAAGCTCGAGAAACTGCAAGGATGACTGTAACAGAGACAGAAGTCCTAGTAGCTACAGTTACAGGTGACGCGAAATTATACAAACCTGTGAGTGAAGAAGCTGCTGAAGTTGCAACTGTGGAACCAGTAGAAACAGTGGATGAACAGTTGGCCCCTTGCGAAGACAAAGCTGTCTCCGAACAAGTAGAAGTCAAAGACTCCACAACTGTAGTCTTAGCAGTTGAGGATAAGGACGAGACACCACATGAAGAGGAAGAGGCTTTTACAGAAACTCAGTCGGTGGACACCCGGCTCGAAGAAGTTCAGCCTTTAGTACGATCCACATCAGAGGAAGTTCAGGAAACCACAGTCATAGAGGCTACTAAACTTATCTCTCCTTCGCCGGCCGTAGAGGAACCGTTAGACATAGAAGCAGAACATTCTGAAACACTATTAATCACAACAGAGACTGAAGAAGAAAAAGAAGCTGTTGTAGATGTGCAACCAGACGAAACACGACTTGAAACAGTGAAACCGGCAGAAGAAGAAATGGAAGAATCAGTTGCAACAGCAGTCACATCTGTAGCGGAGGAGAAAGTGTCTGAAACGTTGGGAGAAACAACAGTTAAATGCATTACGCAAGAGGTAGATTTATTGAAGCCAGAGTCATTTGAAACTTCAGACTTAGTATCACAAGAATTAGACGTTACACAGCCACGTGAAACGGAGGTGAAAGAAACCGAACCAGAATTAGAGACGGCAGATGACGTTGCAATAACAGCGACTGGTGATCGAAAAGTAGAAGATATCTCCGTTGCTGAAGCTGAAGCAGACTCCGTAATGGAAGCAGCATCTGTTGAAAAAGAAGATCACGAAACAGTAACACCATCAGCTGCGGATGTATCTGAGCCAGATAAAGAAGAAGTGTTATTGGGACCAACGAAAGCGGAAATTGAAGAAACTGAAATACAGCCGTCACTGGTTGGAAAAGATATCACCGTGGACGTGAATCTGTTACAGTTTGAGCAGACTGCAGCAGCAGCTACAACGACAGTAGATGAAGCTGAAACAGAAGATAATGTCCAGTGTGTAGACGAAAGAGAAACTAAAGCACAGAATATTGAATCTACCGATGATCAACTAGTAGCTGAAGAAACCAAATCGTTGGAAGAATTGAAAGATGTTGAACCATGTGATGCTGGTGAATCCTTAATGGAATTTGAGGAGGCGAAAACTGAAGTGGGTGAAACGGTATCACAGAAAAGTGATGAGACTGTACCGACGATTGTAATGGAGGAAAAAGTCGAAACAGTAATTGAGGGGAAAATGGAATTTACGATGGAAAGCACTGAAGAACAAACTGAAGAAACTCCAGAACTGACTGAAACAATTGTTGATGAAGTACAGTCAAAAGTTACTGAACTACAGGAAAGAGACGAAAGTCAAGCAGCACCTACCGTTACACAAGATATATCTGCAGAGCGTGAAATTACAGAGGCAACTAGACTTTCCGAACAAGAAGTTGAAATGGGTGTGTCAGCCGATGAAGAGACAGTAGCATTAACTCCACGGACTGAACGACTAGAAGTTCAGGACTCAGGATCTGCAACAGAAGCTGAGGTTGAACCTGAGTATTCTGCCGCGGAAAAGATCCAGTTGGACGAACCACATGATGAGACTGATGAGATGTGGACTCAGTCAACAATTGCTCATAAAATTACAACGCGCAAGATACGAATCGAAAAACAGGAGGAACTGACGGACACATTTTCAGAAGATGCTGAGCCGCTTGTGTTTCAGGTTCCAGAAGCCGAATCATCACTCTCTGAGGAAGTTCAAGATGACTCTGTGAAGGCTGTTGCTGGTGATCAGATATCTGATGAAGAATTAGAAAGCGACTTTGAACTACTACTTGAAGAACAGCGAATTAAATATGACGTATCCACAACTGAGGCGCATGATCCGTTCTTGGAGCTGCTGCCAGAAGATACTGGCAAGGAAGGAACAGTGGGAGATGGTGACCTCATAGAACATACGAGTGAAGAAACTGGCTTGCTGGAAGCCGAAGGTTCTAACGTGTCACAAGCTGCTGAAATCGAGAAGCAAGAATATGAAGTACACGAAGAGAAACTAATTGTCAGTTCGGAGGAAAAAGAAGCTGTCGAAGTTCATGCTGATAAAGATATTACGCTCGTGCATGAAGGAACGTTGCCTGCGGAAGGTGAAATTCCGGCGGATTTTAAATCTGATACAGTGACAGATGAAGTTGCTGCAGAGACAAGAGAGATACCTGCAAAGACTGCAAGTGAGGAAATTGATGGTGATCTGCGAGCAGTAAGTTCTTGTATTGTCGAGGAGATGGTGCAGAAAGTACTGCAGCAAACTCTGGTGGATGACACTAGTCTTGTTTACCCTCAGATGTCATCGTCTGAAACTGAAACGCTTGCAGACACAGAAGTTACAGAAACTAAAGGGTTAACTGAAACTATGGTGGAAGAAAGCGTATTACGAGATCATGAAATGGAAGTGGAAAAAGAAGAAAAGTTCGATGCCGAAGTAGGTACAATGGCAGCTGATGAACTTGATACGTCAGAAGAAATGGTAGAAAATGATTACACTTCGGACGCTTCAATTGTCGTGCAGATGCAGATGGAAGAAGCTCAGCTGTTACCGACAGAAGCCGAGTCAGGGTCTGCGGAGCTAGATGTGACCGCGTTGGAACCGGATAAAGCTGTCGAACCGTCTGGTACAGATCTGCTTGAAACAGTACCTAGCGTCGTCTCACACGACAAAGGTCTCTCAGACGAGACAGCCGAAGGCGTCAAGTTACCAGGCGTTGAACCTTCTCTGCAGGAAAGTGAGGATAAAGATGACGACAGTTTGAAAGCTGCTGATGAAGCCGAGGTGACAGCGACATCCACTACGGATAACAAATCGGACGTCATACAGGAAGTTGCTGCCAACATCGTCAGTACAGTGATTAAAACGGCCGAAGAGAAGTCGTCGTGTGAAGATGTTGAAGCGCAGAAGAGCCGAGAAGCGAGTGTGCCGCAGACGCTAGAAGGCGGACGGTCGACAGTGGTGCAGGTCGTGCGAACAGTGAGGTCAGACGGCGAGATTGTCGAGCACGTTGTGAGCGTGGACTCGGAGGCCGCCCTGGAAGCGCTCGGGGCCCTGCCGTCGCCGCAGACGAGCCTGGGCGGAGAGAGCGGCGAGGAGCTGGAGCCTGGGGCGACGGCGGCGGCGGTGGTGGTGTACGCGGACACGGTGGAAGAGCGGCCGGACAGCGAGACCGAGATGACCGAGTACGAGGAGATCCTACCGGACGGCACGCTGGTCCGCCGCAAGGTGGTCAGGACCACGCGACACGAGGCCGTCACCAGGCGCGTCGTCGTCGACCAGCCTCCCGCCACCACCCTGCACGGCCAGGACTCGGTGTTCCTGCGGTACTCGGACCGCGCCGAGGAGGGACCAGTGACGGTCAGCGTCAGCGACGAGACTGTCCGAGACACGCTGGCCGACGGTCGCTCAGTCGTCACTCACTCCACCGTCACCTCGCAACAGACGCTCGTGATGCAGAGAACATTCGTCGACGTGGACGACAGAACTGATGACGCCGACTTGAAGACATTGGACAACTTGCTGGCGTCAGCTGAGCAGTCAGGTAATCTTTCTGCTGACTTCCTGTAGAGCAAACCGAAGGTACCGGTATCACTTTACGCATTCATACGTGCAGATATAGCACGTACTTTCAAGAAATCGTAGTAGAATTTACCTGCTCTTCGCGCATTTATCTGTGAACAAAAACGCTCCATATGTCTGTACCATTTATGGAATATCTTCTCTGTTTTTCTGTTCCTGGCATTTCCTGTCAGTTATTTTTGATAACGTCTTCACAAGCTTTCCCACTCTTTATGTATATCATGTCACTCAATACGCGATGCATTTTAAAATTCTTTTGTTATTTTCAGGTTTTATTTGGTGTGGGCCTATGCTACAGTTCCCCTGGCCACGTGAACTGACATTTCTGTCATTGAGTTAATGTTTGAAGTCGAAAACATCTGCTGTTAAATAGGCCTGTTACCTTTGTCACAGTTATTCTCATGGCATCTTTTATATGAGCTTAGGTTCCTTTATCACTTTTCTGTCAATAAACATAATGCGTATGTTTTTAAAGTAAGATATAGTGCATTACAAATAGGCCTATTCACTTTCCTACTTTGGATTGCAGTCTGAAGTTACTTCCAAATTGTGTCAACACTTCTCCATGTAAATTGTCTCTGAGCTTGATTGGTCGTTGAATTCAATTTGAGTAAATGTTGTGTTTAAATATAGACACACGTATAACTCAAGGCGACGTGGAAAGAACCGAACTGACAACAGAAGAAACTACTGAAATGCCAGAAGCAGGCAAGTTTCCTTCATATTCTTACATTGTGTGCTCAAAGTATGGTAGGCCTGCTGGCGCTCCTGTCGTTATGAATTTCAGTCGTGGGTAAGGAATGGATAAGACCAGTCGGTGATATTCCATGTTGGCGTCAGTGCTCAGAGTTTCCCACAGTGCTTTGAGGCTGTTGGCTAGGTAACAGGAAGAACATCCAGTCCATAGAAGACACGTGCCATTATCTTCATGGGTTTTTCTGTGGGACTGGAGGGAAAGCGACTGTAAGCGGTAATGCAGATACACCTGGAAAACGGGTCGTGGTATAGACCTAAAACGTTCCCTCTCTTATTGTACACAACTGTTAAAACGTACAGATTAGTACTATTTGTTGCATCAGACGTTTTTCAAGCATGAGCAGCCATGTAAACCAACTTGACAATGTCAAGTCTTTGCAGCTGTTGTCGATTCTGCTAAAAGCAGGCGGTTATTGTTATTTGCATTACGTTGTGTGTTATGACCGCAGAGTGGGTCTATGTCGTTGGTGCAGATAAACAAGGTATAAGAGCGGTGCATTAATGCGAAGCAGCGTTAGTGCATGCGGCTGGCTTACTGCACGGCTTAGGCCTTCTACCGTGCATGCGTTGCCGACTTGGCATAGACCGCCGCGCGTTTGCTTACGGTAGCACATGAATGTCACAGAATGTGTACGGCAATGTATTGAAAAGTCTTGCATTGTTATCAGAAGAATGATGATGGGCAGATCGACTGCTTTGCCATCCTCTTATTGTTTATTTGCAAGCGTCGGTTTTGGCTTCAAGCGCATGCGTTATTTATTTGAAATATTCAAGTGTTGGCGAAGTGCTGTTAAGTGTTAAACTTGGCTGCGTAGTTACATACAATTATTGCTGTTTGTAAGCCTATAAATCTGTGCAAAATGTTAGGTGGCATGTAGTCATTTTAGCGGTTTAGAAGTTAGGACAGTTCTGTTTACTAAGAAACGTCCGTTAATGTTTCTGAATTGAAAATGCTGAGATTGCTACAAGACAAGAATGATTACATTTGAAAAGTATTTTTGGTTATGCAACATTTGTTGCTGGTTCGCCTCCATAGATAGCATGTTTGATGCTACATTGTTATACATGTGAATGTTTTTGGACTCATGTTTTATTGACTTGTTGGTCTGGTTTTCACAACACCACTGTATTCTACAATTTGCAATTTCTGAAGATGTTTCTGCATGTCGGATGCTTTAGATCGCTTGCTACTGGTATATACTTGCATCGTTTTGCGACTTTGGATTTGTACACCGTGAGTCAAAAAAAACAAGACACCAAACTCTTAGCCATAACTTCGCCAACTATGATCCGATTTTCAAATTTTTTTCACTGCCAGACTCGGTAGTAAATTTGCAATAAATTCATGTTTAAAAATCCCACCACGCTTTAAACATGTCGCTACACTACCTTATGAAATATGAATGTCAGAAAATGGCATCATTCTGAAATACATATTGCAATTAATGATGAATCACAAGGTAGTATAGCCAAGAATTTAAGGTGTGATGAGTTAATATACAACACATTTATCATTCAATCTCCTGGTGAAAGAATTTCTAAAATTGGTGAACATTTGTCAAAGTTACAGGCAAAATGGTTGACTGTGTCATACACCCCATTCTCCTTGCATTTTTGTCCTCAAAGATGCAGATCTCGCCAGATAAGTTGAATAACTTGTGTATTACAGACATTAACTGTTATTAAGCGTTGCTGTGTTAATAGGCAGATAGTGTGAGTTAATTATCAAGAAATATCAAACTGCTGTAGACCAGTTTTGACTTACTGACTGACAGAC
>Ga0126334_10000456_pt1 | contig 12081 bp, 8 predicted proteins | sample InaspJWI49metaG_FD_94491 | JGI IMG/M metagenome (GOLD analysis project Ga0126334, IMG submission 94491) | Marine gutless worms symbiont microbial communities from Oahu, Hawaii - Inanidrilus sp. 2 OAHU.JWI-49 metaG | ecosystem: Host-associated > Annelida > Digestive system > Unclassified | place...
TACCAGACTGACTGCGTCCAGTTTGAATTCTTTCGAATATTCTTTCTCGTTGTCATTAATCGTTACCTCAGTTAAGTTTCATTATCTCTTAACTGGGTGGTATCAATCTATTGGACCATGTCACCTCGCTACCGCGACGGAACTTGATGGCGTTGTCTATCAGGTTTTGGAACACCTCGATCATGCGGTCCACTTCGCAGTAAATGACCGGTAAGCGGGGCTGGATGTTTACTATGGCGCCGCTTTCGGTAATCTGCCCCCTGACCTTATCGAGCGCGGCCTGGATCAACGCCCGCAGCGGTACGGCTTCGTACTGAACGATTTTGTTCACCGCTTCCGATAAATCCAGTAACTGTTGCAGCTGCAAATACATATTATCGGCGGCGGTTTTTATATAATTCACGTCTTCCCGTATTTTCTCCGGATCTTTATCTTCGAGGTCGCGTTCCAGCATTCCTAGAAATCCGTTGATGGTAATAAGCGGGCTTTTCAGATCGTGCGAAACGGTGTAGGTAAAACGTTCCATTTCCGCATTCTTTAGCTCCAGCTTTTCAATCAGCTTAAGCTTTTCGATTTCCGCTTGCTTGCGCGCGGTAATATCAATCGCCGAAGCCTGAGTAACAATTATTTCTTTTTCATCGCTAAGCACGGGGGTGGCAGTCAGGCTTATCCAGATTTGGTGTCCATCGCAATGTTCCATGATCAACTCCTCATTTTCGATTTGCTCACCCTGCTTCCAACGTTTCACCAGCTGTTCCGCCTTCGGCTTTCCATCGGGTGCATCCGCATACAGCGACAGTACGGTTCTGCCAATTAACTTATCCGGAGTCGTTCCCAGCAATTGCCCGGCCTTTTGATTGGCATTGATCAACCTGCCATTTTTGTCGGCGGCAAAATGAGCTATGGGTGCCTTATCGAAAAGCGCCCTAAACTTGCGTTCACTTTCTACGATCATCGATTCAGTCTCTTTCTGTGCCGTTATATCCTGCACGATGGCGGACCGGTAAAGACTTTCACCGGCCTCGTCTTTTACCACGGAAATACGGATTAGCGCCGGAAAAACCGAACCATTCTTTCTGAGCCTGCGGGCTTCGAAAACATGCGTGCCTTGCTCCGTTGCTATTTGCCCAGCCTGTTGCGCGAGCTCGATATCTTCCGGCGCATACAGTTGAAATATCGATCGCCCTATGAGTTCGTCGACTTCATATCCATGCATTCCGGCTAATGCCAGATTGGCCGATTCGAGCCTTTCACTGGGTAATTCTCCAATCGCTATTCCCAAGTCCAGACTATCAAAAATGTGCGCCAGTTTAGGAATCTGCCGGGCGGTTTCTTTCAGATTGCTAATGTCGGTAACCGTCCCGATGTAGCCGTCAATCGTATCGGCGGAATTCAATCTGGGTTCGGCTTGATCCAACAGCCAGGTAATTCTTCCCGCCGCACTAATAAGCCGGTACTCCGCCTGGAATTGCCTTGAATGGTTTACACTTTCCGACCATTCGGATAGGACTGCCTGCCTGTCGTCGGGATGGATTGCGTTTAGCCACCCGAGGCCGAGCGGTCCTCCCGGAGGAATTCCGGCGAAATCACACCAATTCTTGTTCAGATAGGTAACCGTTCCCGTAACATCTGCTTCGTAAATGCCAACCGGAATCACTTAGGCAAGCCCCGCCTAGCGTCGTGGATAACTTGCCATGGACCGATGATTTGGGTTCTTTGCATCGCCATTTTTAAAATTTGTAAATATCGCTCCGTTTCCGGAGCTAAACTCTCTGTTGCGGAAAGATTTGCGTATAGGCAGTGTTAACTATCCTTGTTCGACAATCCTCGACAGGATCCCCGTCGAATGCCAATCAGGGATTAGGCCTTGGATCCCATACTGCCGAGACCCGTTGTTTCGAGTAATCAATTCCGGGCTGGGTAATTTCGCCTGCATTTCAGTCAGGCCCTCTATACAACTGCTGGCATTGGTATAGCATGTTTTGCGATTTTTTGGTGTCAAAAGCAATCCGCGTACCGGCGAAAACTCAAGGAATAATCGCGACCAAAACCACCCTGCCTATTCAGGTTATTTGCTCCTGCCCTGTTTCAATGGATATACCTTGGAAATTCCAGGTTTGCGGCATGACGTTTTGCTTAATGTCCCGCCCCCGTATTCTGAGGTAATATCGAAATCCGGGGGGATTAAATCGATGAATCCACTAAAGGCACCGTTAACCGATTCTGAAATCAATCAGGCCGTGAGCGTGGTCAGACGCGAGTCCGGGCTTGATTCATCGGCCTGGTTCGAAACCATCAGCCTCGACGAATCACGGCAATTTCCGGATCAGCGCGCGGCCTATGTCTGCTGCTATGAACCGTCGAGCAACCGCACGTCGAGCGGGATCGTGTTGTTTGCCAGCGACCAATTGTACGGCTGGCGCCAAATCGAAAATGCACAAGCGCGCATTCCACCCGACGAATTCGACCTGGCCTGCGAGCTCGCGCGTGAACACGATGGTTTTCTAAAGGCACTCGAAAAACGCGGCCTAGACGATGCCTCGAAAGTGCTGATCGAAAGCTGGTCGGCCGGTAACTTCGGCAATCCGGAGGAACAGCAGCGGCGCCTGGCCTACGGGCATTGCTGGTTGATGAACGCTGCCGGCGATAACCCTTATGCGCGACCGATTGCAAACCTGCATCCGGTATTCGATCTCGCCGCCCGCAAAATCATTCGCATCGACGATTTCGGGGTGCTGCCGATTCCGCCGGACCCGGGCCCGATCCGACGTTCCCGGCAGCGCGACGATCTCAGGGAAATCGCCATCACGCAACCGGACGGCCCCAGCTTCGAGGTCGATGGCTTTCATGTTAAATGGCAGGACTGGGAACTACAGATCGGCTTCGCCCAGCGTGATGACCTGCTGCTGCACGACATCGGTTTTCACGACCAGGGACGCCTGCGCACTATCATGCGACGCGCTTCCCTGGCGGAGATGGTGGTGCCCTATGGCGCTCCGCACGGCGCCAATTTTCGCCGCAACGCCTTCGACACCGGCGAATACGGCATCGGCGTAGCGCTGGACTCGCTGCAGCTCGGCTGCGATTGCCTCGGCCACATCCGCTACTTCGATATCTGGACCCACGATTGGCACGGCAAACCGCGATTGATTGAGAATGCGGTGTGCATGCACGAGGAGGACTACGGCATGCAGTGGAAGTTTTCGGTGCCTGACGCAGGCCAAACCACGGTCGCGCGTGCGCGCCGCCTGGTGATCTCTTCGATTGCCACCATCGGTAACTACGTCTATGGATTTTTCTGGTATTTCTACCTCGACGGCACTATCGGCGTTGAAGTCAAGGCCACCGGAATCCCATTCCCGACAGCGCTCGAGAGCGGCAAACCCAGCCCCTACGGCAGAATCATCGGCGATCAAATCGAATCTCATGTGCACCAGCATGTTTTCAGTTTCCGCTTCGATATGGCGCTCGACGGCGAGCACAACTCGGTCAGCGAAATCAATTTCAGCGCGGCGCCAGCCGGCACCGGCAATTCTCATGGCAACGCCATCCTGACCGAAGAAACCCGCTTCGAAACCGAGCAACAGGCGCAACGTGAAATCAATGCCCGCAGCTCACGCTATTGGCGCGTATTAAATCCCAACGTGAAAAACAGGCATGGCGAACCGGTCGCTTACAAGTTGCTGCCGGGTGTCAACAGTTTCCCGTTTCAAGATCCCGATTCTTCCATCGGGCGGCGCGCGGCGTTTATGTATAAGCATCTGTGGGTCACCCCTTATGCTCCGGCCGAACTTTATCCGGCGGGCTGGTTCCCGAATCAGCACGCCGGCGGCGATGGCTTGCCGCAGTGGACCATGGCCGACCGCGCCATCGACAACGAAGACATCGTGCTCTGGCACACGCTCAATTATCACCACTGGCCGCGCCCCGAAGACTGGCCGGTACAACCCGTGGTCTACGCCAGTTTTCACTGGATGCCGGACGGTTTCTTCGACGAGAATCCGACCCTGGATCTCCCGCATCGATAACCCTGGCAGGCAATTCGACATGGCCAGGAAAACTTCTCGCCTAGTAATCCCGGAGGCAATCGCGACGCGGACCCTGGTTATATATGCCAATGGAATCGAAATCCACAGCGAAAAGCACGAGTTCAGCTCGATTGCCGACCGCATCTAAATCAGGCGGCGCCCGGGTCGGGCGTGGCAATGCCAGAACCGCAACCGTCGCCCAAAATCACGGCCACTTCTCGCTAGCTGGCCTTTATTAACCCGGCGATAATATATCGCCGGGTTACGAGTATTCGCTAAAAAACAAATTTATGCCCCGAGCGTGCCCTTATCGGCTACAATTGCAGCAACGAATTAATCCGACGAAGAGCGGAACAGGCAGTCAGCTAGCCCGGTCATCTTGGCAATAACCAATAAGTGCTCATCTACAAGTTGCCCCGATTTATCTGCCAGAACTGTTCGGCCAGTATTGAGGTAGATAATGTTCATTGAAAGTGTTTTTGTATTCTCGGTCTGGGGCTACGTTGGCGTCACGTTATTACTGACCCACGTCACCATTGCCAGCGTTACGATTTTCCTGCATCGTCACCAGGCTCACCATGCACTCAGCCTGAATCCCCTAATCAGCCATTGTTTCCGTTTCTGGCTGTGGCTTACAACCGGTATCGTTACCCGTGAATGGGTTGCGATTCACCGCAAACATCATGCCCGTTGCGAAACCGACGAGGATCCCCATAGCCCTCGCTACAAGGGTATTCTGCGGGTGGTATTCGGCGGCTATTGGCTTTATCGAGAGGAGGCTAAAAACCGTGAAACCCTAAATAAATTCGGCCAGGGGACTCCCGATGACTGGCTCGAAAACAATATCTACGCGGCGTATCCCTGGCTCGGCATCACCTTGATGGCGCTGATCGACGTGGCGCTGTTCGGGTTGCCCGGAGTAGCAATCTTCGCGCTGCAAATGCTCTGGATTCCCTTCTGGGCGGCGGGCGTTATCAATGGCCTGGGCCATTTCTGGGGTTACCGCGGATATGAAACCAGCGATGCTTCCACCAATATCCTGCCCTGGGGCATTCTTATCGGCGGGGAAGAATTACACAATAACCATCACGCCTATGCCGCGTCGGCGCGCTTGTCCAGCAAATGGTGGGAAATCGATCTCGGGTGGATTTACATTCGTTTTCTGGCGCTTTGCAGGCTGGCGCGGGTGCGGCGCCTGGCACCGCGCGCGATCAGTAAAAAAGGCAGCCAGCGGATCGACAGTGACACCGTTCGTGCGGTGGTCAGTCATCGTTTCTACATCCTCAAACGGTATAGCCAGATCGTGCTCCGTCCGGCCTTGCGCGAGGCGCGCCGCAATACCGACCAAATGGGTCGGCAGTTAATCCGACGCGCGAAAAAGCTGATGACGCGTGAAGATATCAAACCCGATGTCGGTGCCGCCGAAACGATTGAACGCGTGCTGCAGCAGGACAAGACCCTGGCGACGATTTACCAGTTCAAACAACAGCTGAAAGAAGTCTGGACCCGGGGCGCCAAGGGTCAGCCCGGGCGCGTGGAACGACTGCAAGCCTGGTGTGCCGCCTCGGAACAAAGCGGGATTCTCGCACTCGAGGAGTTCGCGGCCTTCTTACGCGGCTATCGGCTGCAAAATACCTAACCCACATTCGCTGGTATGCGCCCGGTGCAGGGCGCATTCGCACATGATGTCCTCGGAAGCACTCTATTTGCCGGTGCCGCAGTTGCCGGTAAAAATCGTAACCACCAGTCCGCATATCACACCGTTCTAGGTCGCGAGGGCGTCGCCCAACGGGCATAGATTGGTTACACTGTCGCACCAGGCGCCGGCGTATCCAGGCAGCAGCATGGGCAGAATAAATTAGAGCAGCTAGCACCGCGTGACTAAGATAGCCATTGGCGACAGGGGCAACCGTATTTCGGAGAATTGAGCATGATGGGTTTGCGACCACTTTCCAATGCACTGCGCAACGCCGACACAACGGCGAGCCGGCTGGTCGAACAGGCGCTCGAGCGCGCGCGCGTATCGGAATCGGTTTTTATTTCGATCAATCCCGGATTGGTGAGCCTGGCTTATTCGATCGATCGGGCGCGCGCCAGGTCGCAGGCGCTACCGCCGCTGGCCGGCATTCCGATCGCGCTCAAGGATTTGTTCAATATCAGGAACGAAATCACCCTGGCAGGTTCGGTAGTGCGAAAACACTATGCACAACCCGAACCGAACGATGCCGACGTAGTCGCGCCGCTACGCACCGCCGGATTGCTGTTTTTCGGTCGTACCAACATGAGCGAGTTCGCGTTTTCCGGCATTGGCAAGAATCCGCACTACGGCACTCCCCTGTCGATCTGGAACCGGGAGCAAAGGCGCCTACCCGGCGGTTCGTCATCGGGCAGCGCCGTCGCCGTCGCCGAGGGCATCGTACCCGCGGCGCTCGGTTCCGATACGGCCGGATCCTGTCGCATTCCCGCCGCGTTCAACGGTATCGTCGGGGTCAAGCCGAGTTTTGGCCGCATGTCGCCCAAAGGAATTTATCCGTTGTCGCCGACGCTTGATGCGCCGGGTCCGTTGGCGCCCGATGTCGACAGCTGTTTCATTCTAGATCAGTTGATGTGCGCCAGGATCAAGCCCGACGCCGACCTGCCCCGACTGCAACCGGCGCGGCTTCAAACGCTGAAACTTGTGGTGCCCGATGCGCGCGTCATGACCGATCTCGACGCCGCAGTGACGACTGCCTTCGAGCGCTCCATCGCTATACTCGAGTCCGCCGGCGCCGAAATCATGCAGGCGTCGATGCCGGTGCTCGACCACTGCGACGATTTTTTCGTCGGGCGGCCGGTGGTGGCCTACGAAGTCTGGCAGCAACATCGTGAAATGCTCGAACGGCACCTCGACGAATACGACCCTTTTGTCGGCAGCCGCATATCCGCGGGCGCCGACATTAGTGAAACCGAGCAGCAGCAACGCTATCGCGAGCGGAGTGAAATCATCGCTGAGTTCAAACGTCAGTTCGCACAGCTCGAAGCCGATGCACTGTTATATCCGACTGTCGCCTGCGTGCCGCCGACCATTGCCGAAACCGCGGATGACGCGGCAGCGCGCCGGGTGAATCTACGCTGTCTGCGTAATACTGCGACGGTCAACTATTTCGACGGCTGTGCGATCAGCCTGCCTTGCCACACGGCGGGAGAAGCGCCGGTCGGTTTGATGTTATCGGCGAAAAACGGCGACGATTCGACGCTTTACGAAATTGCGGCCGCGATCGAGCAAGCGCTCGTCCGAGACTAGCGCCACATAATACTTTTATCTTGCACCCGGTGACGACAGTATCCACCGGCGCTGCATCACTTCGCGGTACTTGATTCAGGTCAATGCATCCCGGCGGGCAACGGTTAGGCTATATTTCATCATGAATTCTCGTGCTGTGACGTCCGAACCGCTTCTTTCCCTGGAACACCCGATTAATCATGTCGATGATGCGGGACCGCGCTATTCGGGCTACCCTCCCGAAGCCGAATTTCATGGCAGGATTGCCGAAAGGGAGTTCCGTAACTGGGCCCGGCTCAGCAACGAAGAGTTGATCCCAAAACCGCTATCGCTCTATTTCCATATCCCCTTTTGCAGCTCGATTCGTTACCACTGCGCGGGCAACAAGCTCATCACCGGAGACCGGCAAAATACCGAACATTACCTACGCAAATTACAGTTCGAAATCGAGCTTCAGTCGCAATTGTATGATCGGGACCGCGAGGTGGTACAACTGCGCTGGGAGGGTGGCGCGCCGGGATTTCTGACGCATCGACAAGCGCAAGATCTGATGGATAAAATCAGGCAAAACTTCAACCTGAGTCGCGCCGGCCCGGCTGAATTGTCGATTGAAATCGATCCGCGAGTGATTGCAAAGGACGCGATTGCCCAACTATGCAGCTTGGGTTTCAACCGCATCAGTCTCGGTGTTTACGACCTGGACGCACAACTGCGACAAGCGGTCGACCGGGATCCTAACCCGGAAGCAACGGCAGCGGTCATCAAGGATGCGAATAACTACGGAATCCGATCGATCAATATCGACCTGATTTACGGGTTACCGCATCAAACCGTACAAAGCTTCGCCGCGACCCTGGACAGGATCGTCGGGCTAGACCTCGACCAGATTACGATTAATAACTATGCGCAATTTCCGTATCGATTTCCTCGGCCGCGCCGATTCCCGGCAGGCGACTTACCCGATACGGCGCAGAAACTCGCTATACTGCACTATGTTACCGACCGGCTGTGTGACGCGGGTTATGCACATATCGGCATGGATCATTTCGCCAAACCCGACCACGAACTCGCACAAGCGCAACGAAACGGTCGCCTGCAGCGTAATTTCCAGAGTTACTCGACCCAGGGGCAATGCGACTCGATCGGCTTCGGAGTTGCGGCCATCAGCCAGATTCACGATAACTTCAGCCAGAACACGCACAGTCTCGACGCCTATCACGACAGCCTCGATCTGAGGAAACTACCGATAGTCAAGGGTTACGTGAGTCTCGAAGACGACCTGCTACGGCGCGAAATAATTCATGATCTGTCAAGCCAGTTTCATCTGGATAAGCGTAAATACGACAATAAATGGAATATCGATTTCGACGAACTCTTCGCTAGCGAACTGAGTCGCCTTTCGTGCATGGAAGAGCAAGGTTTGCTCGAATTGGGCGAGGATGAAATTAACGTTTGCGGGCCGGGTCGTCTACTGGTGCGCAACATCTGTATGGTGTTCGATTCCTTCCAGCAGCCGGCGAGCGTTGCCAGGCTGTTCGCCAAAACGGTTTAAATTCGCGAAAGCCCACTTGACCTAAGTCAATTACGGGAATCCGGGCAAGCACTAGACTTACACCTTGACTCCTACTCTATAATACAACAGAGTATTTTAGCCGGCACCTCCCCGCCGGCTATTTTTTTGCTCGTCGACAATTTTATCCTCATCCATCAAAATCCGGTGCGCCGGCCCTTCGAGGTCGTCGTACTGACCGTTGCGCACGGCCCACAGCAGTATCCAGACGATGCCGCCCAGCAGAATCAGTGAAATCGGTATCAACAAGTAAATAATTTCCATCAGTCTCAATATTGTACCAGTAACGCGGATACTGTCGTGCTGGAAACCGTCGCCGGCCGCATGCGGTAGTGCGCCAGAATGATCCGACAAAATCGCGCGCAGCAATCTGGAACATGGATGCGTCGCCTGCATGGCGCTGCCGGGTTAATATAACTCGTCTATTCAAGCAATGATTAAAAGGTCGGGCCAACTGGCGCAATAATCGGACTATCGCGTCAGCCGCATGGCGTTTATCACCACGATTAGTGAGCTCGCCGACATGCCGATGGCGGCAAGCCAGGGCGCGACCAGGCCGAGTGCCGCGGCCGGAATCGCGCCGAAGTTATACATTAGCGCCCAAGTCATATTCTGCCGAACTACCGAACGGGTCTTGCGCGCCATGCCGATTGCCTCGGCGACCGCCTGCAAATGATTAGCCATCAAAACAATATCGGCGCTGGTCTTGGCCAGTGAACTGGCGCCCCCCATCGCGATCGAGACATCGGCGCAGGCTAGCACCGGGGCGTCGTTAACGCCGTCACCGACCATCAAAACGCGGGCGCCGTCGGCCTGCATTGCCTGTACCGCCTCCATTTTGTCACGCGGAGACATGCGCGCGCGGAAATCGTCGATCCCAGTTGCAGCGGCGACCCGGGCTGCCGCGTCCGCTCGATCCCCGGTCATCAACAGAATCGACTGCCCCATTTGTCGCAGTTTATCGACCAGTGCCCGGGCCTCGTCGCGCAGCGGATCGGCGAAGGTAAACATCGCCAACGCGCAATCGCTGCGTGCCAGCAGCACGATGCTTACGGCATCCCCGGCGATGGCGTCCTGCCAGGCTGCGGGAAGCACGACTCCGGTCTGTTCGGTGATGAATTCGCGGCTACCGATATAATAGCGCCGGCCGTCGATGGTGGCGGAGATTCCACCCCCGGCGACGCTGACGATTCTGGACGGTTTGGCGCTAGCGCTAACGCCCGCCGCTCGTACCAGCACCCGCGCCAGCGGATGCTCCGAATACCGTTCCAGTGTCGCCGCCAGTTCGAGACAGCGCGATTGATCGAAGTCGGGATTACAGACGATCGCCTCCAGCGTCGGCTGCCCCCGGGTCAAGGTGCCGGTCTTGTCGAACACAACGTGGGTGATATGGTTCAGCTTTTCGAGCGCCGCCGCCTGTTTAACCAACAGCCCTGCGGACTGCATCCGACCCAGCGTGGCGCTGATGGCTGTGGGTGTCGCCAGCGACAGCGCGCAGGGGCAACTGACGATTAACACGGCGAGCGCTATTCCGAACCAGCGATCGGGATCATGCCACCACCAAAACACAGCGACGCAGACGACGATCAACAACACGATACCGATGAAATGCGCGGCCACCCGATCCGCCAACTGCGCCAGCGGCGGTTTGTCGGCTTGCGCGCGTTCGATGGTGCGCTGGATTTCCGCCATCACCGTGTCGGCTCCAACCGCGCTCACTCGCATCTGCAGCGGGTTGGTGACATTGATGCTGCCACCGAGCAGCCGATCGCCGGGACCTCGGGCCAGCGGCAGGCTTTCGCCGCTGAGCAGGGATTCGTCAATCGCGGATTGGCCGCTCTCGATTTCGCCGTCGGCAGGCACGGTCTCGCCGGGCCGAATCAATACCCGGTCATCCAGCGCTAGAGTTGCCGCGGCAACCGCTTCCTCGGTGGCGCCGGTCGCAGTCAGGCGCGTTGTCATCAATGGCATGGATTGCACCAGCTTTTCTACCGTCGCCGCGCAACGCTGGCGCGCCATGTTTTCAAAATAGCGGCTGGCCGAGAGAAAAAAGACAAACATGACAACCGAATCGAAATAGATTTCACCCCGCCCGCCGATAGTGGCCGCGGCGCTGCTCAGAAACGCGACCAGGATTGCCAGCGACACGGGCAAATCCATCGCCACCCGCCAGCGTTTCAGATCGCGCCAGGCGGCCTGGAAAAACGGTGGCGCCGAGTACAACAGGACCGGTAGCGTCAAACCCAGACTGAGCCAGCGGAAGAATTGCTCGAAATTGCGTTCCATTCCGGACCAGGCACCGGCGTAGAGACTTATCGATAGCATCATCACCTGCATCCCGAAGAGCCCGGCGACCGCCAGCCGGCGTTGCTGCTGGCGGCGTTGCCGGCGGTGCATTTCCTGTTGCTGCCCGGGATTATAGGGCAATGCGCGATAACCGATTTTCTGGATAGCCTGCAATATTTCGCTGAGCCTGATACGAGTTTCATCCCAACGCACCAGCGCGCGCTGGGTAGCATAGTTGACACGCACGTCTTCGACTCCGGGCAAACCGGCTATGTATTGCTCGTTCAGCCAGACGCAGGCGGCGCAGGTAATGCCTTCCAGAATAAGGCTCGCTTCGCGCGCCTCGGCATCGGGTGAATGCACAAACTGCTGTTTAACTTCGGGTACGTCGTAGACCTCGGTCTGGCGCAGGAATTCAGGCACCGGATCCTGCCCGCTCGGCGAGGCTTCGGTTCTGACCCGGTAAAAGTTTTCATGTCCCGCGGCAATAATAGCCTGCGCCACCGCCTGACAGCCATGGCAGCACATGGCGCGATCCTGGTGGTCGATGCAGACAGTGGCGTCGAAGTCCGCGGGGAGCGGCAAGCCGCAATGAAAACAGCTGCCTTCAGCTCCCAATTCGGGTGAAGATCCGGATCCAGTAAAGTTTTCGAAATTCATGGTTTTAGTGATTACTGATTCCAAGTAGAATGTGGATCGTGCCGGGTGTATCCCGTTGGGACGAACTGCGATTGATGTAATTCTAAATCAATAGCTCCTTGATCTGAATCATTTGTCCTTTTAACTAGCCTGAATATTTCACCAATAAAAAAGGCAAACCCGTAATAGTTCGATAAAATTCAGTTGCTTAAATTGAATTACGAACAAGGTTTGCCCGTGACAAACTGTACACAACAAGTCTCTCTTTTTCCATCCTGTAAACGCCGCTTGATCGA
>Ga0126334_10000458_pt1 | contig 12059 bp, 9 predicted proteins | sample InaspJWI49metaG_FD_94491 | JGI IMG/M metagenome (GOLD analysis project Ga0126334, IMG submission 94491) | Marine gutless worms symbiont microbial communities from Oahu, Hawaii - Inanidrilus sp. 2 OAHU.JWI-49 metaG | ecosystem: Host-associated > Annelida > Digestive system > Unclassified | place...
CGTGGACAGGACTCTCCGTGGAAGAGTCAATCAGAATGACAGAGGACAGGGATAAATGGAGAAAGTACGTCCATGGTGTGGCCAACCCTCGGATCGAGGACGGCTAAGGAACAGGAACAGTACCACACTTTATTTCCAGTCTTCAGGGATGCTTCCTTCTTTCACAATACCATTACATAAATCTAATATCCACTGGGTACCAATATATACTGTAAGCAGAGAGTCAATATTCATTAGAATTTTGCTGATATTAAATTTTTCTTTGTGACACCACTCATGACGTGTTAAACTCTCTCGCTAGGCCATCAGTCTATTGCAGGCCATTGGCATGACCAAACCACGTCATAGGTAACATGCTCAGAAAACTATGTGAAGTTTGATATGTGGTTCCAGAGATGCAATCATGTATGTTCCACATTTCCCTGAGCCACCCTGTATTTTATCAATTCAGAGAATTGGAGGCGACCACCGCAGCAATCCCAGCACAGTCCGAAAAAAATACAGCACATCTTGCAGGACATCTGAGAAAAAAATACAGAACATTTGACAGGACTTCAGAAGCCTATTTCGCTACACCAATAGTTAGGCATTATTGCATCTCGGCAGTATTCTAAAAGTAGAGATGTTGGCATTTATCGGGCAGGGACGCTACTCCCTGAGATCATAGTGAGCCTGTTTACCCAAAACTGCACATTTTGCACTGTTATGTATGTCAGCTACGTATTTCTGAGCATACCACACTCAGCTACAGTCGACAGAAACCAACTGGTGTAAATATCTTTTAATGGAGAATACACGTTGTACTTCAAGAGTAAACAAATAAACGCAACCGAGAACAGTAATAAATAAAAATAAAGGAAAATACAGGACCACAAACGAAATAGAGCAAAGTAAAGGACAGCTACAAAATACAGAAATTTACAGGATTTACAAGACCACTGGTATCACTGCCACCGGGGTGGCTGCGCACAACCTGGATGAAGAACGTTCACGATGACTTGTCTTCGCTGGATCTTGGGATACATGAGGCTAGAGATCTGGCACAAAATCGGCCTCTCTGGAGACTGATGTCTTTGCACATCGCTACGCACTCATAGCGGTGCATGCTACTATTGAAGTCTATGCTTACTAGCTACTGCAAGGTATTCCTGGCTTACGTGTAGGCTTAGCACACAACATTCTGCATCTGAAATGTTGCATAATCTCCTAGTGTTGATAGCACTCATTAATATGCACTACAAGTCCAGTCATTGGCAATGTGTGGTCGGTTTATGAAGAACAAAGTCTTCTACTATGTTTACTTCATTATGCGCTGACATTAGGATAGCAATAAAAAACAAAGAAAGGTCAAACGAACATACCTTGACCCACAGATAGACAATTGCAGCAACGCCAGCAATAAATATCTGCCAACCACTGCTCAGTGCAAGCAGCTTCTCACCAATTGGAAACCACTCCTGCAGTCACAAAAAAATGCACACAAGTTTACTAGTCATTTTTAACGCATGATGCTATGCTAGTGCGGTACTAGCCATAGCCCTATGTCTGTCTGTGTCTGTCACAAGTCGTAGTTCTATCAAAACAGATGAATCAATCAAGCTGCTTTTCGGCATAGGGGCTTCCTTCAACCTGTCCTACTCTATGTTATAAGGAAGGAAATTCGGGTATCTAAAAAAATGGTACTTCCCTCTGAATCTATGTTCTAAACTATAGACTTGTCAGGCAGTCAAGTCAGTCACATACATTTACTAAAGTGCCACTCTACTCTACTGCTCATAGGCATCTCCACTAGAGTGATAAAACGAATCACATGTAATATCAATACTAAGTACTTCTCTTGACCATAAATACATATATATATATATATATATATATATTACTAAAGTTTTTGACTTAGAGGTTTATCACAAAACCTATGGCAACAGCATGAAGCTTACCTGCATCACAAAGAATATTCTGACATTGTATTCGTGTGTGAAACAGCCAATAATGGCCAGACAGCTGACGCAGAAGTCAAACAGCTGAATGCAGAAATACGGCAGCAGGAAACTCGGCAGAAACTGATCAGCAGATAAACAGGAAGAGCAATGCACTTACTTGCAACAAAGAAATCTCATATTCAAATATTACTTCAAAATACAAGGTATAATGCCTTTATCTGGAAACCAACAGCTGCATTTTCCACTCAACAGGTTGATTAATGAAAACATACTGAGTATTACAGACCTTTGCTGTGCCATACACCAAGCAGGTGGAGAAAAATGCCGTCAGAAAATTGACCACCAACTTGATAAACTGAGCATCACCTGTTCCTATGAATAATCAACAATGGTGTGAACATTATATAGAATTACCAGTACATTACCCGGTACTATGTACTACACAAACAACAATTTTCATGCCATAAATACAAACTAAACAATTAACTCGACTGGAGGCAGAACTAAGAGAGCTAGAGAGCTCTGTCAAGCACAAAACTCAGTCATGCTATGTTAAATTTGGCATGTCTTGTAACACAGAACAAAGACTCATTAACTTAATGCACTGCATCCCAAAAAGTTCGCACCTTCAGTTTGCTATAACTGTGACATGAACTATACATGAACTGATTCTGATGATTAAATTTATGTTATTTGACTTTTAGCAGAAATATCACAAACAAAGTAAGCAATCAAAAGGTGTGTTTATTTTCCCACCTCACCTAATGGCTAAACTACCTAGTTAAGCAAAAAAAACATGGAAACATCTTTTCACCCATATACTGTAGAACTGCTCTGCCAGACTTAAACCAATTTCTGCTTAATTTAATCAATCAGACTTTTACCACATGCAGCTGTACACTATAATCATCCAGTGGATAGTCTGCTTCGCAGTGCTTCCTGCAACTATGTTTCTCTCGATGACAACAGGAAAAATACAGCTGTTAATTATACTACAAGTTTACTTTATTGTCATTTCAATAAACTATCTAACTTAGCATACACCACGACCAGGCACAATGTAATTATGATATTCCCAATACCTATTACCATATACATTTTGCAACATACTTGGGTTAAAGATCTGATTCCTGATTGCATGCGACGAGGCATTATTGATGGAGGAAAAATTATTCACATCAGTTCCATCTCCATGAAAGACGCCAGGTGACGGTGTGTTGTCACGATGTGGTACAATACCAGGTTCAATAATCACAGCCAATACCACACATATGTTCAGGATGTCTACAAGCTTACAACCATGCAAGCTCCAGTCACGAAACAGTAACAATAACTTCTGAATGAGACTAACTTATGCAATATTAATCGTATATGACATATTAGTAGTCAAATAGTCATCACACATGCAGTCATTATTCTTGACCACTGAAATGACATACATACTTCGACCTATGACTAGAACTCAGCAGTGCCAAATGGCCTGCCATAACACAGAAAATTGCTAGCCAGGCAAAACTGGACTTGTATTGTGGCACGCCTGTTCCTCAGTAGGACAGTAAAATTCTATCTGTGCTGCTCTGGCAAGTCTAACAGCAGAGTCATACAGTTTGCACTGTGACGTGATGATATTTGGTGTTTTCGGTTGCAACTCAGCTTACAACTACGTTACATACGATGGTACCTTAGTACCTAGCCAAACAATCGAAAGGCGTATTGCTCATTACCATGGCATTCTGCTACGACGGACACGGAGTACTTAGTACATAGAAACTGCACTCTAGAGTCTAGAGGTATGCATGTACCAAGAGAAAACACCGTACCAAGCTGTAGACACCAAGGCAGACAGTTGCTGTTCGTACATGACAACAAATACAAGTTGTGTAAGGACCATTACGGCGCTCTCGTGACCACCAACACATTCTGCTAAACCACTCAACTAGATCAAAATTAATACAATTTCAAGTAATAATCTAAACAAATCTACTAAACACTTCCCATAATACACCGGTGGTACCATTAGTGACATCATGACATGGAATAAATAAGTAAATTTTACCGTGTGTTACCGCCAGTAGTACCGGCAAAGGCATGCGCTCGCGGTGGCCGCGCACCATCAAAAGTCACAAGAGGCTCAGCTATCGTTGAGGGACCGCCCGACGCGCCGTGTCAGTTGAAACCGTGTTAAATGTCGCACAAATGTTCGTCGAATTGCAACTCATAAGTCCTGCAACACAGTGGCGGCGCTAGGCGCGCCAGGTCAAATGATTTGGCTGGAAGATCCACCGCCCTGGCTCCGCCCTGCCTATTGCTTTGCTTCGGTAATAGTGTGAACAGCAAATAAAAATGTTACCATATCTGAGATATCTGAAACTGTTGCCAACTTGCCACCAGATCTCTATATTTTAAACCTACAATTTAATGCACCAAATTCGATTTCGGTTGGGGCTCCGCTCCAGATCCACTGGGCCACTGTGCTGCTTACAGCGCTCCCCAGACCCCCTACGTGGATTTTAGGGGTCCTACTTTTAAGGGAAGTAAGGGGAGGGGAAGAGGCGAAAAGGGGAAAGGAAGGGGAGGGAACGAAAAGGGGAAGGGAAGGAAAGGGAGGCAGGCCCTCCCTCGATCCCCTCCCCTTCCCAATTTGTTACGCCACTGGGTCAGGCGAGCCCTTCGCGGCGCCCGGGACTCTGGGTGACCTGACCTGGCTTGAGGATTTTTTTGACCTCGAAATGACCTGGCTCCTTTACTGCGCTGGCGCGCCGCCACTGCTGCAACAGGCGAATGACCTTCAAGCACGGTGTGAAGTGTTTCAAGGTCATTAGAAATGGCACGAATCGATAGGCCATGATACTTCCTATTAGGCTATTACTGGGGTGTAGTAACAACGTGTGTATCTCGCACCGTTTCTTTGATATATACTACCACTTTTACGGTGTACGTGACTGCCAGTGCCTATAGGGGCCTATAGGGGCCTAAAAAGTCTTTCATTTTTGGAAAACAGTTGCGTTAAAGACCATAGATACTTTCCCATTTATACACACAACGTAGTTAATATGTGTCATATTCGTTGATGAATGCTGTAAGAAAGGTTTAAAAACAGCTAAAGTAACATTCAAGGTCACTTAAGGTCATTGATATCGTTGACATGCTGTTCGCCGAATTGCGGAGAGACAGTCCTGCAAATGCAATTCGACGAACATGTGTGCGACATGTAGCACGGTTTTAACTGACACGGTTCGATTAACTAAAGAAACTATGGGTTCACATGCTGCCGGGGAATCGGTGTTTGCCTACACCGCCCCTGTAGCTAGGGGAGCTGAGTATTGTGCATGTCTGTCTGTCTGTGTGTTTTCGGTCTGTCTGTCTGTCTGTCCGCAAGCACATCTTCGGAACTAGGCCTGCATGTATCAATATTTACCAATTTTTGCATGTTATTTGTGGCCGTGGCTCCGTCGACGATGCAAATGTAGAGGTGATCCTATTAAAATGTATATCATTATATTAGCTGATAAAAGATCGGGTTTTACTTTCTAGACTGTAGGTTCTACGTCTGGTTAGTGGTTACGATCTGCGAGGATATTAAACTGAGGCTAGGCCTACATATAGGGTGGGTCAAAAAAAGTAAGCTGTTGATTTTTATGTGAATATGTCAATAAAAATGAGAAGATATGAGGAACGTGAACAAATACGAATAGCTACAGAAAAAATGAAGCATTGTCTGATATTTTCATGTGAAATATTTTACGTCACAATTGTTTTATGTCTAAATATTCTAATACTGAAAGCAGTCAATGAAATTAATGCTAGGCAAACACGAACTAGTTTCACAAAATTTATGAAAGTCTGTAGCATTGTATATTTAACCACACAAACAGAATTAGTGTTGCCAACTTTCAAGTCTTGGATCGTTCACAAAATTATAGAATATTTAACGTTAGGACTATTGTCTAGCCTATGAAATATCTATCACAGTAACCTACAACTGTTTACTTTTTGACCCACCCTGTACAACTACGCAATCGTAAGTTTTTACGGAGCGCGTTAGCTGGGAAGGTAATGCGTTCGGTCGCGTCCATCCGTCCATTTTGTGTCCACTATAGCACAGCTTTATACGAATGATCTGACGAACTTGATTTTTTGCACGTGGATGGGTCATGACCAGAGCTCGTTGGGGATAAAACGGGGGATTGAAAGTCAGTTGGGTCAAATATGTGTGCTACACGAGTATCTGCTGCGGCGTCCTATGAGTATTAATTGATGGATTCCACTGTGGCGTCATTCGCTGCGAGCTAGCGCGGCGCGGCGCGCGGCGTGGCACGACCTAGGCCGGAGGTAGCGTCAGAGTCTATCGCCTGTGGGCGTGGTAACGCGGTCGGTCTGACCTTTGTCCTCGATTGAAGGCAGTTTGTAGCTTCTTCATACAAAGAGTTGTCAGCAAATGGAACGTGCTTCATTAGTCATTTGTAGATGCGTCGACGTTACTCCACCGGCAGTAGTAGAGCGCAGTACTGTAATGAGCGTGTTCGGTCTGTGTGTTTGTGAGTTTGTCCGCGAGCATATCTCCGGAATTACATGTCGAATCTTCACCAGTTTGCAAGCTTGTTACTTCGTGGCACGGTCCTCCTCTGGTGGCGTTGCGATATGTTATGCACGTTGTACTTTCGGTGTTATGGATGACGTTAATCACGCTATATAAGTACATGTATTTGCACATAATGGCCGAGAACGAATTGGCTAAGGGATAAAAGGGTATACTCAAAATAGCTCAACGGGGCGCGCCACGGATTTGACAGCGTGGTGTATACTTAAACTGGCCCATCAGGGGCAGCACCCGACCGGGCGGATTCTGATATCTACGACTGCCTTGTCCACGGTGAGACTTGATGACTTATAACGACAAGGAGTATAAATAATCAGGCGCGGATCTAGGATTTTACCAGGGCGGGTGTCCAATTCATCTGAAAGGGGCACCCCCTCCCCAATTATTATGACCCATGTTACCGGAACCAAACAATTTTTTCGGCCTTAGAAGAAATAGTTCGCGCCAGCCGCCAGGCGGTCGTACGACATCTAGAGCTATGTCAAATCCCTTTCTAAGTTCCTATAGTTCCTGCTTCCTGTTCACGAAGCACCCTGTTTAGCTAAAAGCCGTAACGACATGTTTTCAAAATATGTTCTTTTCAAAAAAAAGGCACCTAAACAAAAGGGCGGGTGTCTGGACACCCCCCTGGATCCGCCACTGAAATACAGCACTGTTTCTCAAGCCCATTAGGCCAATTACCATGTCAAATTTATCGAAATAACCAAAGATATAGCATAGGCTATACTCCGTATGGTCTTAATTATGCATATGGCTTGCATTTTGTCGACGGGACTCAACGCCGAAAATTTACAAGCTATCTCAAACTCACAGGCCTGCATCTAATAAAGACTGGTGTTATATAACGCATGCAATAGGAGTGAAAACGCGATAGAAGCAGATACACTTATTTGGGAAGAGGTCAAATCGGAAAGAAGATTAAAAAGCATGTTCCACAACATTATTGACAACCGTGTACAGCTCTAACATATGCATCAGAAATTCAGAATGTGTGCGTGTAACGATTTCTGAATCACTAGTTTTAGCACTGTCTACCATCGGCGGCCGGGCCTTCCCAGTCACCGGATCCCATAATATGGAACAGTATAGCTGTCGGACAGTGTGAGCTCTGCTCCGTTTCTGCCGACCTTCCGTCAGCATCTGAAAACATTTCTGCTCCCGATCTCATTCCCTAACACTATCATCGATCACCCTTAATTCATTCCCCACCGCTAGTGGATCCTGGAGTGAAGTGATAATTATTATTACATGGACCACTCTAAAAATTCTTGATTGATTGATCACCGGCTTTCATCGACTTAATTGTTATCAGTCCAAGAAAATATGAATTATTAGGCACTAGGTCAGGAATAAACTTTTGATCAAACTAAAGACGACTACGTAGACGTTCCGAGTTCGACAGTTTAGGCCTTGTAAACACAGTATGTTCGCGATATTGGGGAGACGCAAGTCGGATTTTAGCCGACCGTGCTACGACTTGTGCCAGCGCATGTGTTTCACGAAGGCTTGTTATTAGCTGAACGCCTGTAAGCTACACGTTCGACCCCCCACAATTTTACTGCTGTAAATTTAGGCCTGCTTTTCAGTCACAGTCAGCCATCCAATCTCAGTTGCTGAGAGGTCGTTTTCAGTCGTTATTCTCGCACTAAACTAGATGAGCTCAATACACGCAAGTACGGAACTGGTGCTAGTGACGACGCGGCTAGCAGATGGGTGCTGCTAGATCTGCCATCCTCGTGATCGCGAGAACGCCTTGAGTTCCGCGAAGAACGTCGACACGCACGCGCGCATCGTCTCGTCCTCGGTCCGACACGCCTCGCCCACGTGACCTCCGTACGCCTCGCCGCAGAACAGACACGAAGCGGAAATGACGTCATCCGCGCTCACGTCGCCGCGCTTCAGCTGGTACCCGACGACGCGCTTCGCACCGCGACTGCAACAAGAAATGAACTTCGTCGTTGCATATTAGATAAAGGTAAAGGCAAACGGAGTATAGCCTCACCGCTACGGGAACACACGTGCCATATGGGATTACACAGTGTTACCAGCCACCCGGCAGAGGTGACATTCTCACCCGCATCGCTATGCAAAGAATAAGCTGCGGCCTGCCTGTTGTAGCGATGTTGCGTGGGCTGTGTGTCCGTTTGTCTGTTGGACATGATCACGAGATAACTGCGTTTATTGAAAAAAATAAACATACCAATGTCAAGGCTCTCGTGAGAGCACTAACAGACATGGTGGCCTTATAATACACATTTACTTCTGACAGACTACTGATCATTTACAATGCATCTATAATAAAACAAAAATCACAAACACAAAAATTAAAAACACAACTAATTACTGCCTATACTCAAATCACTTCGTTGTAGGAATCTTCAGAAGCACGCTAAAGGTGAAAAATCGTCTGGTGTGGCCGGCAAGCTATTCCAACTCTGTATAACACGATTTGAGAAAAAGTATTTACGGGCATCAATACGTGACTGCTGTACAAAGAGTTTAAGGCTGTCTCCACGTGTTACAGTATCAACATTATTTGCTACAAAAAGAGCATAGAGCATATACGTCTGCATCAACCAGACATCAGACATCTGATGTGCTAACTAAATCGGCTGAATCGATCGAGATGTCGTTTGCGGCGTGGACTCGGGTAGGCTCAAGGAACCATGCAGGCCTACATCTATTGCGTAGCGACCTGGATCCCCTCAGGGAAGGGACATTTTTCGGAGGGGGAGGATAGGGAGGGGTCTCCGATGCGGTCAATTTCTTTGACCATGTCACTTATTAGCGTCAGTGTTCGCGTCGCCTGTGCGTAGGCCTAACGCTGGCCCCTTAATAATTTTTATTGCGACTCCTCTTTTCAACGAGACAGGATGAAATTGATTATTAATCCACCCGCAGAATCGACATCAGTTAGCGAAATTGCTCGCCTGCGATTTATCGCAGCTATTATGTTCGCGAGATGAACAGCTATGCCAAGGTTGGCCCAGTCTTCGGGGAGATGGCGAAATGTAACGACTGGAGCACAGAGAAACAACACAAAACACAACAAGTCTGTGTTCAGCTTTCTACGCACGCTGACAACGTGGCACTGCCCGCATTCGCCCGCCGCACGCCGCTGCTGCTTAGCGCCAGCTGTGCAGCAATCGACCAATATCTCCTGCTCGCCGCGCCCACAGCAGCAAACCCGCAACAGCGGCTTTACTGCTGTGGGCCCGTGCTGCATGGGACAGACAGAGTGATGAACAGACGAACGGTCAGACGGACACAAAGATGGACGGACACCGTACTGTTACATAGACCCTGCTCCGCATCCTATGAGGGCAGTGCCAAAAACTGAGAGACGACCATGCCATGGGCCCTTAAGGCATGCTCAAAATATTAAAATAAGATCACGCAAATGGTGTAAAATAACAGCTGTCCAATAAACGTCAAAAAGAAGAAAAAAGAAGCACAGCGAACGTAATTTGACTATGCAATTACAACGGTCAGCCGACATGCGCACGAAAATGCTCGTGCGGTTAGTTTTTTTTCACCGAGTCGCAAACACTAGGCGTAATTGAAATCACCTCTGACAGTCCATTCTAAGAGTATTAACTTCATTATCAACAGCGCTGGGTTTTGAGAATGCACAGCACCAGCTCTGCGGCAGCTCAGATTCTGGTCTTCCAGGTTCAAGCGATTCTGTATTAAGTGCAAGCAATATCTCTGTCCATGTGGCAAAATTCAAACCACTTAATTTTTCCGTAAATCTGCATTGAACAGCTTCGATTTGATCTATTTCACATTATCATGTAAACTACTGACAAAACAATTATATCTTACTCGATGATTAGTTAACCAGTAACATTTTCGGAAACACCTAGGGGTCAGACCCGTAGACTAACTTTTTTGCATGATCACTCAAACAACCCGAAATCAGAGCGTTATCTATCGTGGGGTACAAAGGTTAACATTGACATTTAACCCGTTTTACCTATACGGCAAACGCCGCAGTTTGCCGAAACAGCTTTAATTACAACAGAATAAAACCGCATGGTGGGAGTTTCGAAAATGCCCTTAGTCGTCATTGTAACCGCGTTATAGGCCTATATAATAATGCAGACGTGCAGAGAGAATATTCCCGAGATTCGAAATATGTAGTTGTTTTTAACTCTTATTGACCGACACGGCACGTCGATCGTCCAACGTGCTGTCAACTCACTGGTACTTCAACAATGGTGGGCGCCGAGTGCGATGAACTAGCGACCGTTGTCGGTCGAACTAACTGACAACACTTGCGACGGTCGACGTTCGACCGGTAAGTTTATTACACTGAGCGTCCATTTCTGCGTCCAGCACGATGCGCGCGAGGCAGCGTGTTGTCCGCATCCGTCTGCCACAGCTGCATACTTGCTCAACACAGAATGTGCTGCTGTTGAACAGTTAATGAAATCTATTCTATTTAAACGTAGTTTTTTGACAAATTTGCAATAACCGTCAAGTGTCTAAACGCCATATGCAGTGCGCAAACGTAGAGCTTCGTTGACAGCACATAAACTGAAATGCAATTCGCGACGAACTGCAGTGTGAACAGTCCCACACAAATGTTGAAAACTAAGCGACCTAGTTCGCTGCAGTGTCAGTGGCCAATCAGTACGAAGTAGGTCGTAACGCCGACGCGCTCGACAGTACACGTGACCAATCAGCGCTTGGTGTGATCTCTGCCGGATCTCTGCTCCTTCTCTGTCGACCGTCCGTCAGCGTCTGAAAACATTTCTCTTCTCGGCTGCCCTCGATGACATTATCACTGATAACCTTTAACTAGTATCCCCACCCTTACTGGATCTAGAAGTGATTTTATTATTTGGACCAGTCTAAAAATCCATGATTGATTGATCGATCGGTGTAACTGGGTGGTCGATTTTGTTCAGATAATATGACACGATACAATACCAGACGTTTAACGTGCGCGCAAAAGCTGACGTAAGTCAGCTTAATCTACCGCACGCAACCAACAAGTAGAAAGTGGAAAACAGAAAAACTGAAAAGTAAAAACGGATATGTTAAGTCCGGGGAATCCATGTAGTCAGTCCTGAAGAAGTAAAGGAAAGCTACGGTGGGAAGAATTTGCAGAAAAGGAAGGTTTTAAGCGTGGAATGAAAGAGTGAGGAATAATGGAATACTAATAACAATAAGTATGAATGTTAGCAGCATAACGAGCGTACCCGACTCGGAAGAAGTCCGGTGGAAGCGCGGACACGTGGAAAAGCTGGAGAGACATCAGCATGGCGACGAGCGTTATGAAGATGACGGCACGATGCATGTTGACCCTCCAACACACACGCACGCACACTGCGGTAATGCAACGAAAGGTAGGTTACGGGGCGGGCGTGGGGAGTGGGTGTGGCGTAGCGCAGCGTAGGCGGTATTTCGCTATTATGTGTTAACCAATCAGAGTGGGCCTAGCGGGCAGATATGCCTCACGTTCAGTAACGCTAAAGTTAGCGTAAATTTAGCGATATAATACACCCACTGAC
>Ga0126334_10000462_pt1 | contig 12007 bp, 6 predicted proteins | sample InaspJWI49metaG_FD_94491 | JGI IMG/M metagenome (GOLD analysis project Ga0126334, IMG submission 94491) | Marine gutless worms symbiont microbial communities from Oahu, Hawaii - Inanidrilus sp. 2 OAHU.JWI-49 metaG | ecosystem: Host-associated > Annelida > Digestive system > Unclassified | place...
CTGACCTATAGCGGATGGCTTACCCACATTAGTGGTCACCCATCAGCTGCAGGTCGAGCGCAGGACAGGGAAAGTTCGCCGGCCAGAGACCGACGTTCTACCACTGTGCCACGCCACCAACAAGTAAACAAGTATGCAAGTATTATTATTATTATTATTATGCAGCGTTTAACGCGCCATGTGTCGGTCATAAGGATGACGAATCGCAGGCGGATATAGCAGTTCGCTAAGTCACCATACCGCTACGAGAACTCGCATGCCGTATGGGATCACACAGTGTTACCTGCCACCCGGCAGAGGTGATATTCCAGCCTTTACCCCAGCAAAGCTGGTACTCGTTTTAGCGACCCCGGAGGGAAGCAAGGCTGAGTCAACCGCGACCAGTGAACACAATCTCAATGTTACTTTGATAGTGATTGACAGGTCCGAACCGCTTCGCTCCTGTCATGCTTTCTTCACTATGACAATGAGGTACCAGCTGTCATGATGAGAAAAATGCATTTTAAATCTATCGCTTTTAAGTTGATTCTAGTTTCATTTAGGGTGTTTAATGTTGTGGCTGAAAATTAGATTTATTTAGTTTTATGCGTGTGATCGTGAATTCCGAAATGTTTAACTGTCAACCGGCCGCGAAACTCTCCGCAAACTGTGTGGAAATTTTGTATAAGAGTTGTGCAAGAGGTTCGTCTCTGCGGAACGTTATATGTTTCGAAATTTGGTAAAAATTTGGCAAAAGTTTCAGTTTCGGGGGTTTCATATCGCCCAGCCATGCACCGATGAAGGTAAAAGTCAGAATTTATTTAATATCCGTTTCCCCGTTAATAATACTAATACTGCCTTGGTGTCTAATGTCCAAATTCCACTAAGCGGGCCCGACCAGATTTAGTCGGAAAGTCCGCTTGGTCCGCGCGGGTCTCCGACAAGTCCGCGGAATTTGTCCGGTCCGGTCCGGTCCGTGTAGTGGAATTTCGCACTAACTTATCAATGGCTTGCAGGCGGGAAGCTTGCCAATGCTTCACACATTTATGATCAAGGCTCTTTGAGATTTTTGTTAGCCTATTCACCTTCATGGTTAGCGTGTCTGTGAAATGCGTTCGACTGGATATGATTAGTGTTTATAGCGGATCCAGTGCAATAGCGTTTATTCCACAATGAGTGCGCTGCTCCAAATGGTGTCCATAGACCGCGGTTAATGGCCCATTAAACCGATACGAGCCAGTTTTTTGCGCAGCAGCAACTGCAGCTGTTATACCAGTGCTGTGAAAATGTCGACCGGGAGCAAAAATGAACCCGAAAAGCTTCATAGTCGAGAATAATTTCATACGAGTTATTAAGCTTTCAAATTCCGATGAACGCCTTATTGGCAGAAAAAAATACATGCCGACTTTACACCCTTTAAGTTTCTGCCACGTGTTGCTACGCATTTCTGCTGATTAGCTGCCACATTAGCATTCAGTTTTTCGGAGCATTTTCGATCAACGCTTGTTGGAGTTCTGTGACAATCTAAAGATGAATGGAATGGCCCTAAATCCCGGCCATTGGCCACCAGAGACTGTCAAATAGACGACAAATATGTTACAAGGTAGTATAGTGACGCTTTTCAGGTGTGATGGAATCTTAACTGAAGATTTTGTTACAAAATCGTAAGGTTGACTCTGACAGTGAAACGGCAAAAAAGAATTGGGAAAATCGGTCAGCGGTCAGCATTTGGCGAAGTTACGAAAAAGAGCACCGTAGCATCTTGCGATTATTGTTAAAGTATTTTCAAATTAAAAATAGTTTTACATCAAAAATTTCTAATTTTCATACTCACAGTTGGTCATACGACAGAACAGATGAAGCACGTTTGTTTGTTTGTGCGCCCTCGTGTTGACATTTCAACCTCCGGACATCATGACTTGAATGTCGCACGAATAAGAGCGCATGTATCTACGGAACGAAAGTGTACCGAAAATTGTAATAACTGACACAATAAATTTATTTTCTTAACTGCAACCAGTGTTTTGGTCAGATCAAACCATAACAGTTTTCGAGTGCTGTTTGATATAATTGCTTCCGTATGTTTTATTTAAAATATATATTTTAGCATTGCAAATGGCCAGCCCAGGGAACCAGCACTGTGCCAGTTGTATCGGCACACTTTCGTTCCCTAATGACAAATGACAAAGAATGACAAAATTCGCCATTTTGTCGAGCTAGGGTGACGGTGCGCACTAGGGTGAACACTGCGCGCGGACGTCGCAGACGAGTCGTGACGGACGCATGACGTCATAGGTCGCCGTGTCCCACGTGACCACGCGACCACACGCACACAGCACGTTCGTATTTAATGGCTCGAGACCGACATGGCCACATAGGCCCTACTATGGACTGCGAGAGAGCGGGGATAGACAACAGCCGCTGAGAGCTCGGCTTTTCGACCACATCACTGTCGTGTTAGCTGTGGAAATTGCATCATTTCGAGCGGAAAATGGGTGCCAAGCCCAAAAGCTCCACGAAGCTAACCAACGACATAGATTAATTTGTCAACTAACAACTTATCAAAAGGTTTTCATGCTTCTGCCGCTTTTCCGTAAGTTTGTTTTTTTATTATTCTTGACTGTCTGTTTCATTTTACTTTATGTGATCATTGCGCATGTAACGATAAAAATAAACTTTTAATCTTAGTCTATCTGATCTTATTGACTGGCCGCTTCTAGCGGTAAGCGTCTATATGCGTCGGGCTGGTGTTCGTCAGTCTGTCTGTCCCGGCGATCGATAATCGCAATGACGTTTAACGGCTATCGATCGACGCCGTCGCCGGACAGCAGCAGCGGTCAGCGTCTTACATTGCGATCCGAGGGACCACGATCGACAGAGACTTGTTTTATGTTAAAACAGTGGACCGCACTGTGTGACGCATTCCGCATTCTTCGACTGTGTAGAAGGCTGTGGCAACTCACTCGATAGAGAACCAAAGTGTGCCGATACAACTGGCACAGTGCTGGTTCTCTGGGCTGGCCATTTCCAATGCTAAAATATAAATATTTTTTTCTAATAAAATATACGAAAGAAATTATATCAAACAGCACTCGGAAACTGTTATGGTTTGAAATTACCAAAATGCTGATGGCAGTTTAAAAAAATTATTTGTGTCATTCATTATAATTTTCGGCACACTTTCGTTCCCTATACTTGCAGCATGGACCTACTTCTGTGCTCGTCGCTTTTCCACCAGCTCTACCAAGAAGCTGCGGCCTGCTTCTGGGCCGCGGAGCAAAAACGATGAAGAATGCGCATCACTGGCATTACGTCGGTGCGTCAGAATCCAGCCCAGTGACGTCAGTTGACCAGCATCAGCAGCCGTACGTGAGATGCAGATGCGGACGGATTAAGACCGAATCGCATGCGGGGTGCAGTGTGCTGACCGCGGTCCAATGAATATGGCTCTGCGTCGCGAACTACGGCAACCCTGTCATCGTATACACTCTCGCGCCTTTGCTCATCTCGCCCGCGGCTGTCTGCCTACTTATGGTCGTCTTAGCTTAAAGTAATCACTTCCGCTCGACGAACCGAAAACCGTTTATATCATGTAAAACACATTCGCGGTAAAAGCACTTCTTTGTTTAATGTAACTGCACCTGCGTCTCCTGAGTCGCGTGCGCCAATGATGCTCGACCGGTATGTGATACGTTCCGTTACATTACTGAATCTTGGATTGTGTAACGAAAGGTAGGTTTCCTCTGATCCCATAGGATTGTAACGAATGAAAGGTTACTTACGGGGAGTGGTGAGGCTCCGTGAGACAGCGTAGCGGATCGCCGACGACGCCAAGACGGAACTTATTTAGCATATAAGTCATGAGCTACTTTTATGCACTGTCGCCGCAGCCGGTATCACCACAGGCTGCTAGTTCGAGTAGATTTCACGTAGGCCTACGGTCGATTTTCCCAGGAGCGCAATGTCCCAAAGTCATCTGAGATCTATCTTCATCCACCGCGGTGATAACGTCGCGATCGATGGATCCATGCACGCCACGCATCCAACGATACGATACGACATGCTATTTTAACGTGCAATCAAAAGCTGAGTCAGCTTAATCTACCGCACGGAACCAACAACTAAAAAGTGGAACGGATATGCTCAGAAGTATCGGGGAATCCACGGAGTCAGTCCTGAAGAAGAAAAAGAAGAAGGCTTTGGAGGGAATGATTTGCGGAAAAGGAAGTTTTTAAGCCTGGGTTGAAAGAGCAACGAAAGTGGTTGATGATAACAGTGGTGAGTCGATAGAAGAGGAAGTGCGAGCCATATGAACAGGTGAGTAGGAATCTTGAAGACTGGTTAGAGGTTGACAAAAAGAAGCCGGGAGTTGATTCCAGAGACGAGGTGAAGCACACTGAAAGGATCTTTCGACAACACTATCGTTGCAGCGTGATGATGTTTTATATGAGCGACGCAACTCTGGCGATGTTCAAGTATGGACTTGTATGGCCTTATATAATAGACGGCACATGAAAAATGCAACGAACGACATATTGCAACTTCCATATACAAATATAGAGTAGGCCTACTTCACGGCGCGTTTCACTCAACTGTGGCTTGTATTCGTGCTGAACTATAAGTGTGATTTTGTCATTTGCAAAATACTATGAACTTATACTTTAAACATTCGTTGTTGTCTTCTTTTAATCTTGTTTGACTAAAATAATGGTCGCGACCAATGTTTGTGCTGTTTCTCAGTGTTTCGATATTGAGTTAACTTAGTAAGCTTAATCAACATGCAACGAAAGTGCAGAGCCTAGGCCTATATAGTCCATATCTACACGCCTATTTACCGTCAGGATTGCCTGCATGTAACGAAACTGTAACTGTTCATTTGTCCTCGTGGTCTGATCATCGCAGACAAATGCTTACGAAACAGGTTTGATTGTGATCAGCAACTATTTCGCAGTATTAACTAACCGTTGGTTATGAATGACAACCAAATCTGGTAAGCCAAGTAAGGTTTTACGTCCGAACTGATTTTGCGTGCAAAATCTGATTGACTACGGCAAACGTAAGTCGAGAAGAAATTTCGATTATGACCAATAGTTATGCATGTTGCTAGTTTTAAGGCTGTGGCTACTGGTGATATTACCGTGTCACGGTAGCCGAGGACTTTTGAATTTTCCTCGCTACAGCGTGTCAAATTATGGTTGACGTGCGTTCTGTTTCGCTGGTCCTTACGTCTGGAACTCACTTCCTGAGCATATCCGGCAATCAGCATCAATAGCTGTCTTCAACCGCTCACGAAAGACATTTCTACTGCAGCAGATATCGCACCTGGCGCATTAGAGACAATAATATTTTATTGTTTTATGGTCTATATAGGTGCACTGACTTATTACTAATTATTTATTGTTCGCGTGGAGCTAACTGATAAGGCGACAAAGCGATCGATGAATTTAAACAACATAAGTCAGAATTATCTTCGCTGCGAAACACTCATTATATGCACAAATATGGCGCTACTGAAGTGCTCTAAATTATTGCTGCACATACTGCATCAGATCCTCGTAGCCTAGTTCGAGCAAGTTGCAAGACATAGTCTATCGTAATGAATTAACGTATAAAGAATATCGTTAAACAAATTGCATATAAATCAAAATCCAGTTTGATCCAAACACGCACTATACTTTCCATATGCAACACGCACAAAATGAACACGTAAGTTCGTTCAGACAAACAAACGACGTAGAACGGTCAACGTAGCTATAGCAAGCCATCAGTGGCAACGCCAGGCGTCGTGATGCACGATTAAATGTTCGTGTTCCCTATTCCAGACTCGGTGGTGATTACTGATTACCCGCGACGCTTGCGATTTATGAGTACAATCTGCGATTACGCGATACGACACGCCCACCACAAAGAATACTGCAAAGAACAACACTGCTCTGTGTTTACTGTTTAAAAAGCAATCTCTATTACATGGTCCTTAACAGGTGCACTGAAGGTACAAAGACAGTGCAGGTAACCGTAACACCGCTGAGAGGAAGTCTGGCGTTTTCTTCGTACTCCCATTGCGCTAGTTGCCGTCAGCGAGGGCATGCGGACAGAAGAACTACGCTCCAACAAAACTCTCCCGTTCTAAACTGAATCGTCAGCTTTCAACACTCGTGCGACCAATCTGTACTGCCTCATGAATTTCTTTGCGCTGTCGAGTCCGAAATGCCGCCCATGCAAAGTGCCGCCCCAGGGCAAATGTGTCCCCTTATGCCCTCCTGCGTCTGCTGAGGGGAGGGCAAGAGGCTAAGCTTATCTGTCTAACGGCATCTCGATCAGTCCAGCCGTTTCTGCAGGGCTCATGGTGTGCCCAACAGGCAGACACACAAACACGTTGCCGAGGCTGTGGCCGAGGCCGATAGGGTCGCCTCGCAGCAACGCTGCACAATGGGTAACATTTTGTGACCCACGACCCAGACGCTTTATCAACGGACTTACTTACTTACTTACTCTTGCCCTTGTCCGCCGGGGCAAGCTAGCACTCGGTGGCTTGGCTGGATGCGAGGATGTGGTCCATCAGGGCGCTGAGCTGTCTCTGAGAGACGTCCAGACGGTCAGCCACCCACTGCTCGTCGAGGCGAAGTCGGCACAGCGCGTCCACCGTCCCGCCCAGGTCGACCGGCTCCTCGCTCCCGCCCTGGGTGGGCTCACCGGGGCTGTGGTGGTGGTCTCCGGCGTGGTCGAGGCCTCGCAGGGCGGCGTCGAGCCTGGTCCGGCGCCGATCGATGCCCGCCTTCAGCTCCAGAGCGTCGTCGAACCTCTCGCGCAGCGCGTCGCGTCGAGCCGCTAGCGACACCTGCCGAACACGGATGAAACATCGTGACAAAACTCTGCTTGTTCACGGCTCTCCTAACTGAACTGAACTCCATTTCACGAACTCCAGCGTAAACAGCCGCATTTGGACACATGTGTTGAGAACTGACCGAGCACTGACCACCCTAGTTTCGCTGCAGCCAATCAAAACGAAGTATAGTCGTGACGTTGACGCGCATGACCAATGAACGCGTCGTGTAACTGGGCCGACAATGGCCAAACAAACATCGCCTCCTACAGCGCCACCGGCACAAAGAGGTCATTATAAACGCTGCGCTAACGTTGCGCACGAGTAATCACTCGTTGCAGACTCACTTGGTGGTTATTTGACCTCATTCCTACTCACGACCCTTGCGTCATACAAGAATACTTCGACAGTAGGCGGTAGGTTCGGCTTAGAAGTGATAGTTCTTGTGAGTAAATGTACGCTATATTTCCGTGCGGTAGATTAAGCTGACTTATGTCGGCTTTCGAGCGCACGTTAAAATAGCATCTCGTATCGTATCACTGAGTTGTAGAACTGTGGCAGGTAACCGTGCTCTACATGCTACCGACTGTTTACGCATGTTATAACGTCTCGTTTCAACTAGCCAACGTCCCGCAACATAGGCCCTAATGAGGGCGGCAAAATACTCAACCGTCCGTCTGTTGGTCCGTCCTTAGGTGATCTTAATAGTTCATCCTGTAACGCACCATATCATCGAATTCGACCAAGCATTCAGTTTTGATACGACAGTTGGAATTACAAGCCAAGATACCTTCTTAGCTATAGCATGTTACAGCGTGTGTTATCTGCAGTGTGTCTAAATAAGTATCGGAAATCATCACGAGCCCATATTTTGGACTGCGGTGTTAGAACCCTGTATTATTATTGTGATAATAACGCCACAGATAACATTGCTCAGCAGGGGAGAATGGTGGGACTACAGTGCTTTCAGTTTTGCGGAAATCCAGCAGCAAAAATGCATTTAGCTTTATTCATCATACTGGCAATAGGAATGTAGGACTATAGCTTGTTGGCAGTCACTACCAGTGGCGGCGATCCTGGAGGTCCGGGGGGTCAAAGGACCCCTCACTTTCCCGAGTGGGGGTCACGCATAAGGCTGTGACCCCCAGTTTTGACGCCATTATGACTGCGGACAGTGTGGTTTTGTACATCAGATGCACTGCGAGTGCGACAGTTCACGTTCACGCACACACTGTGTGTGTATTTTTGTGTACCGTAGGCCTACTTTGATTCTAAGAAATGTTTGGGAGATATTTCAGCACATTAAAAAGTTGGGTAAAGGGGCAAATATTGCCTGTCCTCTCGACGTATAATGCCTAAAAACCTTTCAGCTTCAGGCGGCTTCGCCCCCCTGACCAGGGGCTCTGCCCCTGGACGCCCCGCTGGACCCCGCTGGGGGCTCCGCCCCCAGACCCCCTTATAGGCTCGCGCTCCGCGCTCGCCATGTGCCCCCACTTTCAAATTGCTTCCGCTGCGGCTGGGCACTACAATGGCCCCTGCAGCGTTTGGCAGCTGACAACAATATTGCACACTCTACCGTTATTTTAATCATTGTACCGAGCCTCGTCTGACTTGTTATGTAGGCCCCTATTATTATATTATTGTTATGCCTGTGCAAAAACAGCAGTTAGCACGTGAAATACGTTGACGCTAAATTGTTAGCGCGCCCGAGATGCAGCGCAGCCGAAGGTGGGCTTATGTTCTGCCTGTGTTTCTTATTTATTTCTTTCTTTCTTTAGTTTTTTAACGATTTCTGTACCATCAATTTTCTCATCATCTACCAGACCGATCTTCACCAAATTTGCGGAGCTTGTTGAACTACGGCAGTAGATGAATGATCTCAAGTTAGTTTTGTGATCCCTCAATTTTTGTTGGTTTGTCGGCTACTATCCGCAGAATGAGGTTCGCGTGCCACTCGGCAGATGGCGGCGTAGGCCAACAACAAGAAGTGCAAGTGCTGCGCTGGACGCAGGCGAACCAATAAACTGACCAATTAACAATAATTAACAGGCGGTTAGGGGGATAGCCGGGCGGGCTACCGACAGGCTTTGTCACGCACCTAGTTTTACTGTTATGTACTGTGAACAATACAGATCTGCAGCAATGCCAGGACAACAGAGAACGTCGTCATCCATTTGGATCGCGTCGTCGATTGCCTTGTTTCTGATACTTACTTCAGTCTGCATCGTGTTATCACTGTCCAGTGGGTCTAATAGACAGAATGATGGCGCTCGCGAGATTGGCTACAAACCGATCGAAGTTGCTAACTATGTTCCGAACGTCGTCATGTTTTGTGTGATGTCATTCGGTGTTTTGGCCATGGTGGTTTTCATTGTCAGGAGAGGAAATCTGACCACAGACGACCATGAGGCACAACTATCTAGTCGACACATCCGTCACAGAAAGTTCTCATTGTACAGTCTATCGTTGTTCTTCGTAGGCGGGTTTATTTTTCATCTGAACTACGTCCTTGTCGAATTTTCCTGCGTAAGTAGGTGGGTTGAATGTGAAACGGAAATCAAGGTCCTGAATATTTTCGAGGTGATCTTTCATTTCGGCTGCATGATCTTTGTTGTCTGTGAGACGATTGTTTGCTGGGTGATGCAGCGTCTCAACTTTAAACGGTCTCCTTGGATATGGCATGGTCTGGCAGTTGTACAGGCCGCAAACGTTGCTCAGTGGTTTGACGCAATACTTGAAGAAGCAGATCACCGGATCAATCACAACACCGACATATTTGGCATATATTTTACATTCTGTAATACAACGTCGGAGAACCGAACCGTTACCGTGCATGAAATATGCTCCAAATCGTCGTCCATGGCATACTGGTTTGGTTGGTCAATCCCAATTCTTTTCCCGATTACAATCGAGTTTTTCCTGCTAGTGAGTGAAAATTTTCTCGACAGAAGTAGGTCTATCGGCGCAGAATCGTGCAGTCTGGATCAAAACGCTGGAGAAGATAACATTAACCAGGACAACGAAGCAAACAGATTTAGCTCTAATCGCACACCAATACCACTTAGGCCTACCGACGAAAGAATGCCATTACTGAACAGAAATCCTGGAGGCGAAAACATGATGCCTTCAATTAACTCGGTCCGCTCGAAAATATTCATTATGATAACCGGTGTCATCAACATAATGTACCTGGTGTTATCCATTATAGTGTACTTAAATCACCAGTCGGACAGAAAAGATCAGTCGCAGACGGTCGACAACGTCTTTACCGTTCACGTGAACATCTACTACTTGTTCTCAATTACCTGCAGCGTCGTCGGAATTCTAAGCTGCAGAAAATTCCAACGTCAACAACTACGCACCAGTTTCCTTGAATATCTCCTACTGTTTTCCACGTCCGGTGTGCTGCTACAGTCAGTCAAGCGAATGACCGCTTTCACTGATAACAGCGAGGCTTCTGGCTGGATTCCGGTCTACGACACGGCCGAAATTCTCGATATAGTGGAAGCGCCCTTGCAAATTGTATTTTATTTCTATGCCAAGGATGCGCTGCCACAGTTAATCAATGACGACGGGCACTATGACACAGGCACTGTGTTCAAGACCACTATAATCATACTGTCCATCGGTAATTTCACTGAATGGTTTATAAACAGTTTTCTTTACGCTAATCTGAATGTGAGTATAACGCCGTTCCGTTACTCTATAGAGCAGTGGCCAGTGTTTGACAATGCCGTGAATCCGATATCTATCTTCTTCCGTTTCAACAGCGCGCTCCTCTTCTGGTGTGTTGGAACAAACTTGCAGCCCCAACCAGCTGTACGTTCGAACCAACAATACACGAACCAGCTATCTGGTGATGGCAACCAATAAGAAGCATAGCATGTATACAACATACGAGCGTTTGGTATGCGCTTACGTTTTTAGAGTATACAAAACATGTCGGTCCTTTTAAGCTCGGTTATGCCTAGGTCTATGAATGCGCTAGTTGCAAATACATGCTTTGAACCCGGTGAACTTATGCGCGCTTGCGTTTCACAGACGTATATGCAAAGGTCATGTGGCGCACGGAGGTGCACCGCCGTCTTCTTGGCGATAAACGATATCAGTGGCCAAGAGCGAATTTCGATTCTGATAGAATCAAAATCCCTTGGCCGATTGCGAAATACTAGGATATAGGCTACCTTATCTGATTATGCCCACGATGCGAACCCAACTTTCTTGCATTCCGTCCAGAGGGGAGGCTTTTTGCGAAGTGGATGAAATATGAAATACAGTAATGACTTATTCAGTTAATTTTTCTCATATTCTTCCAGTGATCAGATCACACTGCTCGGACTTTTGACAAAACGGCTCAACCTCTTCTCTTCTCTCCGAAAATTGCAGTGATGGGAAGCAAACTTTGACGACCGCCGTCGCCCGTCTTGTAATTTTAGTTGCTTATGTTGTGCGCTGCATTGCAACAAACACACATCGTCTGTTCTGGTCGCACTGAAGCTGGACTTACTTAGTACATAATCAGTTTAGTCGCATCTATGCATAGGCGTAAACTTAGGCAAGCAGCTAGGCTCATGCCCCCAGGCAATAATTTTGTCGCTAGGCTTGTAAAGCTAATCAGCCCCCTAAATATTTTGGTCAATTGGAGTTTTTCTATTGATCCCTTAAAGTTTATTTATATATTTCAGAAAATTCCGACTTTTTGTACCCGACATCCTTTATGCCTCACTCTGTAGACACGGTACGTCTCCGAACCCGATCCGTCATCCAATCCCCTTTCATGCTCATCCCAACACGGCATTTGGCTGTGTGCGGGACTGTACTGTACCCAAGAATAAAATTAGGAGGGCCATCAGAGCATCTCGGGTACAGATGCTCTGCGTCCGGCTCTCCCAATATTTTTGCCAAGTTTACGCCTATACATAACGTATATATGCGTTTTATGTGTATGTTGGTTACGTGCGTATTGAAAACTTTGGTATTCATTGCTCGTTGTCTTCATCGTCCTCACTGTCACTCCCTGCTCACGTGCTCAGAAACTGCACCCTGAGGCAGAAAAAAGGAACCAATTTTCTTTTGTGCACATCTTTTTTAATGCTTGACAGAAACTGGTGATTTTTCACATACATTGAGGAAAGTATAAGCTACAATTCTGTGTATTTAATTTTAGCATACGTTAAGAATTTTGTGTAATAATGAAACTAAAAC
>Ga0126334_10000463_pt1 | contig 12005 bp, 8 predicted proteins | sample InaspJWI49metaG_FD_94491 | JGI IMG/M metagenome (GOLD analysis project Ga0126334, IMG submission 94491) | Marine gutless worms symbiont microbial communities from Oahu, Hawaii - Inanidrilus sp. 2 OAHU.JWI-49 metaG | ecosystem: Host-associated > Annelida > Digestive system > Unclassified | place...
ACATGCCGCCTGTTCTTCCGATTGTCCAGTCCGGGATTTTCATTCAAGCGCAAAACACCCACAGTGTCCCAATTTATCAAAGAAACTGTCCGCGTTGATGATCTAGCATATCGATTGTATTTTAGCCTTTTTCTGTTTATTGTACATTGTTTTTGTTTGTTTTTTTCTGTATCACTTGGTGATGAATAAAAGTTGCTCATAACACCTGAGGCGGTCCTGAGAGTACAAGGTCAAAGGCCTGTCACGTGATGATCGATCTATCGCGTAGAATGGAAAAAAACTGGCCACAGGATATTTGTGTCTTGATTTCGTTTATTTGTAGTCATATTGCGTTTGTTTAATTTGTTTAAAGCTGTATATAATTATAATGTGTTCTGAATATGCATAAAACGAACGCAAAGACAGTGAATTGCTATAATTATTCTTATTTTGTTTAGTTAAGTTTAGTTAAGTCCTGTTTCTATTCTGTTTTTGCTTTTTTTGTGGTGAAATAAAGCTGTGTAATAAAATGAGATTATTTTCAAATTCGAAGTTCGAAGGTGAAGGCCTGACGAGAACTATAGCGTATTTTAGGCTATTTATCATTTTTATTATTTACTATTATTATTATTACTTATCATTTTATTTCTTACACGGCTAACGGACTCACAGAAACTTCATACAATAAATCAGAGGCCACTAGTCAAAAGGCATTCAGAGTCCATTAAGTCAGAAGTTAGTATCATATTGTGACTGACAACGACGTTCGATAAGTAGATTATTTTGTTTACTAACCCTAGTGAAAAAAATTTGAAACTTGTCAGGAACAACGCATCTCATGTTTTGTATACATTTGATTTTGGTAATCAATTAAATGCAATTGCATCAAAGTAAAATACAAGATGCTGAATAGAATTTTAAAATTTAAGTCGTTAGCCATCTTAAATACTGTCACGGGAAATAAATAACATGAAGACAACAAACCATACACGACTGGAGTCAGAGCTTAATTCCACATGCGTCATAACATTAACAATTGAATAACGATTACGTAGTTTTAGTGTATATCTTTAAATTATTTTTTTCTACTATTTGATGGTTAGGTCAGACTGATAGATTGCAACGAAGTCGCTTCTGACAGGCCATCATATCCAACTATTCGTGGCAGAGAATGTCCGACGATGTGCTGATGTGCCCTTAAGAAATTACTCTTTCCTCTTTCACTCACTTACGCTGCAGTCCGTGCAATGCATCACCGGCTACAACTAATGGCTGCTGCTATTGATGCGACGTGCCTTCTGTTGCTTTTTATAGACCACCAACACGCAATGTCGTCGATATGATTACTGCCGACTGCGTTAAGGGAAAAGTAACGCAATCGGTCATGTCCGTCCGCCCGTCCGTCTGACTGTCTCCAACTGACCTTTAACCTTGATTTTTTTTGAGTAGACCAGGTCAAATCGTCGACGAGTCAACTCGCCGTCACAAAAAGTTAACTCGCCACTTAGTCATGACTACAGTTCGCCAGAGATTGAAAGTCAAGGTAATAGTCAAGGTCAAAGGTCAATGCAAAAGTGTGTGACTAGAAACTGCGGCGTCCTATGAGTACTGAGTGATGGCCGTGGTACTAGGTTTCCATTATAACGCCATCAGCTGCGAACTAGCGCGGTGTGTCGTGAGGCGGCCGAGGCCAGCAGCAGCGGCGGAGTCCAGCGCGTGTGGGCGTGGTAACGAGGTCGGTCTGACCTCGATCCTCGACCAAAGGCAGTTTTTCTAGTGATTCGAGTCGTCGCACGCACGACCTCCACTGCACTGCAGTCAAAAACTGACCACGAATTAGCAACCGAGCGCCACGCGACGCCGCGCGTGCCCGGGGCGCCCGGCGGTAATAAACCATCGCCGCTAAGACGCGGCGCTACGCGCACGCGGCCGGTGCCCGGAGAGCGGAAATAATGTCGCTGCAGCCGGGCCAGCGGCCGAGTTCCCGGCTGGCGAGGCAGCGCAGAGATAGTCTATTATACAGTAATCTCATTGACGCCGAACGACCGACCCGACTGTCGCTGATTCCACGTCGCGAAGCTGCTGCAGCTGAGCCGCTGTTGATCGCGCTCTGCTGCTGCTGCTGCCGTGAATTCATGTCCGCCAGCATCTCAGACGCGTCAGCGAAGCGATTTTACACAACGGCGGCATAACCGCCTGCTGCTCACAATCGGCAGCTTGTGCTCTACTGCTCGCCAATAAGTTAACAGTCACCAACAAGTGGGTCCAGTGGCAGATCAAGGATTTTTTAGAGGGGGCGACTTTGGGAACCCGAGCGAGCGAAGCGAGCGAGCATTGAGGGGGTCTGGGCTTACGGGAGAATGAAATATGAGCGTTTGTGAGTTAGGACGTGGGCATGCGGCCAGGGGGGTGACTAGTCACCCTAGTCACCCCCTAGATCCGCCCCTGGGGTCAAAGTAATTTGTCATAAGGCAGCATCGCCGCCGCGTACGGATCGATCAGGGGTATTCGCAAGATGGCGCCTTGCATCCCATTTAACATTGGGACCACATCAGTCCGCCCCCAAAACGGCATCTCGATCGGTTCAGCCGTTTTGCAGGACTCTCAGGCGTGCCATACACACAGACAAAAACACAGACCACAGAACGTGCAGGTTCGGAAAGAATAGGCCGCGTCCATACTAGGCATGCGAGTCGGCCTAAAATAGTCTGTCCAGTGACGAGCTGTGACGTGAAGTTCGTTGAAGCAGCGTTGATAAGCTACTTAATTTTCCCGTCAAACCCGCAACTAATTGACAGCGCCAGAAGGTGCTACTTCTGTTGCAACTCAGTTTCTTAATTAAGCATCGGAAACGGCTACAGTATACGATTGTGAAATAAAGCTGTGTATAATGTGTTGTGAATACGCAGAGAACGAACTGCAAAGACAGTGATTTGCTGTAATTATTCTTATTTTGTTTAATTAAGTTTAGTTAAGTTCTGTTTCTATTCTGTTTTTTTTGCTATCACGTTTTGTGGTGAAATAAAGCTGTGAAACGTCAATTAACATACGCTACCGCATAGCTGCGAGACGGACACTAAATAAATAGACTGCACCGCGAGTATGACGGATATCCGTGCAGAACGCTGAACGGTAATGGCGATAATTAGAACTATCGAGGCGGTCGGCGCGCGAGCTAATGGCGGCAAGAGCGGCGTACAAATTGTCTGCGCGCGCCGAGAGACAATGCGCGAGTGAGCAGCAGTGACGCGCCCGTTCAGTCGTCGTCGTTGTCGGCAACTATGGATTAATCATAAAACGAGACGACAGACAGACAGCAAGCCGAGCTGAATCGACAGCGTTGTCGGCGCCCGGCCGGCCGACGAGACGCCGCGGAACAGAATCCACGACAATTGCCCCCCCGACATCTGCCTCTCGTACCTCACTCTTACCCTAAGGTAAGGTAAGGTAAATGGGCCATACTCCACAAGAGGGCGTAGGCGGGGTGCTCATCTCCCTCTCTAGGCCGTGAGTCCGTAGGTGGATAAACCACTTAAGTCTGTGACGCATGGCCAGTGTGACGCCAGACCTACGGTTACCTTCCCAGCCGCGGGGCATCACCGCCCCTTGACCGGTACCAATTATACTGTTTGGTGACAGAGGCACATGTGTATGAACAACTTGCCCAAGGTTGTTACCTGAAAGTGGAACGGCCGGGAGTCGAACCCGCGACCTTTTGTGTCGCGAGCCAACACCCTAACCATTACACCACCGTAGCCTAATCCTAACTCGTAACCGTTATCTAATCCTAATAAAGGCAAAGGTAAAGTGCCATACCCCGTGAAGAATGTAGACGTGTGCTTCTTTAGACCGTGAGCTCGTATGTGGATAAACCATTGAAGTCTGTGACACATGGCCGGTGCAATGCCAGACCTGCGGTTACCTTCCCAGCCGCAGAGCATCACCGCCTGTCGACCAGCACTTAATAATCCTAGCCCTAAACTCTATTCCTGCCTGCAGTCCTGACCATAAATCCTAACAATAATTTTAACCCTAACCCTAATGACCCCAACCTTAACCCTAAAGAGTAACCCTATAGCTAAACTCTGACCTTAAACCAGGAGGGCCAGATGTCAGCGATGGTGATTTCCGGAGGGAGATATCCGGGAGAGGTAAATGTGCGGTTGAGGCGGGGAAGATAGGGTGGGGACGGGCGAGCGGAAGGACGGATGATATGCTAGGCGATGGTGGTCCCTGCGGCCGCCGCCGCCGCCGCCGCCGCAGCAGCAGCAGCAGCAGATGAAGCAGCAATCAATGGAACGGACGGGCGCGCTGTGGTAAACACGCGCTGATTGGCAGCGAGCGGGCAGGATGCGGTCGTCGCCGCTCCCCGGGTCGCCTGCTGCTGCTGCTGCTCATTGCAGCAAGACCAAGACCAAGAAGGTGGTCTGACGATTATACACCGTTACACGAAGCTGAAAAAGATGCTGTCAACTGGCTAAATTATGCGGCGACTACAACACTCGCGAAATAATAACAGCTTCGCTGGACGCAACACGTCTCATCTCTGCATGGTGACACTGAACAGCTGAAGCAACCACTGATTACTGCTCAACAGCAGGAAAATTTCTGCAAGACCAAGATCAAGACGACAGACCTCAAGATCAACACCGAAGGCAGAGACCGTAATTTGGACATCACCACCTACCAAGTCAGTACCCAGTACTGATTATTGACATCAGGACTGGCGTAACGAAGAAACTTTAACAGCAGCAAACAAGCAGCGACAACCGTTGTCACACTAGGGGCTAACAGTATAAAACGTACATAATGATCTCGAGCCATTAAACGATAAAGTGATAAACCAGCCTCTTCGTCTTCATTGTTGTCCGTCGAGGCCGACGATGACGTTCGTGTGTCACATACTGAGCAGTGTCACTTGTGCACACGTTGATGGCTGCGGAGACCGATGACTGCAGACTTTTGCACACGTCGGACAGGAAATACCGTCCGTCGGAGAAGTTGTATAGTTGTATATTGTGCTACCATTCGTGACGAATAAAGATTACCATAGGGGCTAACAGTAAGTGGCGCCTCCTGATGCTGACACTTTATAAACGAACAGGCAGTGACGTCAGCAAGACCATGTTCGCAAGACCAAGACCAAGACCCGAGGACACCAACACCGCTGCCGCTGCTGCTGCTGCTGATACGCGACGGAAACGACACTGACGCAAACAGCAACTGGAGCGACGGCGGCGGCGGCGGCGGCCGTATGCACCGCGGTCATTATCGCACTGTCGTCATTCGTGCCACATAATACAGCCATTCAGTCGACGCGCCGCCGCCGCTGCCACCGCCGCCGACACCACGGCCGCGCTCTATCAGTAGGCTATCCACCGCTAGAGATGAGACGCGTCCTGCGAACCTGTTGTCAGGCCGCATCGCGTGGGAGTTCAGAAAGCAGCACAAGAAAACATACCTTTTAGTCAATCTTTTCATGTTCAATGACTTCTGGCTTTTTTTGCTTTTTGTTTTGAAATGTTTTATGGACTGCTGCAATGCACCTATGTTCATACTGTAATACCCCGCGCACTAGAAATCTGCATATGATGATGATGATGATGATGTAGTGCACAGTTGCGGCCTATTGCTATACAAGTGTTGTGGGGTCGGGGTGTGTCTTTCTGCCTGTCTGTTGGGCACAACCAAGAGCTGTGCTAAAACAGCTAAAGCTATCGAGATGCCGTTTAAGATATGGACTCGACTGGGCCACCCAAGGAACCATGTAGGCTACATGTTTTACGTAGGGGCCAAGATCCTCCCATACACAAGTAGGGACAATTTTGGGTCATCTCCCGGTCGACTGTGAAATATAGAGAATATCGTGCGTGTATCAGTGTCAGCATGCGCAGCTGAGACATGCTGAGTCTAGCGAACCTGTTATTATTATGCCGCGAGTGCTGTAGTCGCCACAGAATTCGGCCTGTTAACAGCATCGTCTTCGGCTTCGTGTAGAATCGTCGGACCACCTTCGAACTTGTCAGCGGACAGGAATCCACTGCATGGTCTACGGTCTATGAGCGAGCGTGTGGCCAGACGACTGTTGGGCGTCGCTGCACCGTCTCGTTGACCACTGCAATTATTGATCAGTTAATGGTCGGACGCGGTGATGGCAATACGGTGTCGTGTTCTCTATACAGCTTGACTCATGCCCCACTGCGGCCAGCCCATCGCCTCTGACTCAATGATTAAATGACTACGGCACTTTATTAATGTTTTTACTTGCTTGCTAATTTATACTGGCCACTCCACGCTTCATATCACCATAGGTCAAAATTTGATCATCGTTGGCTCATTAGCGATCCATAATAAAATCCCCGAGGACGTAACAAGTCAGTTCCGACTGAACCATCCATTCCGCTTGCCGGAATACATCTGAACTGTCTGACTGCACCGCTGCTACTAGAAATATCGCACTGCTCACGGCACAGTTATAGCATGAGCACTAATGATTTATTTTCAAATTTCTTTGTAAGTAGTAATTCACTTTTCCGGTTTATACATATGTGCATCTATGTCTTCAAACTACCAGTCGAAACGATTGCTGAAGCTGTCTTTAGAATTCATTGGAAAGATGTGCTCAGAAACAAGTCAAAGGAATGTGTCCAAATTCCAATATTCATTTAATAACCGCAACTGCAATTAAAGTATTAGCTACGCTGCCGTTTACTTTTCTTCATGTGCGGTTCTTGCAAACAGCACGTATTGGGTGGTTGAAAAATTTTCCACAGTTAGTGTTTTGTCTAGCTTAGAGGTTTCTGCTTTTAAATTTCTCCCTTCGGCATTTGAAAGAATAGAAAAAATAGCGGCGATGTTACGATCGCGTGACTCATTATTGGAGATCTGTTGCCGTGTGGTGGTGGTTCGTTCGACTTCTACCCGTCTTACCTGTGCGATGCCGAGCGCTCAGGACCAGTGCCCGCCACGCGACGCCACGCCGCGCAGTGCCGTGCCGGGCGGGAGGGCCGCCGACCACCGACGTCGATGCGCCGGCGCCGCGGTGGCGTAACTAGGGGGACATATCCGGGTTATTGGTCTAAACATATCACGTGACCGAGTAAGCCATGCCCACACGGTCAAGGTCAAGATTAATACAAAACTGTTTGTACTATACGCGAATATCTATTGTGGCGTACTGTGAGTAATGACTGCTGTCCGCAGTAGTAGGTTTCCACGATGACATCATCTGCGAGCTAGCGCAGTGAGGCGTACGGCGTGACGCAGACGAGGCTAGCGGTAGCGGTGCCGTCCGTCGCGTGTGGGCGTTGTAACGCGGTCGGTCAGGCTAGGGGCGCTAAACAAAACAGCTTCACCAAAATACACGTGATTTTGAGCGACGATCACAATAAGATTGGGTGATGAGTACAATAAAGTTTGCGGAATACATAGATCTTTATTCACCGAGAAACGGTAGAAACACAAAGAAACACGACAATACAAGCATAAATGTAAACAAAACAAAAGCAGCGACCAACGAGCCAAAAGTAGCTTGTCGCAACAAAAACTGTTGCTAGTTTGGTTGCCGACTTGTCTGCGCGTCAGTTACTCCATTGCATAGTATTTTACTGTCGGACCCCATACCTCGGCTCTCAACATGACGCTAACCGCAGTCACAGCTCGGGCGCCTGCAACTATCGCCGGTGCGCGACGCCAGCAGCTGTCGATTGACGGGACAGACAGACGGACTGACGGGCGGACGGACACCCAACCGTTACATGGACTCTGTACCGCACTCTGTGCAGGCAGTGTCAAAAATTCGGGGACAGGCGTACTTTACTGCTTCTGTTCGGGCACCGCAAACCCTCGTTACGCCAGTGCGGCGTCGCGGCGGTCGATCCGGGCGGCACGGTGGTTTGCCGTCGTCCTCCGATTATATAATTAGAACACGCCAGCTTCAGCAGCTCTGTGTCGCTGACTTGTGCGACCGCGATGGATTGCACTGCGGCGCACGCACCGAGCCGCCGAGCCGAGCCGAGAGGACGGACGGTGGTTACTCGGCCGCGATTCGATGGACGGCGACAAGCGATCGACGACTGAGTGCAAACGATGATGATCAATACTACTAGGCGGTCGTTGTCGTCGACCGAGCCACCTCACAGTCGAACAACGATCATTATCCCGCTCGCTAGGTGGCGCTGGCATCGTGCAATATTGGACAAGTGCCCTCGCCCAGACGTCTGTCCCCGGATCTAATCCGAAACCTTTACTCACCCTGAACCTAACCGTAACCCTCCGTAAACCGTCTCCGTAAACGCCGGGACACACGAGCCGACGCTGACGGCCGTCAGTGTCGGTCGTCGTTTTTGACAGCCGACATCTGACGGGTCGTCATAGTGGCCCGACAAGCGACACAGAATAGTGAATAAAATATAAGTGATAAAAATAACTAGTAACGATACATATACATAAATATTCTCTCTCATTCGATTTATTTGACAGTAGTGGGTTATCTCGTCGGCCGACAATGTCGGGCGATGTCGGCTCGTGTCGGGCGGTAGCCAACACCAGCCAACAAGACCCGACAATTGTCGACCGTCAGTGTTGGCTTGTGTGTCCCAACAGCCAACACTGATGGCCGACATTGTCGGTTCGTATTGCCTCTTGTCGGCCGACATCGCCTACTTGTGTCTCTCCGGCCTTAACCAGGGGCAGATGTCCGCAATTCTCGGGGGGAGAAGGTGTCCGGAGGGGGGCAAATGTCGTACGTTCGTTGGCGGTAGCATCGCGACGTCGCCGAGATGTGCGCGTTGCTCGTTCGGTCAACGGAGACAGATTTTACGACGCCCGCTCGCTGGCTCGCTGGCTCGTCGACGCTTGCAGATGACCACCGAGCTTGATCGATGTCCGCGAACGCCTCGCCTACACTCGCTGTTGACAGGCATCGCATGGCTGCAGCGTCCTCTGCACGCTCAACAGTCTTGATTGCAGTCGTCGTTTCTTATTCATAGTCTTCAATCGCTGTAATGTGGACTAGATCGCCCTCACTCGAGGTCGCACGGACCACTTCAGCGCAAAGAAACAAACAACTTTTCACCATGCGAACGTGAACTTTGACCCACGAGTCCATGACATTTACCTTCGAACTTGGCCTACAGATGGGGTCAAGGTGCTAAATATCTAGATTAGGTTAAGTCGTTAAGTTCAAAATCTATTGTCCAGAGAGACACATGCGACACACAGACAGACGCACATACGAACATCACAACGATTGCTCGACGTGGGCCACTAAAGTTGTCGGCAGAAATCAAGAGGTCGAAGGAGGATGACATGCTGATTCACTAAAATAAATCCGTTAAATCGCAATTATCCGTCGAGCACGCTGAAAGAGAATATTATCATAATGTAATAATTGATCGTTCAAGTTAAACGAATCAACGCGGTGCAAGACGTATCCTATATGCCGCAGTGAGTCAAGTGAGTGAATTGCTCTCAAGGACTGAGCACAGATGAGCATCGCCGGCGTAATCCAATAATCCATAAACGCGCCGCCGCCGCCGCCACTGCGCCGACGTGACGCGACAGCAAAACTAGCTCGCGTAGCTACCGACGCTGTATCGAATGTTGCCTATCTAGCGTAATGGGACAGGCTGTCAGTCTTTGATGAATGAGTCTTTGTGGACATGTCCGAATCAGTGTTAGCCGGGCATGTCTCGGGGTCTCGAAGGGTAAATCGCACGCCGTCGAGCCCACTATAAGAACGCGGCGACGACAAAGGACCACCGAGCACGTGCTGGAATTTCTCCGCTTGTTGCTAAGTCTCGTTCGCGTCACATAGCATATAATGCAACATATTCATTTAACAGTAGCTGTCAAACCGCAGTTTTACAATTAAATGAGATAAAATGTACAGGGCCAAAAATGGGGCCACAGAATAATGGCCATAATTCTGTCAAATCTGAACAGATTTGAAAGACATTTTTCACTGGAAAATTCCTTGGTAAATTTGTAGTTAAATGGATATTACAACTCCCACATGCATGTGTTGCTACACTACCTTGTGAAACATTAATATCAGCAAAACATGCCATTAACGATAAATTACAAGGTAGTGTAGCTACATATTTAGGGTGCGATGGGGTTGTTGATAACCAAATTAAGCAGGTTTATTGCTGAGTCTGTGAGTGAAAAACTTTATAAAATCGGTGAATATTTGGCAAAGTTAAAAGCAAGAGCGTAGTTGTCTCATGCACTTTGCGCACCTGACCAACACACTGCTAAAAGACGAAGACGGTGAAGACGGTGCTGACATTAATGTTTCACTAGGTAGTGTAGCAACATATGCAAAGTGCGGTGAAGTTTTAATATCAATTTAACTAGAAATTCACCGAGGAATCTTCCTGTGAAAATTTGTTTTTTTTAAATCGGTTCAGATTTGACAGAAATATGGCCATGAGTCTGTGGTCCCACTTTTTTGGCCCACCCTGTAGACCCGGAGACATGTACGCTCGTTCAGAACCGAATTTAGCTATGGAGTTCGAAATTTTAGTGCAATTTTAATAACATTTTTATCTGTTATTGGTTAAAGCAAGAATGAGATGGCCACATTACATTTGATTAAAACACACTGTGCTCCGTCTGTCTTGTATGGATGTGTAACGTGGAACTTAGATGGATAAGAGTACTGTCGGTTATTTGAAATAATGCGTTTCGCAGGATTTTCGGCTGTTATTGGCGTGAGTAGGCCCCTACTTCACTAGTCTTCTGTTTTACTGTCATACATTGCCAATGTCGCATTTAACTGATCACTTGATTAATTAATAACAAGCATCCTACTGAAGAAACTAAATAATAGCAGACAGGTGTCCAGGGGTTCGATACCTGGAGGCGAATATCTTACGCTGGAGTAATGCGCTCTGGCTGTGAGACGTTGACGGTTACGATTGGGGTTTTAATTCTGGGTTATGGCTATCAGGATTATGTTAGAGTTAGGGTTATTATTATTATATTGTTATGCAGCGTTTAACGCGCCGTGTATGGGGCATAAGGATGACGAATCGCAGGGTCTTGGAGCAGATGTCTGCGATGGTAGTTTTCGGGAGAGGTGTCCGAGGGGCAAATGTAAGTAAGTAAGTAAGAGTATCTGTATAGAGCACAATCATCAAGAGTCACAATGCGCTGGAGTAAAGCGCTTCGGCAGTTCGTCGTTGATCTTAGCGATTTATTCAAGCGACAGTGAACGAAGACATACGTTACGGCACACCTACGCGATATTGTAAGGTCGCGCGTTCGTGTGGGTGTGCGTCGTGCGTCGCCCGGTTAATTGACGTTGCTAGGTAGCTTACGCGCTGCCTCCTTAGTCCTTGGCAACCCTGAGAAGCAATCGCACATTGCGACGCCGCGCGGTCATCTTATTATTCGCCCACTGGTGTGAGAATTGGAGTTACAAACGACAACAACAGTGATAATTGGCAGTATACTCTTGATTTCGACGAAAACCGGCGGCTCAGACCTCACCTGGCTAAGTTAACAGTTGTATACAAGCGTGCCTGGAATGGTAGAAGGTTAACCCGTTGCCCTCGGATTCCTACGAAAGCACTATACTTTCATTTTCAAGGCGTGGGAGAAAGGTCGACAAGAATCTGGAAACCGCAATGGAATTATAGCGTTGTACTCTCCACGCTAGATTTTTGCACATGTTAATGTTATCATGGCGAGGATAAAGAACAAGCTCGCTTTTATACCGGCGTCAAGTGCTTCTGAGGTCATCTTAGAGCTCGTTAGGACCAAATGTAGGCTACCCCAATTTTGTTATGCGGGTTAGACTGTTTTCAGTTGGGCAAGGCAGACCGGCATTGATTCTTCAGACTTCACCTTTAACCGCCTTTGTATTAGTCTAGACCAGCGGTTTTCAAACTTTTTTGACCACGGACCCCTATTCTCCTTAGGCATAGTTGGCGGACCCCCACACTTTAGGGTTGCCACCTTTGCACTTTCGCAATCCGGGACGGGGGTCCGTGGTCAAAAAAGTTTGAAAACCGCTGGTC
>Ga0126334_10000464_pt1 | contig 11949 bp, 9 predicted proteins | sample InaspJWI49metaG_FD_94491 | JGI IMG/M metagenome (GOLD analysis project Ga0126334, IMG submission 94491) | Marine gutless worms symbiont microbial communities from Oahu, Hawaii - Inanidrilus sp. 2 OAHU.JWI-49 metaG | ecosystem: Host-associated > Annelida > Digestive system > Unclassified | place...
GGAGAAAGATGATAAAGGAAGCACGATGATCCGGATGGGTGTGAGTGGGTGAATGTTTCTTCTGGTACCGGCCTACCCGGGTTGTCCCGGATCAAAGGCCGTTAAACGGTCGTTGTCGTTGTTATGGTTGTGACCAACAGACAGACACACACACAGACCACACTGCATCTGTACCATAGGCCACATCTTATGCTTTTCATCAGCTACTTCACCAGTTGACTCAGCTCACTAGCACTGAAGTGGCATTACACTACAGGTACATTATACACTCTCTAGATAATGTACCTCTTCAAATAGTAAACATAAAGTAAATACAAAAAATCTATAAAGCAGAGTTTGAGCATTTTGGGGCATTTGGCATGTGTCTGTTCAGTTAAGTAAATGATGTGAGAAACGAACGTATCGAACAGCCAATCTCTCTTTCAGATAGCGATCTGTTAGATTATCTCAGTACAGAAAAATAGTTCCTACTCCAATACAGCTTTCTGAGTGAAACAAAATTTTCAAGTCTGCAATGGGAGCACCCAAAAAATCAAGACAATTCAGTGAGCCACATTTCCTCCCTTCCACAGATTCAGTGCACATTTATGGATAACTTTTACGCTGATTTTGCTTGACAGCCAGCCAGCACAGTACTGCATAACATATAGAAACAAGTTTCTACAGTAATGACAGCAAGAGGCTGCATGCTGCTGTTGCAAATATTTAACTTTGGTCATGCCAGACATTTCCTATACTTCACAATGGGCTGGGGGGTCCCCAATGAAATTGATCCTTCCCCAGGGGGCACCAAACCCCCACCCGTTACATGGTTTTTAAAGCTGGTGGCATGATGTAGTGGTTAGTGGTGTTCATAGCATGAATGAAGTTAACCCACATCGGCCCAGTTAGTACCTGGACGGGTGACCATCTTCAGGCGGGTATACCATCTCGGTATATAACCAGCCAACTAAGTCAATTCAGCCTTGCATCCCTCTGAGGCTGCTTAATCGAGTAACAGCTTCAGCTGGGGTAAGGGCAGGAACGTCACCTCTGCCGGGTGCCAGTCACACTGTGTGATCCAATACAACACGTGAGCTCCCATAGCAGTGAGGCGTGTTGCAAACTGCTATACTCTATTTACTTTCACCTTTACCTTTTTGGGCTCACCCAAGTCAATACCCAAATAGCACCTCGATCAGTTCCTGCCATTTTTGTAGGGCTTACGCTTGTGACCAACAGACAGACAGACCACGCTACATGTGTAGCAACAGTCTGCATCTCATGCTATGCAGTGCAATGCGGCCTAATCACACACATCATCGTGAGCAGTGCTGTTGCTGTCATCTTCTGTGTTGAGTGTCACTTCAGTTGGCTCAGCTGTGGACTTGAGACTGTGTCGAACGCTGGCGGTCAACTCCAAGCTACGTCGCAGTTTCTGCAACATGCCACATTTACAGATGACGCAGCTAAAGATTAGTCGTTTTAAGTCATAACGGTGTTTTCAACAATCATACTGCGCCTTTTGTGAAATATAGCATAAAACACACTCCAATCGAAGGGAGGCATATATAGTGATAGTAAATAAATTAATAATGCATCTACATGAAATACAACTCAGAAATAAAGCACCACTTAAATATGACAAAACACAGTATGGGTTGGTTTTAATGTAGTTCACACTGTCAGTGGAAGACTGCATCCAGGCGATAACAGAGTCACACAGACACCATTACTGCAACAGTCCTAGCTTAACAAATATGTACACACATTTTGTGTCTGACAGAAATCTTTGTTTACTGTTAGAGAAAATGATTGTACCTCCGATTCAGGCCTTGCACTTGACAATAGTTCTTATTATGTTTTATTGTCTATTTTCGCGAATGTTAAATACACACACATGTTCAATGGCCCTTTTTCTGGGACTATCCGGGTGAGCCAGTACCAGAATTTACTGAAGCAAGAGACAGTGAGTGGCAGTGGCATCATCTGGGCCATATGCAAGTCTGCACCTCGCTCCACACAGATAACCATGCCAGCACCCTACCACTCAGTTTTTACAGGCTAGATGCCATTCCTGCCACCCAACCAACAGTGTCAAAGCACTGAAGGCTGTTAAATAATAAATAATATTAAATAACAATAATAATTGTGCGAGTCATTAACATGCACACAGACTACAGAAACAGTGAACACAGCAAAGAACTGTACATAGTACATTGTGTAGAAAATAACCTCGGCATCAGCCGGACTGCAGCGTAAGACAGTCTCCTTCATAGCGTTCATATCATCACCACATCCCACATCTTCCTCTGCTTCACTTGCATATCTTTCCTGTGAACACAGTTTGAAACACTGATGAAATTAACTTTAAACACGTGTGGACGATCAAAGATTATCACAATATGATGTACAATTGTCCATAGATAACAACAAATATCATATCTGTCAACATACTAACTTGCTCATTCTTATTAATAACTGGTAGTGTGGAACGATCTTGTCATTTCCGACAGTTCAGTTCGTGTGAATAAATCAGAAACAATAAATTACTCACAAAGTAACTGTTTTATGTTCATTAGTCTTCACTGTTACTTTAGTCTATGTTCTGTATGGCCACCTTACAGCTGTATCATAAGATGCTCTGACCACTGGTTGATGGCACCGTCGATCAAGTCTGGGCTGATCGTGCGAGGCCGGCCACTGCCAGACAACCTTGCAGCACTTCCAGTTTGATCAATTATTAGTACGAAGTAATACAGTGTTTGTCTTTTCCACCGATTGTTTGGAAATTCAAGTATCATTTTATCAACATTCCGACGTTTCTCAACTCACAAAGCTAAGATTAATGCTTTCTCGTCTGCGGTAAGATGATGCATGGTTAGAGAGATTACGTCACCTGTGATGCAGTAATGATTTGCATATTTCACAAAGAATATGTAATAAACTTGCCAAAAATTTGTGAGTACATTTCATCACAGAGATTTTCCAAATGCTGTAGTAAAAACAGCATCATTTTATCTTAAACAGTTCCAATTTCCAAAGATACGACGTGCTAAAAAATGTACAACTTTTTTGGCACACCCCGTACTACTGAGTATTATTATAAAGACAAGACACAGTACTTCAGGCTGGCCAGTTGTGCAAAAGTTGACTCAGGCATGTATATGCTTTGTGTAGATGGAGTCTTTCACTCTTTCAGTCTTTCTTTACACTTGTGAGCTGAGTGGTTAGCGTGCTGGACTCAGGCGCAGTAGGGCCTGGTTAAATCACAGCCACGACACTGTCGGATAACAGTCTTAGGCAAACTGTTACTGTTCACACCCACCATGCCTTTGTTCACCAAGCAGCAAAACTGGTAGCAGCCCTCTTAAGGGTTGCGAGGGTAACTGCAGGCCTGACAGAAAGTAATGGCAGCCTACCTCCAGGTTTATGACTCACGTCACCTGCAGGCTAACTGCCAAGGACCAGGATCAGCTCTGGAACCCTAAACTCAGTAATCAAGTATGGGCTACCTTTACCTTTTTTACTGTTTTTTGTAATATGTAGTTTCTGTGTGGGCCTTGTCACTGAGTTAAACAAATAAATAATGAAGACCACGACTAATGGCTCAGACTAACAGGTATATCTTCGTCAGTTGAATGAGCCGACGACAAATCAGACTCGTCATCTGTCGATACAGTTTCTTCAACTTCATAATCATCATCATCATCATCATCATCATCATCACTATTATCACTTTTATCACTGGCATCCTCATCGAAATCATCAGCATAGTTTCCTGTCAGAGACGCTGCAAAACAAAAAGACAAGACACATCTAGTAGTCAACAAACAAACAGAATACTTCACATACAAGTAGAACTCATCAAGCTGAAATAGTCCAACCAAAAATTATACTCCTTGTCCTCGAGAAGAACAACTACAAGAATGTCATGGCTAATGACACAGCTTTTGCTATGCAACATTTTATCTGATTCTGATCGTACAACTGCGGTTTGACAGTTGGTATTAAACAAATATGTTATAAAAATTATCTAAAAATCACAGACAAACCAGGAGCTTTGATCCGGATATTGCTGCCAGCATCAGTTCTGAGTTCAATGGACGCGGCCTGCCACTGTCTGCGTCGCTGGTGTGCCAAAGATGCAGTCTTAGCACGAACGTTGTCATCAGCTGGTACTGCTGCACACAGCAATGACTGATGCCGTTTATACGGTCAATAAATGGATACCACTTAACTGGATAAACCACTTAAATGGATATCATTCGTCTGGTCCCGTTTAGGCACAATGTAAGATGTGAAACATGGATAAGTGGACACTCTGACTAAGTGGATATACTCATAATCAGCTCCCAATGCTGTCCACTTGAGCGGGTTTGACCACACCTAGGTTTTGGAATCACTTTCAAATAAAGTAACAACAGCAACAAACATGCTACGAGCAAGTTATGAAGCAATAACATCGGCCAATGGTCACTTCTTTTAGTAGGCACACTGTGCAACTGTGCGCTGTGTGAATTAACTTGAGTCATGTGCATACAGTGGATTCAGCCTACTGCAGCATTACGAAACACAACACAGCACTTGCTAGGTTCAGATTTTCAGATAAAATTTTCACAGATTAGAGCTAGAAGGCTGTGATATTAAGTTGGGCACAGCTATGCCAGACTGACTAAAATCCTACATATCATTCAATTTTATTAATGCCTACAAACACACACCCATTTAACAGCCCTCTGTAGCGGACTACCCGGGTGAGCCGGTATCAGAAAGGAAAAACCAATCTGGATTTTACTGAAGCAAGAGACAGTGAGTGGCAGTGGCAACTGCTGGGCCATATGCAAGTGTTCACCTTGCTCCAGTCGAATAACCATGTCAGTACCCGTCCACTCAGTTTTTTACAGGCCAGATGCCCTTTCTGCCACCCAACCAACAGCGTCAAAGCACTTATTAATGCCTACAAAAGCTACATATAATAATAACAACAATGACGACAATAACAATAACGAAAACATCTACGTTACAACATGATGAACACATGGGACAAAACACCACTGCAACAGAGAGATATGCCAGACAGAGAATATAAAGTAAACAGCAAGCCTTACAGTCAGCAGCAGTTTTGTGACATGACTTTGGTCGACGAGCAGTTCTCGCAGTTTTGACACTAGATGGCGCTGCATTAGCCCCATTCACATACAGCATAAAACCTTTCTCTTTGCGTTCTAACTCATCACGTCTGTCATCGTGGTGTTCTAGCCTCTGCTGCTGTCTGCACAGGCAAAACAACAGTATGTACATTTTATTAAAATCACCTCCATGTCTCTGCATGGACGTTGATTTGTGGCTATAACAGCCGTTGTTGCTGTACTATTTTTGTCTTCACTTTTGTTCAGCTGCATTCTTTCAACTGTTTTTCAATTTAAACGAAACAAAAACATGCTCGGGTGGTGCCTTAAAACTTGCAATAACTACTCTCAGAACATTAAAAATTTCTCCACTCTTCCAATCATTGCAAGTAATACTGTCGCACTCACTGCATGGCTCTTGTTTACTGCAGAAGACAATAGTACGAGTCCGTTGGCCACCAATCCTTAAACCAAGCCAGCCAGTGATTCTGCTGTAGGCTGCCACCATCCACATCATCACTGCTATTTACTGTTATCATTCAGCCATAAAGGTGACACACATTTTACTGTCCCACAGGGGGAGGAAGGCTGAGTCGACCCAGGCACTGCAGTAATGGTGTACAGCAACAGTACTCAGACACTGTTGTTTTTGAAATGTCTGCAGATAACACTACTGCTATAAAACTATTGTTAACTGACCGTCTCTTTTCTTGCAGTAATATCAGATGATCTTCAACATTCTGTAACATTTCTTCTCATTATCTGCTCCATAAAAAAACAACAAAAAAGACATTCTAATTATACTGACAAAAGCCCACTACACACACACACACACCCGTTTAATGGCCCTTTTTCTGGGACTACCCGGGTGAGCCGGTACCAGAAAGGTAAAACCAAATCGGATTATACTGAAGCAAGAGACAGTAAGTGGCAGTGGCATCAGCTGGGCCACATGCAAGTCTGCATCTTGCTCCAGACAGAAAACCATGCCAGTACCCCACCACTCAAGTTTTTTTACAGGTTGGATGCCCTTCCTGTCACCCAACCAACAGCGTCAAAGCACTGAAGGCAAAGACAAAGACAAAACATAATTCCTGATACATGCAGTAAATAATGTAATCTACATGTAGCATCGGTAAGTGAACAAACGACAGCAGCGGAAGCCACTAGACTTCTTCCTGAGCTGCACTTGCTGTCAGTAATTAACAGAATGGCAAGGATGGCAACACTTCTCGCCTACCCCGACCAGCACTTAGTCCTCAGAGTACCTCATACTGTAGATGTACATGACCCATGTACTTTGAATGTTACTTTCATTAATGAAGATGTGTCAACATGCGTGCGGGGAAGTTGTGAACCATCTGACTTCTAAGAGTTGCCGCGTTAGAAAACAGAGTGACGTGCCCATTGTAAGCTAACCTCGCGTGCAAGGAGCAAGTGTGGAGAAGGCAGGAATTAATTAGTCGGTAGGTGGAATAGTCGGCTCAGCAAAAGTTGGCTGTGACACTAATCGTCTTCTCCCAATCTCCCCACGACAACGTTTATTGACGACACGAGCGTTGCCCTTTGCTAATGCCTAAGATAAGAGCTGGACAGAAAACTGTCAACTATGGTAGAAAGAACTACGTTTTGGTGATGTATAGTCTCTAAAAAAACACAGGTTTCGGCATCCGTTTTGGAACTACACTATACATGAGAGGCCACAGCGATACATTGTCTCAAATGATTCTGAAGACTGAGACTCCAATGACCAATGTGGATTGGCTTAGAGTTAGTGAAAGGAACAAGTGGCCACACTAACAGTGGCAACAGACCACTTCACTGCTGCATGACATCTGTGGTTACATTCAGCGTGCACAAAGACCGGATGATTCAAGCGTTTGACGGGTACTGGGCCTTGCCCCCCCAAAAAAATGCCCTTTCCCAAGGGGATCGGGACCCCACCTAATACATGGTTCCAGTGGTCCACATGAGTCTCCCCAAACTGCACATCAATCGGTTCGCCCGTTTTTTGCACAGCCCACCCATGTGCCCAACAGGGAAACAGACATTTATACAAACACAAGACCATGCTATGTGGAATGGAATGTATGTAGCAATAGGCTGCATCTATGCACAGCACGTAAGTAGTGTAGCCTAAAAGGCCATGGGTAAAATACGGATAAGCAGAGGCTTAGGGTTAGTTTAGGAACTTTGGGGTTAGAAAGTCACATCCACACATCTGCAATTTATCCGCTTCCCTCCAATCCCATGTTGCTGTCGCACACTGATAGTGCCTGTTGCTAAGTAATAAGAGGCAGGCCCGGATTATGGGTTAAGCATAGTAGGATAATGCCTAGGGCCTGCGATGTCAAAGTGGTCTATGGAAGGGACCTATGGAAGACGGCAGCAAAATATTTTGAACATATACCTTAGCCAATCAGCCACTAATGTTTTATGCATTACAAGCACTTTTAATCTTTAGCAAAACATCTACTATAACTTTATTATTACTGATAATGTATATGACTCCAAATAATTGCATAACTATCACTGAAGCAAATGCGTTAATGTTTAATATTTTATTACTGAAAAGAAATTGCACATTAAATGATTAGGCCTAAATCGGCAAAGAACAGACAATTTAGAGACGGAGGAGCATACGGTTGCGCAGTGCCTCGGGCCTACGCCAAACTTAACAGGACAGACTGGTCAACACACCGACACCAAACAGCTAAATACACTTTCAGTCGATAAAAAAATTTACGTCACATAATACGAAATATTAACGAATACAGTAATATTCCATTCAATATCTTTACAGTTTACTGTTTCCACGGCAGCCATCGGTATTCCAATATGGCGGTAAAAACGGAAAAAAGTTAGTAAGTAGGACAATTGATGCTTCACAACTCACGAGTCTCGACGCAAAAATCACAGAAACCAGAAACGCGTCAGCGGCGCCGGTTTGCGCCGAATAATGGTCGTTCCACTCGTTGCCCGAAATGGATGCTTTTTAACGCCGCCCGCATAGTATGCGGTCTATTAACTCGTCGACCTGGAATTCTCTACCTGCTTATGTCACAGTTGATACTTTTAAAAATGTTTCAATTGCATTGGAATCGGAACAGACGTGATTAGTTGACTATGTTAGATGTAAGGCGTTATATGGCGCAAACATGTGCCTACTTACGTCGTCATCGGTTGACTGAACTTTGTCGGCTTCGGTGAATGTAACAGTCTCGCGGCCGTCCGTCTGTCCCATCGCTCGACACAGCAACGGCGGCTGGCGGGTTGCCTTGCAACTGAGCACCCTATGGCAGGAGATATCGACCGATAGACTAGCTGCGGGCGCTGTGCTGCAGGCATCGGAGCTTAGCAGCAAAGCGAATAGCGTCATGTTAAGACCTGACGAAGGAGGATTAACACAGATTCCGGCTTCAGTAGGGAGTGAACTACTGTGATCAGCATGTTTGTGTTCGTCTGTCTGCAGGCAAGCACATCTCCTCAACTAAAGGTCGGTCCAATCTTCACCAATTTTTTATCAGAGTAGGCCCTCTTCTCTGTGAGATTGTGACTGTAGAATTCAGGGACTTTCCAGGACCTTTCTAGGACAACTACGGTACGCACATTTTAAAAGACAAACAAGTACACTGCTACTCCACAAGCAGCCAAGTTTACAAAAAAAGTCAACTTTAATTTGAAGTAACTTCAAGTAAGCAATCACGGGAAAACACAACATTACAGGAATTCACAGTAATGTAACGAAGAGTTCAAATGAATAGCTTTCCATTACCCAATCAAAATTTTTCAAAACCAACTAACCATATTCCACGACATTTCAAGGACTTTCAAAGCCTTAAATTTGCAGCTTAATTTAATTTTAGTTCTGATCAAGACTTAACACTAAGATTACGCTAGATTTATTCACATTCCAAATCAGACTACGAATCCTAGCTAGTGACTACCACCGTAAATTGTATGTGTACCTGATTTCGCTGGTACTGTACACCACTAATGCCCAATTCACACTGCCCACCGGACATGACAACTGTCTTGTCTTTGTCGTGTCTGCTTCGCCAGTGTGAACTGGATTCCTGACAACTCAAGACTGTGGCCGTGTGTTGTATGCCACGCAAAATGTAAACACGCTGTGGGCATGATGACTGATGCAGATGACTAGGCCTAAACTTCTTCACTAAACACCACGTAAAGAGGGTGATCTATGGGCTGACTGTTCAGACTTTGTAAGACGTCTCGAGACTCAATTCACACCGCCTGACACGACACAGACAGCACTGTCTTGTCATGTCTAGAGGGTGGTGTGAATTGGGCATAATACAAAGTCTATTGTGGCACTAAGAAAACTGAACAGTAAAAAATATCACTAGTACCAGTCACATATCTGTATGTCGGCAGTAGGGACTGAAATAATGCTCTTGAACTTTGTTTGAAAACCACAAATATTTCAAAATAAGGATACACTGCTGCTCAATGATTCTCTTTCAAGTGACATTATTCTGTCAAATAGAGCCACTATATGAATGACATTTTCCTTCATTAACAACAACTTTCTTAACACGAATGAACAATTATACACAAACAACAGTCAGCGAATAAGCACTTACTCATGAACTACTGCATCAATCAATCAGCATAGTCATGGTTATAGATCATGGTGCTCTGGATCTGCCTATATTAGAAAAAGACTATGGTCTAATCAGTAATCAATTTAAGGTAAACTGAACTAAGGACCTACTTAGCACAAACAAAAATAAAGAGACTGAACTCGTGAAGGAATTCTGTCGAATCTTACTTATTTTTGAAACTCCTTCACTGCAAACTTAGCAGTAGCAGTGAATGTGACATTACACAGGTCAACCTGCATTAGCTGTCACCCCAGTTAAGAACGGGATTTTAACTGCCAGCATGCCCTCATTGCATTAACAACCTAACAGCAACCAGTGCATTCAGATTAAGGAAAGGATGCTAGAGTTCTAAACATTGTTGCAGTACTATAAACTACATCAGCAACCAAGGAACTATTAATGGACTATTCAGTAAACATTTTCATCGGGTTGGAACAAAACTATTACAAAGTTACGTCAATACAAGCAAAACGAATTTCTTGCTTGTGTTAAAGTAATTTTATGATACTAATGGACTACTTTTTAAAATGACTAACACTACATACACAAACTCACTGATCATAACTTTCTGTTCAGTAGAACAACTGGTATGAATTCATAACATTGCCAAACTCCATGAAAAGTCGGCAAAATGGCTAGACTTTTAACTATGCGATACATCCGCTAATGTTAAGTCGGGGAATCATCATGGCAGTCACGGTGTGATCACCACTGCTCGAAGAACTCTCTATCCAGCTCTCGGTCCAGCACTCTCTCATCATTTTCGTGAACATATTTCATAAAGTCTGTAGGTCGAACCAGCTTCTCTCCTTCCTCCACTGAGATCTCAAACACTGCAATCACAAATATCAATATAATACAATACAATGTAGTACAATACAGACACAGTATACCAGCATGCTGTTCAGCCACATCCATTAGCTGTAAACATGGCACTGCCGACATTTGCTGCTGAGCACCGTGCTGTGGCCCTGTACTACAGCAGCCCAGTTATCTGAAACTGGGCTGTGTCAAAGCTCCTCCTCCGTCACTTCAATGTGAGATAGACAGACAGACGAACAGACAGACGATCGTTTCATAGACCCTGCTCCGCATACTATCAGTGCAATGTTAATAAAAAGGAAAACAAGTTGTTGCAGCGCTGGCAGTAAAAGGTCACATAGCTGCTGCTACCTATCAAAGGTCAAGAATACCCAACTATACCAGCATATGACTACAGACAATGGCCGAATGGCCAACACCATTATCAGCCAGTGTATTATTTTGCATTACATTTGATCCAACTGACAGTTGTTTAGACCTAATTTGTGAGGGTTGGTAACATTCCGTGGGGAAACAAACCAGTTCCTTTTCCCGACATACAGATAAGTAACTGGTACTAGTGATATTTTTTACTGTTCAGTTTTCTTAGTGCCACAACAGACGTCATATTAGTGATGCACTCGCAAAATCAGATACAAACACAACAGATCAATGTGCTAGTGTGCCTATTGTTAAACAGAACACTAATTAGTAGTTTCCCCACTGGCTGGCAAGACTATTCACAGTACTCAATGCACCTACCTATAGAGAGACAGTCAGGCTAAGATGACCTGGGGGTTGGTTCGAATACCAAGATGGCATACCCACAAAACAGTTACCTATCAACAGAAGCTGCAAAGAACCAATTACTGCAGAAATAATGTTAGCACTCAAACCCAGTGAAACTTACAGAATTCATCTTCTATTGCCATAATTAGTTCCAGGTGGTCCAAACTGTCCAGTCCAAGATCTGTTATAAAATGTGAGTCTTCAGTGAGCTAAAATTCAAAACCAAACAACAAATGCCAAAAACAGACAAAAATTCAAATAACTTAGTGACAATAATACATGTACGAGAATGATACTGGATACAGCAAGAACACTAATCAACACAAACATGTATGTATAAAGAAATTATGCATATAAAATGAGAGCATTTCAGTATAACAAAGACAGCAATATGGCAAATGACGAGTTCTGTCCATCACACGGTGCTGAGTTGACAGCATGGAATCTTCCCACATTAAAACGAAACTGACTCACACTACGCTACAGCTATATTCAGCATTTTGCTTCTCAAAACTGACCATATCAACAGATCATAGAGAAAACACGAGTTTTCTTCATCAGTGTTAGCTGAATGCTAAACCATCTCTATGTATCAATTAAATCAGGTTTATTATATTCAC
>Ga0126334_10000466_pt1 | contig 11919 bp, 9 predicted proteins | sample InaspJWI49metaG_FD_94491 | JGI IMG/M metagenome (GOLD analysis project Ga0126334, IMG submission 94491) | Marine gutless worms symbiont microbial communities from Oahu, Hawaii - Inanidrilus sp. 2 OAHU.JWI-49 metaG | ecosystem: Host-associated > Annelida > Digestive system > Unclassified | place...
GGACTTACCTTTGACTCTTTTAGACAATCTTTGAAAACTCATTTATTTGGCGACCGAAGCGCTTAGTGACTCTTTTGAATTTATAGGCGCTATATAAATAAGTCTATCTATCTATCTATCTATACCTCATACAATACAGGCAGCGTCAATAACCGTCCTGCATGTTGATATTTTGTGATCACGATCATCGTGGGTCTATTATCATTTCTTCTAACTCGATTTATCGACACTCTGAAAGTTTGAATGTTGCAAAAAAAGGTTTTTGTGCAGGCTTACAATTTTGCTGCGATGCAATATGCCAATATAATTAGTTATGTAGATAGCTATAGAGACATAGACAGTTACGTAACCATACTGCCATCTCTGCCGACATAGCGCATTTGTGGCCCTTGCGAAATGGTGCTATATAAATGCCCTTAATAATAATAATAATAATAATAATAAAATTAGGCCATGTGGACCGATTTATCCAGCAGGCTACTTCCCGGCATTATTGCTTATACACATGAAACGAATTCATTTCAGGTCTATTTCGGTGGATCTTCCGCCGATTGCCAGCGAAAGCGATGTATACAGATTTGTGGATGAAACTAGCAACAGTAGATATTACATTAAACAAGTCAGTGTTCAGCTAGCTACCTACGTACGCTGACAACGTGGCACTGCCCCTATTCACTCGCTGCGCGCCGCTGCTGCAGCAGTCGATCGATATCTCCTCCCAGCCGGGCCCACAGCATCAAAACTGCAGCAGCAAGTTTGCCATGCTGGGACAGACAGACGGATGGGTACCGTACCGTACCGTTTCATAGACCCTGCTCCGCCGCATACTGTGCGGGTAGTGCCAGCATGTCGTTTGTGTAACAAAACTACGGACATATGTCCAGTTGTTTTGCGCATTGTTGGCATGTTTGCAGCTCACTGAGACCTACGTGTCGAAGACTGTCATACAGAGCAAGTAAGTAACGGTTTAGAAACTCGACCAAGACGTTGTTGTATGGAGATGTGTCGTGTTCCGCCATATGGACAGACGGAAAACAGCATGACAGCCAAATATATATACAAGCCGTACTAAATAAGTCGTATAATTGCCGAAAATCAAGCACACGATAATTAAAACACTAACAGACGTATCGTTGTATGTGGCAATGCAACATGAATAGGAGTAGGACGGAAAATTAGATCTATATTAATAGAGTACGTTCACATGACGTAAGAAAATCTAGTGTCTCAAAGTATTGCGCATTTCACAACATTCAACCACGCCAAACACAGGGCCCAGCACAGAGTTTTAGACCCAAACTGTGTTGCTCGTAACACAGAAAATAATATCTATAATTAAGAATTGGATGACAATGTTTTTTTCAATGTTAGCTTCAACGCCAGTTAACTAGCATAATGTTCAAGTGCATCCAGTTAGAAAAAAAATAAGCATGATTCTTTCCGTCAGATTTTTTTAATTGTTAAACTTTATCGATTAAAATATCTTCAAAATATATTTAGGGTGTTACTTGGGTATGTAGTCGGCATAATCAAAGCCAGCATACTGTAATCATCAATCATTTGTGTACAAATTCTATCACGACAAACATAATAGAGGTAGCCTTCAAGATATACAAGATATACAACAGCTTACTGCGACAACTTTACAATAAACGTCATGATATACATTCAATATTTTGATGAAACATTATAACAGGATCGACGTACCGCAGCGAAAATAGACCCAGAATGTTTTTAATAGTGCTAATATACTAAAAACTTCTTCCGAATGCGGAAAAGTTCGATAATTGCTAGCGGTGCCTTCAGTTCCCTCATTATTACAGTGGCATGCGGGCATTTAACATGCTAAGCGTGCAGGTCAGCTGAAAATAGAGACCATCTTTGCTCAAACTGGATATCTGTCGAAATCTTGAACCCCGTCTCCAGCACACGAACTTCTCAGGCCAAAAGAAGCTGGCATAGAATAAAACTGGCACAAATCAGCCATGTCAGCAGGTGCGATGACGTCATTACCTCAGCTCCTGTCAATCATGACACAGAAATTCACAGAACAACTTTGACATAGGCTAACATTTCTTCACAGTTTTGCGTTCAAACGTAGACGGTGGTAGGCCTATTATAATATACTGGCCACTGACTAATGACTATCATACCGATAGGCTACTCCTATAACGGTTCATAATATATAGCAACACACACACACACACACACACGCACGCACGCACGCAGGTGAATTTTACTGAAGCAAGAGACATGAGTGGCAGTGGCATCAGCTGGGCCATATGCAAGTCTGCACCGCACTCCAGACAGATAACCACGCCAGCACACCAGCACTCTGTTTTTTTACAAGCCGGATGCCCTTCCTGCCGCCCAACCAACAGTGTCAAAGCACTGAAGGCAATGATAATATATAGCAACTTTATAAATAATCCTATTGATAGTAAGTAGTAAAGTAAAGTAGAGTAGAGTAGAGTAAGATTACATTATAAAATCATTCACATCACTGAACACATTTTAGTGCCATGAATTCCAGTTCTCTGCACTGGACGGCAACGAAGTTGCTGCAGAAAGAGTAACGTGGTCTGTGTGTCTGTTTCTGGGACACGAGGATGAGCACTGCAAAAACGGATAAACCGATCGACATGCCGGCCGGGAAGTGGACTCGGGTGAGCCAAAGCAACCACACACTATCTAGTCAGGGGTCGAGATCTTCCAATAGGAAATGGAACTTTTGAAAAAAAAATAACGTCGGATTTTCTCCGCACACTGTCTACCAGCGTTCCGATTGGCGGGCTGCTGAAGCAGACGGGTGCCACATTAAATTTTCCGCAATGAAACATCCGCCCCCTGCGATGCGGCCTCTCGTCAAAATTCTTCAAGCACCTGTTGTCTGCTACTCACCGCTGACGGTACAGTCCATCTCATCGTCTTCGCCCGGACAGTCGAGTGTGCCGTCGCATTTCTGAGAGATGTGGAGACAAGGTGCGTCCTGGCCGCGACACTGGTAGAAGCCAACCGCATTGCACTCTGTAACGCATCACATCTGGCCTAGTATTGTGAGTCGATGTTTCTCGCAGTTAATGCCGAGACACACGAGCCGACAGTGTCGACCACCGACTTTGTTAGCCGTCAGTATCGGCTTGTGTGTCACGGCCTTTACTGCTGCTGCAGCTGGTGGTGATGATGGAGCGAATAACGACAGTAGCACACAGTCGTTCAGTAAACATTCTTCCACCATCCTCCTCTCCTCTTTTACACAACTGACTCCACCAACCGTTGTCGTTTCCGTTCCTTCTGAGTATAACTGTTTTTTCTCAGTTTTTTCATTAGTTTTTCTATGTTTTTGGTTCAGTGCGTTGGATTGAACTGGTTAACAATATGGCTTCAGTATAGATTTCGACGAAGTCATTGTATAATAATCTGTCTGAACGGCTGATGCAACAGATCAGCCGTAGAACATCGAGTTAATAAAGAACTCACCGCAACAGACGGGACATTCGTCACACCAAGTAGAGTTGGCAGGTGTAGCTGGCTGATAGACGAGTATTTCCGATTCATCTGTGCACAAACCAAACCCACAGTGATGTGCAATATACAAGTAGGCCTATGTTGCACCTCCTTAGTCGGACCAAAATTTACGCGGCCCTCACGTCGTATGCAGCCGACGACGCCCGAGCTCAGCAGCAAACCGGCCGTGTTGCTATCGACCGACGGGACAGACAGACGGACAGACGGGTGTACGAACGGACACGCGACTGTTTAATGCGCTTACCGCATAGCCTATTATGTGGATCGCGTAACAGAAGCTGTGCTAGTTGGCTGGCAGTAGCAGTATGATCACGCAACACATGAATCACGTTCGCACACAACAGACTTGAAAGACGCTTGATTACTTGACAGTGGAATGGAATAGCGCATAGCATAAATATTTCCCCGAGTCTGACACTTGCAAGCGCCTTCTTAAAGCCATTCTTTTCAGTTACTGATATTTTCGTTTTTTTTCTGTTTATTTAAAGTAAAGGGTAGGCCAAAAAGCTGGACTGTTTCGAAAGTTGATAACTTTGCAACAGTTAGGGATAGGCAGGCGTATGATATGTCGAAAGTTTACACATACTGTCTAGAAAAAAAACATAAAACTTAGACATCGGTGAAATTTAATATTCGTTGCACAGTTTGCATAAATATTTGGCAACTGATCGATCGCTTGGTTTAATGTGTCTCGACTTAGCTGAGCCCAACAATCGATTAGCACGCATCTCAGATAATCCGTGTGAACCGGAAGACTGGTCACCAAATCGTGATCAAATCCAAATCAAGTCACTTATCTAAATCCTGTGGATTATTTGACGTGGAGGCGTTGCAACAAATGGTGTATCATCACAAAATTTCATACGTTGATCAGCTAAAATGCCTACTAATCGACTGTTAGGCTCAGCTAAGCCAGGAGATATAGAACCAAGCGATTGATATGTCTGCCAAAAATACTGATGATGGTTATCAAGGCGAGGGGTGCCCATAATGAATTTCGTCTGGACTAACTGTTTATGCTAATTACCGTTGTTGTTACTTTTACTGTTTGTTTGAGTGAAGAAAATTTCGTAAAAATTGTGTTGTCGTTAAATTCAGCATAATTTCAAATGCACTGAATATTTATGCAAACTATGCAAAGAATATTAAAGTTCCCAGACGTACAAGTTTTATACGTTTTTCTAGACAAAATGTGGAAACTGTTGACATATCACACGCCTTCCTATCCCTAACCGTTGCAGTGTTATCATCTTTCAACAAGAGTCCAGCGTTTATTTTGACCACCCTGTAATAATAATAAATGTCCAAAGTAACGTGGCAAAGGAAAGCATCGCCACCGCCCACCGCACACCCACCTATGTAATTGCACCCACTCTTGCACTCACCCAGATTTGCTCTCAGGCAAACCTTCCATAAAATTGCCCCTTCCAGTGGAGGGATCTGGACCGTTGGCTCACCCGAGTCTGCCTCAAAACAGCATCTCGATCGGTTCATCCGTTTTTGCACACCTCACACGTGTGCACAACACACAGAGATTGGGAAACACAAACACACAGACCATGCATCTGTAGGAAAGAGCCGCATTCACGTACTGTGCGCAGGCGATGCGGGCTAATAATATACGAGCCATGAGTTTGTGTGACTTACTCGGATCATAGTAGAGGTAGACATGGACTGCAGACGGTTTAACGTTGTCGACAATCATGGACTTGGACAGTTTCACCGTGAAACACGTAGCGTCAGACGTCAACTAGACAACAATCAAACAGCATATGCAGTCAGTGATATTTTTATTAACTGTCAGTAGAAATTAAACTGAAATTACAAATTTCATTTAACCGAAAGTTGGACTGAAAGTTAAAACTGAAATAATTTTAAGAACTGAAACCACCACCACTTGAACCGTTTTACGGCCATTATACAGGTCAACCTGCGTCAGCCGGCACTGCCAGTTAAGAACTGAAGAATTTTGCTGGTGCAAAGTTACTACTGCGTGCCCTTCCTGGCGGCAACCAGCGCATTAGGGAGAAGACGCTGGAGTTGTCCTCAACAGTGTTATCTACACTGTCTCCGTACCTTTGGAACTGAAACTAACACACCAAATTTATTAGGAAAAACGAAAGTGAAACTTGAAGAAAACAGGACTCTGAAAACTGGAATTACATTAAAACAGAAAATATAAGCTGCAAACTAAGCTGAAACTGAACTTACTGAGAACAGTCAACATCCGAAATCAGCAATGAACTTCATGAGGTATCGAGAATAGTAATTTTTTATGAGTTCTCACATCCGCTAACATCAGGTATTTGTTTTAATATGTAAACATTACACAGGCAATATAACAACATTTATGCAGCCTTTTGACGGTGTTTAGCATTAGGTTCTCACAAATGTAATACAGCTATTAATTGCAAAGTGTACATAAAATATTTTTAAACAACGAAGTTAAAGAAATTAAATATGCAAATGTGGTTGGCTAAAAATCGTGTAGGGCCTAACGTTAACGTTTTTTTTGACACAACCATCTAATCACCTCAAAATTTTTAACCAGCCATAATTAAACCATTAACATTCAGTGTGACAATGCCAGTGTTGAACTCCGAATAGTATTTTCAAACAATTCAGTTAAGCACAAAATAACACAGGTCACGGTATACATAAAATACATCTACTTTCTTGTTAGTTTGGACAAGCTTTAAATATGAAAAAGATTAAATTCTGCTTGACTGTTCTGTAGTTGCACATCAATAAGCAAACAAGCACTGCAAAAAACTACTTCAGCAACACTCTGAGCTTACAGTCCAAGCATAAATCACTTTAGCATGCAAGAGAAATTCGTACTTCGTCGAGATACAAGACAATCTTTAAGTTATCGCTCTCAACTCTCTTCACGACTGACGATTGGCTTTGTAGTTCATCAAGATTGTCGGATTTGTACCCAGTCAGAAGGCTGATCTCCATTATGGACATCCCGCTGACTTCGGAACTCAACCAACTGCATTACAACAATAACTCAACATATCATCATTTACTGTTGACATCAAAACATCCACAGGCTGAAACGAAATACTCACTGGCAAGATGAACAGATTAACAGTCATAGAAATACACAACATGAACAATCACAATTTCGGACCACAGTGACACTACCTATTCTAAGAAATTTCATAAGCACACTTTAGAATTTTTTTTTCGGGCTGGAATGTGTCTTGTTATTAATTATATATGTTACACTTCTCAAAATGTGGCATGAATTTAATTCTAATCGCATCCGGCTTACCGTGGCTATGGCTATGATATGTGTGTTAGTCTTCATGTCATTGTCAGTTTCCATCTATTTTGGCCTAAGTAGAACTAGAAGCACGTAAAACGTTAATATAAGAAATTTGCACTGTCGCTGTTCGTGGATCCCAAGAGCCACATTGTGTCAATAACAATATCCATCATATCACAGTGATCACTGCAGTATTAGTACAGGTCAGCGCACCTAGCGCAGGCGTCAACAGTGACGCGAACGTTGTCAGTCTGCTGCTGTCTTAAATCCAACGCAATGTTCTTCTGAGGTGAATCGGCTTCTCTCTTCTTGCGTCGTGAACTGGACGTCGAGCCGTAGTAGTGAAACTTGACGTTCAACTAGCAAGCACAGGACACGAAAGTGAATGCCTGACATCCACTATACGAGAGCTGCAGAGTGGACGATTTAGTGCCTAGGCTGGAATCACAAACAAAACTAGAAATCGTTAAGTAATGCCGAGTAGTGGCAAAAACCACAGGATATTTACACAGCCCAACTTTTGAATTTCTAGGCTCCCAAATCCACACCCTTCAGTCACCTGTGGTGTGCTATTCCACGTCAAACCTCATTTTGATCAGTGCGAATTGTCGCTCATGCGCGGCCAAAAAAAACACAAAATTGACCAAATTGAGAAATTGTGAGGGTTCACGTACCCGACATCAGTTACCAGTCAAAAGGAACTTTGCCATGCGAGAGTGAACCTATGGCGTGCTCTTTCATACCAAACGTAAATTTGGATTAATGCATCGCATTATCCAGAGGAGCCAGAAACTTCAAATTTCACCGATTGTGGAATATTGAACGTAAGCGGAACATCTGAACGATCGCGCCGTTATCAGCGATTAGCATTATTTGTTGGTGTCAAAAACTCAAAAAACAGAAAGTATCAACTCGATAATAGTAAAAAAGTAAGCGTCAAAAATCTAAGCAAGACAAGCAGGTGCTCGTTTGTTGCTACCTGTACGAGTCCGACTCCAGTTCCGGCTGCTTCCACTATGACTTGAGAAGCCGTTGACGGAATCTACGCAGGCAATAAAACACTCCAATTTACTCCGCCGGCTGCTGACACACGTTTACTGGATATTTACGTGGACTACAGGACAGTCATAAAATGTTTGATATAAAGTAACGATTATTTAGTTGAGCCGAAAAATAAACAGTGTGTAAACGTGTGTTTTTTTGTTTCCATTTTCACGGTTACTGTTGACTGGGCTATTGTGCCATGCCGATGGACGAGAAGTCAAAAAGCTATACAACTTTTTTGAGCTCACGTAGTTTGATGAGGTTTAGAGCAATGCCATTTGCAATAGTAAATTTTGGTTTCACGCAAGTAAGTGAACTGCTAGATAAAAAGCAGAACCTGGAGAGTTATGATGATGATAATGATTATGATAAACTTAGACGTTCAAATAACTGCTGCAAATGCCCATAGTACACGAATACAATTACTTAGAGCTCAACATTTACTATTTAACATTCTCGATGCGTGAGTCGTTGTGGAAATAACCTGTTCTGTTCTGTTCTTTAGCCATCCTCGATCCGAGGATTAGCCACACAATGGACGCACTTTCTCCATTTATCCCTGTCCTCTGTCATTCTGATCGACTCTTCCACGGAGAGTCCTGTCCACGTCTTGATGTTGTCCATCCAGGCCGTGCGTGGCCTTCCTCGCCTACGTGCACCTGGATTGTTCCTTGCATTATCTCTTTCTCCAGGCAACTCCCTTGTTTCCTCATGGTGTGACCATAGTATGCTAGCTTCCTTGCTTTGACGGTGTCTAACAGTTCCTTCTTTACTCCAGCTTTGCTAAGAACCCACTCATTTGTTTTCTTTGCTGTCCACGAAACCCGCAACATCCTTCTAAGTTTTTTTTTATCTCAAAGGCGTCCAGACGTGTTTCTTCATTCTTTCTGAGAGTCCAGCTTTCACAACCGTATGTTGCTACAGGCCACAGTAGCGCTTTCATTAGTCGTATCTTCGTTGAAATTCGTATGCTGGAAATAACCAACATGTGCATTAACAGCCGTCAAAATATCTCTGACGTATGAATGTACTCAAATTACAGAGAACATTGAGAGATGGATTTATCGAGACAACATAATATTGGTCTGCTAAAACTGTTACACAATAATCCTGATAGATGAATGAAAAGCTATGAACATACATGTATGTGTAAGCAGAAGTACCTGAACGGACTGGAGAACAAGGGCGTTGTGAGCAGTAATGGTGAAAGTGTACGTCAGAGTGCCAGCTGTAACCTGTATTACCAGATTCTGTCTGTCGTTGTTACCAGACGTTAGAGCTGCATACTCAGCCAACGCCTGTAGAGCGACCACTGTGTCCTGTAAACAATGATCGTCAGTCATCGAGTCAGTTGACCACTACTGTGTTGCTGCATAGCACGTAATTCTCTAAGTCTGAGGCACGAACAAATATGTCACTGAAATATGTTAATGCAAAGGACCAACTGGAAACATTCGACAAGTATGACATAGATCAAAATATTTTCAGCTACAAAGAGCCAGTAGCCAGAAACAGTTTATTCAATAGCAGGCTCACGGCCTATGGTAAAAAAATAGCAATTAAACACGGTTAAAAATAAAAAAGAAGTATAATATTAACACTTGTTTATCATCTGCTCGTGACCGAAATTGTTCTATCACCCCTTGCGTCATGCAGAACAGTCAAAGTCCAAAATTGAAGGTTTAGAACTTCAATTTGACATGTGACAGACTTGCTGTGGCATCTACCCAGTTGATACCAATAGCCTAAAGCCTAACTAATTTCAGAAACAACGTCACAAAACTGTCTTAGGCATCTCGAGACCGAGGCCAAGATGCTGCGTAGAAAGTACGCGGAGCTATCGTTGAATGACCTGTGTGGACGAGAAACCGCCGCGCGAGTTGCGCTGTGAAACGATCCACTTGGCGATCGGCACGGCGCCACTGAAGTCCTGCTGGAGTACGTACGTCAACAGACCGTACGCCGTCATCTCGATGTCCACCGACCGAGCACGTGGGTACGGTTCGCGCCATATCCCCACAGGATCTGGCTTCGGTGAGTCACTACCGCCAGCCTTGCTCCAGTACATGTAACCATCTACACGTACATTTACAAATGACTGATTGAGTTAAATTTTACGTCTCATTCAACACAAAATGTGTCATTTCGGAGACGTTCTTTCCAGCCAATCTCTTGGCGTGGTACTGGAGTAATCAAATCAAACGTGGTGATAATCCTGCATTTAAACAATACTCTTGGATGCTCTGATTCAGTCAAGTGTTGTTTATGCGCTGCATGTTAACAAGCTGAGCTCCGTCAGCATGTGTCACCAATTCTTCTTCTTTGAGCTGACGACCGTTGAGGCCAGTAATTCACCGTCACTCGTCCCTGTTGGTCGCCAGACCCGGGACAGCCCCGCGGGCACAGTGTGTAGCCGCATCAGTCTGTGATATCATCAGACCGTATCGGCATATCGCTCCTCAACGGTGCGTAGTGTCTCCGTACCGTTTGTTTTCACCACAGTTCTGATCTGTTCTGTTCTTTAACCGTCCTCGATCCGAGGGTTGGCCACATCACGGACGTACTTTCTCCATTTATCTCTGTCCTGACTGACTGACTGACTCTTCCACGTGGAGTCCTGTCCACGTCTTGATGTTGTCCGTCACAGTTAATGTGAACTAATCATTTATAATACGAGTCAGACGACGGCAGCGATGCAATGAGAGAGTTAGACCTTCGTTGATGGCGAGGCTGTTGAGCTTCTGCAGAGCGGAGTCGGCGAGTGAGCTTTCAGCGAGCGTCAGAGCGTAGGTGATGATGCTGAGCGCGTACGGATCCGACGACACTGACGAGTCCGATAGGTGAGACTCCAGGTAACGCACAGCGCCTCTCACAGCCGCATCGTAACTCGACGTTGTCACCTGGGGCCCGATTTACATAAATATCTTACGATTTATCATAAGATTACCTTAAGTTTATCGTAAGATCGACTTACGATAGTGACTTAAAACGTGCTAAAATTTCTCTTAGGAACATCGTAAGCTAATTTACGAACACCATCTCAGACGAATTTACGATTTTGCACGTGAATCGTACCTATGAATAGCCTCCCATTCACTGTAAGATGTATTTTAAATTAGTCGTCCGTCGTAAGTCGATCGTAACTTTGGTATTATCGTCGTAAGATATTTTGTAAATCGGGCCCCTGAGTAGCCCCCGCAATAATCACGTAAAGATTCATCATCAATATGCAGTAGCATCGAAGCAAAGATGCTACGAACAGTAGTCCACTGTTATAACGATTAGGACTGAATTTTGGAAACCCTGACAAACAAGGACAAGCCCAGTAGATCAAATACTCAGTAGTGTAGTGGTAAATTTCTGTTTGGGGGAAGCGCCTTCCCCTATCCTTCCCTTTCTTTTCCTTCCCTTCCATACCCCTTCCCCTTTCCTTCTCCTCCCTCCAATCTCTTCGCTTCCCCTTTCCCCTCCCCTGTTTCAGTTTTCTCCATCTTTCTCTGCCCCCTCCCGGAAACAGGGTGGTCCGGGGCCCTCCCCGGTTTGAAATTCTAGATTTCTGTAGCGCATTCTGGCATGTTAAAATTGTCTGGAAATGTGTGTGTTTTAGGCCACAATGTCAATCGATGTTGGAATGATGAACAGTTAAAGCAACCTAATGCAAACTAATGCTGGTGATTTAGTGGAGCGCCTCTCCCCTGAGAAGTATTAACGGGGGGCGTCGCTCCCCGCGCCCCTCCCGCACCACTACACCTCTGCAGATACTACTATCTGTGCGTTGTCGTCGGCTACTTAAATTTCTCTTTCACGTTACACTAAATCGTTTCTTCTACACCGTGAGTCAAAAAAACAAAACACCTAACTCTTGCCCATAACTTCACCAAATATTGGACGATTTTCAAAATTCTTTCACCGTTAGACTCAGTAGGAAATTTGTAACAAAGACATACACAAATACCCCACCACACCCTAAACGTGTCGCTACACTACCTTGTGAAATATCTGTGTTCAAAAAATCGCCATTCTTAATGAGTAAGTGAAGCAAACTGTTATGCAAGACTTAGCCACTCAAACAC